>SMVB01296676.1_pt1 | contig 10183 bp, 10 predicted proteins | sample 2456461 | NCBI WGS metagenome assembly SMVB01 (sample SAMN11095934, study PRJNA526329) | marine sediment metagenome | biome: Marine sediment; feature: Surficial sediment; material: Deep marine sediment; isolation source: Hadal surficial sediment | place: Pacific Ocean | collected 2014-05 | depth...
CCAACGTCGATGAGCGTTGCACCGCTGGTACCGGCATCAGGAAGGACCGATATGTAAGCCAGTACGATCAGGAAATACAGGGTGCCGGTCACTATGACCGTCATCACCAACGCACGGGGCATTATGCGCTTGGGGTTCCGTGACTCCCCGGAAACAATAGTCACCGATTCGAAACCGACAAACGCGTAAAGAATCAGGAGTGTCGTACCGCCGAGGTCGTCAATCGTCGGCATTGTAGCGGGAAACAATATATCGCCGCTGACATGCTGCAGGCCCAGCACGATAAGCAGCAGAATCGGCACAAGTTTGAAGAAAGTGAATACGGCCATCGTGCGCACACCATCCTTCACGCCAATGTAATTCACGTAGGTGAGCGAACTGCAGACCACGACGATCAGTAATGCCCTGCCGATGCCGTCGCTGAACCATGGCCAGATTGCGCCCAGGTAGAGCGCCATGACGGTCGTGTTTGCTGCAAATGCCGCCATGCGGCTCACGAACAAGACCCAGCCCGTGGTAAAGCCGGCTAATGGTCCGAATGCCGTGGTGGTAAACAGTACCGGACCGCCAGAGGAGTTGAAATAGCTCGAAAGCTCGGCGAATGTCAGGACGACCGTAATGATAAGGAGTCCCACCGCGAGAAACAGCCAGGGACTCAGCACACCTGCCCTGGCAGCAACAGCGGCGGGTAACGCAAAAATACCCGCGCCTATCATTGAATTGACGACGAGAATGGCAAGGCCCATGAAGCCGATGTCGCGTACCAGGTGCGCTTTGTGAGTGGCTGCGTCAGAATTTGTCATCGAGGATTCCCCCAGGGAGCCGTTTTTTTATGATGATTTTGGCAAACCGTACCACAACCCGGGTTAATGAATTATTCTGGTTACGATTCTCCGGGGCAGGCCGATGCCGATACGTCCTCTACTGATGATAATGTCGATTACCTTGTTGAGTGGCTGTTTCAGCACTCCGTCCATCAGGTTTTATTCGCAAACAACCATCGAGCCAGATGGCTCAGTGCAACGCACGGTTGTTTTCCGCACGGATGCGTTTGATTCTGCATCAGTGAGACAGTCACCGTTGGAGGAGCTGAGGTCAAAATACACACTTCCGGCCGGTGGTGAATGGGCGGAGCACTCCCGAACCGAATATGAACGAGAAGGCGAATTGCGTGCGCGCGTCAGCCACCTGTACACGAAAACGGCGCGTTTTCCCTCCGGTACCGCCATGCCGCCGGACTTTCGGCGACATGGCGTATCACACGATAATGTCGCTTCGAATGACATTCAGATTTCATCGAATCGATATGGGTTCTGGGCCACGTACCGATACCAGGAAACGTTTGCCGATGCTGTTTCGGCCGGTGGGTTTGTGTCCGCAGCGGAAGAATCTTTTGAATTCATCAGCGACCATCTCGGAAGATTCATAGAGCAGATACCCGATGCGGGATTCGAGCATGCCGGAGCTGCGATTCGGCGGCGATATGGTTCGATGTTTGATGAAATAGTCGACGTTTTCGTTGCGAATTGCATTGGAGCGAAAACTACAAAAGCCGGTTGTGATGCGGAGTTCGATAATAACGAGCAAGTCAAACGTTTCATGGACCTGATCGATGATAAAGACACACTGATTCAGGACCTGGCGAGCATGTTCCCGGCGCCGCCAGCTCATAGCCCGGAGGAATGGCTCGACATCCTGGCGGACATCCTGGTGGATATGCTTGAGGAGGCTGGCTGCGAGGACTGCAGTGAGTGGCCGACTTATCTGTCCGATCTGTCCGATGATTTGTTCGGCGTACACGAGTTCCAGATATTCAAGAGCTATCCGTTCGAAGTCAATCTGACCATGCCGGGCGACATGATCTCGAACAATGCAGAGTCGAGATCCGGCTCGACGCTGACCTGGAAGTTTTCGAGTTACCAGTTTCAATACAGAGTTCACGAGCTGGTCGCGGAGTCCCGCGTCGTCTACTGGAATCGGATTTTGGCTTTGTTTCTTATAATGCTGATCCTCGGCTTGTGGCTGCGTGCGAGAGCAAAGCAAACGACGGCCGGCGCGAGGTGATATTTTTTTGGAACCCGATCTGTAGCTAAAGCTCAGATCAGGATGCAGATAGAAAGATCGAGGGGGTTATGAAATTCAGGATCGCAATAACAGTTTTTTTTGGCCTGGCGTCACTTCCCGCGCTAGCCGCTGAGCTGTCTGACATCTCCAATTATCGTGAGTATTCTTCGGCATTTTCCAGCTCCGGCCAACCGACCAGGGAACAGCTTGAAATGCTCAAAAATGCGGGCTTCGAACGAATCATTTATCTTGCTTTCAGCAATAATGAAAATGCGCTTGCCGATGAGGACGTCGTCGTCAAAGAGCTTGGGATGGACTACGTGCACATCCCGGTAATTTGGGAACAACCGACGGCATCGGATTTTTACGCGTTCGCCGGCTCCATGCAGCGAGAGCCGGATCGCAAGACGCTGTTGCATTGCCAGGTCAATTTTCGTGCATCTGCATTCAGCTTCTTGTACAGAGTGCTTTATGAAGATGTGCCGATAGGGGACGCCAAGGACGATATGGACTCGGTCTGGCTGCCGAATCAGACCTGGCGAGAACTGATCTTCGGGATTCTCGAGGAAAACGGCGAATCGCCGTATTGCGATGAGTGTCTGTGGGAGACCGACGACTAGATCGCCCGCTTAGGAGGGGCTCCGACGGGAGCATCGTCGGAGCCCTTCCTAAGGCGGGCGAATGAGTTATTGTTGCGTGGTATCGCGCGCTTCCATGTAATTCCGACGGCTCTGTTCGCCCGCCGTCGTCGTCATCGCGGTCTGTATGACGAGAAACGCCTCGTCATAAATGACACCCAGCTCTTCCTCCATGCGGGTGATGTTATCGAGGTAGCGAATCGAGTTATACACGGCAAGGTTCAGTTTCTCTTCCGACAGGTTTTGTGGACTCGTCAGTTCGGCCATGCCTAAACGGCTGATCAGCTGGTAGCGGTTCTGCAGACTGTAGGTCAGGGATAATGCGGACACGAGGGTATATTCCATTTTTGCCAAAGACCCTGTGGCCAGCGCCGTTTCCCAGGCTGTGGATTGGAGGACCACCGGCGCATAGCTTTCTACCATGTTGACGAATTCATCGACGGACTCGATGTCTCCGTTCTCGTATCGATTGCGCATGACGCTTCGCAGACCCCGGTTGAATGGGGCAGCGTCGTCGACGCGCGCCTGATTCTGCCGCAATTCACTGGCGAAATTGGACAGTGCCAACTGCACGGTTTCTTCGTCCTGACGGTCTTCGCGCCACTCGTCCAGCCCCAGCGCGACCAGGATACTGAGTACGATGAGCGTGGACTCAACCAGCACCCTGGGCAGCCAGACAGCTGTTGCTTTTGCGGGCATCTAATGACGTCTGTTGGTGGAGGAGTATGTGGTAGCTGATTATAGCAACCAGCGCTTGCAGACATGGCTGAAACCTGCAAAAGGCGGTAACATTCGCTGCCTCATCAACTGTTTGCTTATTTATTCCAATAATGATCAATCGGCCGATACTGACATCGCTGCTGTTGCTGTGCGTAACGCTTCCTGGCATACAGGCTGTGCATGCGCAAAATTCCGGCGAAATCACTTTATCTGATCTGTCTGATCCCGAGTTCAATTTCATGGGATTCGGTGACATAAGTTATTTTTCCCGCGATGGAAGCAGCCAGGACGGATTTGTGATCGGGCAAGCCGTGGCCCATTTGTCCGCTTTTCTTGGCAATTCATTGAGCGTGTTCGGCGAATTCAGCGCAACCGGCAAGGACTCCGGGTATTCGTTGGAAGTCGAACGGCTGATGGTTAAATACGACTTCTCCGATCTCTTGAAGTTTTCCGCCGGCCGCTACCATACGCCGATTGGCTACTGGAATTCGGCGTTCCATCATGGCGCCTGGTTGCAGACGACCGCGACGCGGCCGGAGATGATCAAGTTCGGCTCAAAGATTGTCCCTATTCATTTTGTGGGCGTGCTTGTGGAAGGCACGTTGCCAAGAAACGCTCTCGGTCTTTCCTATCACGCAGGATTCGGCAACGGCCGCCATGCCAATGTGGCGCGGTCCGGTGACGCCGGCGACATCAATGGCGACAAAGCCTGGATGGTGCAGTTGCGTGCCGCGCCCAGCCAGTTTTTCGGCCTCGAAATGGGCCTCGGATTCTATAATGATGAGATTAGTCCGGGTGACAGGCCGGATATCAAGGAAAACACAATTTCGGCCTACGTGGCCTGGACCAGGGAGTCGCCGGAACTAATATTCGAGTATTTACATTCCAGCCACGAACTCCTGTCTGACAGCAGTGTGTCAGGCGATGTAGACGCCTGGTATGCGCAATTCGCATACCGGCTCAAGGATGACTTAAGTCAATGGAAGCCGTATGCACGTCTCGAAAAAACTGAAGTCGACAATACTGACCCGTTACTGTTTGATCAGGGCCTCGATTACGAGGCAAGCATCCTGGGCGTGCGCTGGGACTTCAACGCTTACGCCGCATTAAAGGCGGAATACCGGAACGAAGAATTTGACAATGGTGGCCGGGAAAACAATTTCCGGTTACAGGTGTCTTTCGTTCTGACAAAACTTTGAACGGATCCAGCAAATGATGAGGCAAGGCATATCGACAGATCGGCGAATCAGGCAATCGTTGCTTGTTTTCTGTGCGATGTCCTGCCTGCTGCCGGGCGTCGCACAGCCGGAGAACCTGATTGGGAAAAATGGACTGGCCATCGTTGTTCACAAGGACACGGAGGTTGACAATCTGTCAATGCATGAACTGCGCAACATCTTTCTTGCAAACCAACAGTTCTGGCCGAATCGCTCCCGCATCATCCTGCTGGTACGCGCGCCGCAATCAGACGAGCGCGACTTCGTACTCGATAGTATCTACCGAATGGACGAAGCCCGGTTTCGTCAGTACTGGATCGCCAAAATGTTCCGTGCGGAAGTTCCCAGGGGGCCGAAAATTGTCTTCAGTACGGATATGACGCTTGACCTGGTAGTGGCAATCCCGGGTTCAATTTCCTTCATGCGCGCTGACGACGTCACCGATGAGATCAAGCTGATTCGCATCGATGGCAAGTTGCCGAGTGACGAAGGCTATCCGCTCAAATAGCGACCGCCTGCGCTACTGCATTATCGGGCAGCCTGACGATTAATATATCGCAGGGCAGATGATCCAGCACCTTCTCTGCCGTGCTTCCGATGATCATTCTCCTGAGTCCCCAACGGGCCAGTGCGCCCATCACCACGACATCGGCACCGTGTGTCCGGACGAACGTTGGCAGAAGATCCCTGGTGCTTCCCGGCAGTTGATGTGTGTGATCGGCGTCAATGCCGTTGGCGGCTGCCAGTGCGAGCTGCACGATTGTATCAGCGGCAGGACGTTCCTCGAGGATGTCTGTCGATACATTGATGCCACGATCCCTTGCAGCGGCCAATATCGTCGATCATTTCCGTTTGTGCAGGGCGAATTTGCCGGGCGAGATCGCGGGTCTCGTTGGGCACGAATATTCCCCTGCTCAGCGCCCTGGCGTCAGTGTCGTAAAGTATGAGGTGTAGATCAGAACCAGTCAGTTCTGCCAGCCAGCTCGCGCGGTTGACAACTTCATGGGGATGATTGTCCGGTTCGACGACGATCAGGATTTTCTCGTTTTCGCTCATGCCTTGCTCCTCAGAGATGCTGCTTCACACTAACAATACGCAAAGCGCGAAACCGTCGAAATCCGTATCCCACCCTCGATTTTTCGGCTAATACCTACGCCATAAATTACCTGGCTTGCACAGGTAAACCGGCGTTGCGCTGGCGGATGGACATTGAGGGTAAACGCGGGATAATGCCTTGTCGGCGCCAGTTCGGTGCATGGCGAGAGACAGCCGGATGCCTGCGCCAGGTAAAAAACAATAACTACGAAGAGCCGGATAATATGAATTTACTGAGCAATCTGGTATTGGGCGGCATGACCTGCCTGCTGCTGGTGCTGCCGGTGCTGGCGCAAGAGGCGGACCTGGTCTTACGCAACGGTGTCGTCTGGACAGTGGATGACAATAACCCGCGGGGTGAGGCGATTGCGTCTCTGGGCGACAAAATTGTGTACGTCGGTTCAGACGCTGGCGTCGAACAATATATTGGACCAGATACCCGGGTAGTGGATCTCGGTGGCAAGCTGGTAACGCCGGGATTCAATGACAACCACGTGCATTTCGAAAGCACGGGCAGGCTGCTTTACGGCCTCAGTCTCCTCGATATATCGGACCAGGCCGGTTTCGTCGGGAGGATTCGTGACGTACACGAGCGCTACGCGCCGGGGACCTGGATCGTCGGCGGCGACTGGTCGGCGTATGAGACCTGGGCCGCTGGTGATATTGGCGAGGCAGGGCGGCAAGTCAATCCGGATGACCTTTACGGCAACCTGTTCCTGCCGAACAAGGAAATGATTGATGATTTCACCCGGGATCGCCCGGTGCTCGTGCGGCGTTTCGACCGCAAGGTCTACCTGGCAAACAGCGCCGCGCTCGAGCGGGCCGGCATCGGACCGGGCACACCGGATCCGCCGGGAATCTCTGTTGAACGATCCGCGGCCGGCGAACCAACCGGTGCCCTGTTCAATCCGGTCTCAGGTGCGGTCGAGTCGACTGTCCTGGTTCGCGATAACGTAAGAACATTATTCCGTAACCTCATTCCGGAGCCCTCGCGCGATCAGCGAATCGCCGAGACGCTTGAAGCGTGGAAGAAGATGGCGAGCGTCGGTGTAACCAGTTACTGCGACATCACGTCGAATCCGGTCTATGTCGATATTTATCGTGAGATGCGGGAAAAGGATTTAATGACTGCACGAGTTCGTTATCGTCCGCCGCTCGACAAGTGGGAGTACATGTCCGGACTTGGCATTCGCATTGGCTTCGGTGATGAATGGATACGCTTCGGCGCCGTAAAAGCATGGATCGACGGCATCATGGGTAACAGTTCGGCTCGATTTTACGAGCCGTATACGCACAACCCCGCAAGCCGTGGCATCTGGCGCGACATCATGTTTCCGTTCGAGCGCAGTCCGGACAATCCGGAGGAAATGCAAAGCCGGCTCGAGCGGCTTGCGCTCGATGCTGACAATGCCGGCATCCAGTTAACCGTCCACGCTATCGGTGATGAGGCGAACGGTTACCTGATGGACATGCTGGAGCGCATCATTGAAAAGAATGGCGACAAAGATCGCCGCTTCCGCCTCGTTCATGCGCAGGTAATGACCGATCGTGATATCGAGCGTGGCGGACGGATGAAAATTGTCGCCGAAGTGCAGCCCTACCATACGTCCGATGACATGCGCTGGATGGAAGAGCGCATTGGCCGCGACCGGTCGAGAGGGGCGTACGCTTTCCGTCGTCTCTGGGATTCTGGTGCGATCGTCAGTTTTGGCACAGACTCTCCGGGGACTAACGCCTCACGCTATTTCCTGAATCCAATGCTCGGATTGTACGCGGCGGTCACTCGCAAAACCTTGTCCGGTCAACCCGAGGGCGGCTGGTTTCCACAGGAAAAAATTACCATCGAAGAAGCGATCAGGGCTTACACGCTGAACACAGCTTATGCCGGATTCGAAGAAAATATCAAAGGATCACTGGAGGTTGGCAAGCTGGCGGACTTCGTGATTCTTTCCGACAACCTGCTGACAATGGATCCGGATGACATCAAGGATGTTGCGATTCTGATGACGGTTGTTGGCGGCAAGGTGGTTTACGAAGCGCAATAAGCAAGTTCTCAGTACGCAAAGCAATCGCCATTGCGGAAAACAGCCGGAGCCTGATGCTGCGTGTCAGTCAAGAATGACGTCAACAAGGATGTCGTGGACGATCTGGGTGGCAATCTCCACGAGCAGTATTTTTCCTGCGATGATTACACGCTCGAAGCCATCTGCGACGGGCGGCAGCTGGACGAAAAGCTCATTCGGCAATCCACGCTTGGCGATTCCCGGCGGCAACGGTTTGCCGCGCGCAAGATTCTTCGCAATGCCAGGCGGTAATGGCTTGCTGCCCTTTTTGCCGCCTTTCTTGTCTACGTGATAATCACGAAAGAAATCGTGAATGACTGAGATTTCGTTTGAACTGAATCGAATACTGACATCCAGACTGGCGGCGGCCGCCGGTGCTTGCGCCAGGATTGATAGGGCCAGTCCTGAGAGTACTAGGCCAGGAATACGCATGATCATGATCTCCAGAAGAACCTTGTTGGAATGTATCGGATTAAGGGCAATCAGGATGTGAGTGCAATCACACTAATCGGGAAAGGACGCTAGCTGTGTTAGTTCAAATCTGACCGCACAGATGCAATAGCTCAGACCCGACCGTACAGACATTATCATCCCCCGAGATGCCGGACACCGAGTTAAGGATCATATAATGAAAGTGATTCAAAACGAGGTGTTAGATGATCAAGCAACGAAGAACATTCAGTCAGGAATTCAAGCAAGAAGCGGTCGGTCGTGTATATTCCTGACAATAATAGGAGAATCGAAATGCTATCCAGACACCTCAAATTATCGTTGGCCACCATTCTCATGTTTGTGTGCAGCATTGCACATGCTGCAGAGCCTTCTCAGGATGGTCGCTTGGCTAACTCAGTTGAGAGTTCCGCATTGGAAGCCGTCAAGCGTCGTATAGACGCATTCAACGATCACGATATTGACGGGTATTTAGCGGCTCACCATGAAGATGTCCAAATATTTGAGTTCCCAGACAAATCCATTGGTGTGGGCCGCGCTCACCTCCAACGAATATTCGGACCTCTCTTAGAGAGAGGGATCGGTAAGACAGAAGTTCGGCATCAAGTTGCTATTGACAACAAGATCGTGAGTGAAGAGCAGACTAACTTCGGTGCGACGCAACCAGAAACCATTGTTGCTATCTATACGGTAAAGGAGGGATTGATCTCCTCGATCTATCTGGTCGAAGCTGCGAACTAGCCGCAATAAGGCCGCTTCGGGTAGCTAGCGGCCCCTCAACGCTCTATCACCTCAAGGTCTGCTATCGAAGGCAGAGTGGTTGTTCGATCTCGATATAGCCTGACAGTGACTTCGTGATCAAGTACCGATTATCACAGCACAGATACTGTCAGCTTTAATCCAAATAGTTAGACTCGATACGGGCTGCTGTAGGAGCGGATTCCAGCCGAGAATGGCTTGAGCCTGGTTTGGGGCGAAAAGGAACCTCTAAAAACCGCCCCTTTTCCGCGATTGCGGCGTCAGCGCCGTGCTCGAATCCTCATGTATCGTATATACACTGCGGTTCTCCGCGCGGCGCTTCCTTGCACTTACAAAAAACTGACAGTTTTTAGAGGTTCCTTTTAGCCCTTCCTACAAGCCGCTCCTATGTGCGTATCAAAAAACTACTAGTTGCTGAAGAGCTCGACGAATGCCGATGGAACCGGGTAACCGTCAGCCATCGCCGGCGTAAACAAACTGGACAGAATCGTGTCCTTGATGGCGTTCTGACAATCGAGGGTCGGCATGATGCCGCTGACCCTTTCGAGGGTTGGGCTCGCGGACTGACCATCTTCCCCGACAAATGCCTTTAGCCTGAGCAAGTACCTGGCACGTTGCGGGCATATTTTCTGCCAGGGTTCCTTCCCGACTACGCGTTGCGCGGCGACATAATCGTAACCATAAGCTTCGATATTCTCTGCATGCCCCGGGTTACGATACAGGTAAATGTCCCGTTTCTCGCCCTCCGCGATAAATTCGACCCGGAATTGCAAATAGATCTTCTTCGTTTTTCCGCCAATGACGGCCGGACTCAGAAGCGCTTTCTTCGCCGCTTTCATGATAGCTGCGACAAAAGCAGTATCAAAATTATCTTTGGTGTAGCAACCTGTCTTGGTCATCTTGCCGCTTGCTGCAATTTGTGAATTGCAATGAATAATTACGGTCGCGTCCCTGGTCATTTCGGGAAACTTGATGCGCTCCGCCAGCCGCCGTTTGCTTTCCACCTGTTCGAAATTCGCCGGCCGTATGTCGTCCGCCGACCGGGCAGTGCCGGCCACCTGTAACAGCATAATCATTACGGAAAAGAGTCTCATTCAATCACCCAGGTTGAAGTTGCGTTGCCAGAATTCAAGCATCGTTTTGTAAACGTGCAATTGTGCCGCATCGTCATCAATGC
>SMVB01112353.1_pt1 | contig 10182 bp, 10 predicted proteins | sample 2456461 | NCBI WGS metagenome assembly SMVB01 (sample SAMN11095934, study PRJNA526329) | marine sediment metagenome | biome: Marine sediment; feature: Surficial sediment; material: Deep marine sediment; isolation source: Hadal surficial sediment | place: Pacific Ocean | collected 2014-05 | depth...
CAAATGCCGCCCCAGATTGAACAGATTGTAGACAGCAGCGTGCGTGCTCAAAAACCGTTGGGCCTGAGGCGCTGACTTGAATCGCCGCATACCTCGCTCTCTGATCCTGGTTGGTTGATGTGAAAGCTCGGCTCGATTGTTGGCATATTGGGACGTGTCATGGATCGTATCCGGTATGAGTTCGCGGTGAGCGACACAGTAACTCCTCAACTTGTCGGTGACTATTTTTCTCGGCGTACCGCCATGCGCTTTGAGTAGACGCTTGAAGAATCGCGTCGCTGCCCTACCGTCTCGACGCGCCTGCAGAAATACATCAACTACTTCGCCGTCCTGGTCGACAGCGCGCCAAAGATAGTGTTGCCTTCCTTGAATCTTTACAAAAACTTCATCTATGAAGAAAGTGTCGCCGTAGCCCTGGTGCCGACGCCTTAATCGTTTAGCGTATTCGGTTCCAAACTTGATGCACCACAGCCGAATTGACTCGTAGCTGACAGCGATCCCACGCTCGGCCAATAGATCTTCAATATCACGGCCGCTCAAGTTGAAGCGATAGTAGAGCCAAACCGCGTGTTGAATGATCTCCGGCGGAAATCGATGGCGTTTGTACAACGATAATCGTTTACTCATCACGCATTGTCACTCAGGCGCTGTTAAGTTGTCAGTACCTTCCATTGAAGTCGCGATCACACGTCAGGATCCCGACGATGCTAAAGGCTCGGTGGGCAACACGGACAACAGTATCGATCTGGCGACCGCGATCGAAGCCTATACGAGAAATGCTGCCTAGGTCATGCACCAGGAAGACAAAGTCGGCACCATCGAAGTTGGCAAGCGAGCGGATATCGTGGTGCTGGACAGGAACTTGTTTGAGATTCCGGCAACGGAAATTAACGAAGCGTCTGTCCGTTTTACGATCTTCGACGGCGAGATTGTTTACCGGCAGTCGGCTACGGATTGAGCAAGCGACACGACACCTGCCGCGAGACGGACTTTCAAGCTTCGGCTGCAGATCGTAGAAAATTAGTCTGTCAGGATTTCCAGGTACGAGCTGTAACAATATATGCGATCCCGCTTTCGATTTCCCAGTTCACGCAAGACATCGTTCTGCTGCAACAATTCGATCGCTTTGCCAGCCGTCGGTTTGGTGGTGTCCAGGAGTCGCGTCACCAAAGGTGTGGAAATCACCGGGTGTTCGGGCAGTAATTCGAATAGCTGAATCGCCGACACCGTAATCGACTCCGCGGAAAGCAGAATCTTACGGTCGTTATTCGCTTGCCGACTCAAGGCGCTGGCCGTCGCTGCAGCAGTGGTTGCAACTTGTTCCACTCCCTCAAGAAAGAATCGAAACCAATTAGTCCAAGCTGCATTTTTTCGGATCGAGCCGAGCTGATCATAGTATTCAGCTTGATGCTCTTTGAAGTAGACGCTCAGATACAAGAGCGGAGATTCAAGGAGCCGCCAGTGCGCAAGCAAAAGCGTAATGAGCAGTCGTCCTATTCGACCATTGCCGTCCAGGTAAGGGTGAATGGTTTCGAACTGAACATGCGCGGCAGCAATTCGCAATAGCGGTGGCAAATCATCGTCACTATGAATATAGGTCTCGAGCGCTCCTAACAGATCCCTGACTTGACCCCAGGGAGGCGGCACAAAAATAGCATTACCAGGTCGGGTACCGCCAACCCAGACTTGCGAACGACGAATTTCACCCGGTTGCTTGTCTTTCCCACGCACACCCTGCATCAGCCTGTGATGACATTCATCCAGGAGCCTTGATGAAACGGGTAGACCTTTTTCTGAGCTAAGCTGATCGAAGGCGTAGTTCGCTGCGCGAACGTAGTTGGTAACCTCCTCCACATCGGCAATATCAGAGGAACCGGACTGTCCGGTTTGCTCATAGGACATGACATCCACGAGTGTGGCTTGTGTGCCTTCGATTTCTGATGTCAGTAAGGCTTCCTTGCGTACGAACGAATAGACGAACCAATCCACGGATGGGATCATTTCACCGGCCATCCGTAGCCGTTCTAACGCTGCCTCGGCGGCACGGATCGGCTCCTGTAACGAGGCCAAATCTTCTTTTGTCAGCCTTGGAGGAAGAGGATTCGGTACAAATGCCCGCACCGTCTCGCCTGCTACGGTCGTCTCGACATACTTACCTGTCGGCGCCTTACTCATAGTAAAGCATTCTTTACTAATGAGACGACAAAGTAAAGTAGAATTTACTAAGCCAGATAAGAAAGCTCGGCTTACCAGCGAACGACGAAAGTAAAGCTCCCTTTACTAGCGCTCTTCTCCGCTTAGCTTAACGATACTGAGGTTCGACGAATACCGTATCGGCCATTTTGCGGCCAGACTTGTCGTGGAAGCTTCATGAGAATGGCGGCCAGGGGCGGAATTGAGCGCCGGCTACGCCAGCTAGCACTGCGTGCGTCTGTCGGCGCTTCGCGCCTCGGTTGAACCACCAACACGCGGATTTTCAGTCGCGTGCAGGATCGCTCAAGGCTTTATATTTCAAAGAGTTACCGGGGCGTCCGTTGCCCAATTTGCAGGACAATGCAGCACTGTGCACAGCTAGTTCAGGCAAATCTCACGCACAAGATATTGGATAAAAACACTTACACTTATTTATATTTGCAGGTATATTTATCCAATGGTTAACGAAGCTACAGACAAACAGGTGGAGGCCGCAAAGCAGATTTTCCGACGCCACGACGGCATTCTGAGAACTGGCGAGGCTCTGAATCAAGGCATCCACCCCCGTACGCTCTACGCGATGCGAGACACGGGTGTACTCGAGCGCCTCGACCGCGGCCTGTATCGCCTGGCTGACCTGCCGCCGCTATCGGATCCGGATCTGGTTACCGTGGCACGGAAGATACCTCAGGGCGTGATTTGCCTTATTTCGGCGCTTCACTTCCATAACATTACAACGCAAATTCCACACGCCGTCTCAATCGCAGTAAACAGGGGTACTGAACCACCACGTCTGAGCTTTCCACCAATCCAAATCTATTGGTATTCCGGCGAGGCTTTTGCCGCCGGTATCGAGGAACACTCGATCGAGAATACGACCGTCCGTGTTTACAGCGCGGAGAAAACACTGGCGGATTGTTTCAAGTATCGGAACAAAATTGGCATGGATACTGTGCTCGAGGCACTGGAATTCTACGGCGAACGAATGAAGCCCAAACCCAGAAAGCTGATTCAATTTGCAAGAATTTGCCGCGTCGAGAAAGTTATGCGTCCGTACCTTGAGGCAAAATTGTGAACAATCGCACTTTGCAAAATGTATCTGCGTCGGTGCACCAGCGTTTGTTGAACATTGCCAGAAAGACTGACCGCCCGTTTGACGAGGTGCTCCAGTACTTCGCCATGGAACGATTCCTGTATCGCCTCAGCCAAACAGAACATGTTGACTCGTTTGTGCTCAAGGGAGCGCTATTGTTCCGAATCTGGGATACACCGGACAGCCGTGCTACCAGAGATATAGATTTTCTGGCTTACCTGGACAACTCGCCCGACAATCTTGCCACCATTATTCGTGACGTCTGCGCAATCGATAGCGTGGATGACGGCCTGAAGTTTGACCCGCAAACTGTCAAAGCGCAGCGAATCAAAGAGGACGCCGATTACGAAGGCGTGCGAATCCGGTTCCGTGGTCAGCTTGGGAATGCCAGGATTCACATGCAGGTGGATGTCGGCTTTGGCGACCTTATTCATCCCGAGGCGGCGCAGGCCAGCTACCCCACCTTACTTGATCTACCGGCCCCTACGCTCCGCATTTATCCTCCCGAAACCGTTGTTGCCGAGAAAGCTGAAGCGATGGTGCACCTTGGCAGTCTTAACAGTCGCATGAAAGACTTCTATGATATCTGGCGCATGTCGCAGCAATTCAATTTCAGGAGCGCCGATCTCTGTGAGGCAGTCAGAGGTACTTTCGGTAAGCGTGGAACCACTGTCATTGAGTTTGACGATCTGATCACTGAGCTACTCGATAGCGAGTCCCCTCAGAAGCAATGGGCTGCCTTCCTGAGCAGGTCAGCCGTCACCGGGCCGGAGACTACAGCCGAGGTTTTGGCATTGATCGGAAAGTTTCTGTCGCCGGTATTTTCGTCGATCAATAACAACAAGGCGCTCAACCAGAAATGGGCGCCTCCTGGACCATGGGGCAGCAACTAGCAGCAGCCTGTAGTTTCAGCTGACACTGACAACCAAGTTATCCCTGAAGCCGGAACGGCGATTCTCCCCAGGATATCCGCCCAGATTACAGACAATCCGCGTATCAAACAGCTCATAATCACAAGGCACGTGGGTGTGTCCGTGAATCCATAGTTCGGGCCGATATTTCTCGATGACGTCTTCCAGCCCGCTTGCGAATGCCGGGTTCAGGGAGTCGTTCGCGTATCGTTTTGCGACGGACGTCAAGGCTGGCAGGTGATGTGTCACGACGACTGTCGGTCCTTCAAAATCCTTTTCCAGCTCGGTCACGAGCCATATCTTGCTCGCTTCATGGAGTTCAACGGAATCCCCGGGCGTAAATCGTCGCGCACCGTTACGAATGGAGGCGAAGTCTTCCATCAATCGCCTCGCACGTCGGCGGGACAACCAGGCCTCCGCTGTACCGTACAGATTGAAGTCGGTCCAAAGCGTATTCCCCAGGAACCGAACGCCGCGGAGTTCTCACCCTGTACGTATGTCGCTACAAATATCAGTACCGCTGGGCTTTCCATGATGAGCCAGCCAAAGCCCTCCGAAATCATCGGGCCCCAGCCAGGCTCCGAATGCCGCCTGTAGGGCACTGCGAGGCGAAACAGCAGGATGAACGTTATCGCCGCAGTAACCAGCACGAAAAATACGAGGGCACTGTGAAGTTCTGTCTCGCGCATTGAGTCGCGACAGATTGCACGACCTGATAGGGTGCTCTGCCATGAGTGACGAATTTGAACTGTGGAACCTCCGCGTCGAGGTATGCGGCGATCCCGACACAATGGTTTGCAGCCACACAGTTGGCGACTCATTTGAAGTCTGCGGAGAGAACCTGAGCTTTACGCCCGGCCAGTCCTTTTCAATGTACGCACTGGCCGCCGTACTACCGTTATTGCCCGCCAAGCAACGCGTCACCCATGCCAATGACTGGATGACCACCGACGCAGAGATTGCCTGCCCCGATCCCAACTGCGGCGCCCGTTTCAGGATTACGCGCACCAGCAAATCCACCTTCCGACACAGCGAAACGACTCGGGTACCGTTGCCGAGCGATGACGACTGACAGTTTGAGCGTCGAGCTCGCTCCGGGATATTCGGTTGCACCCATCATCAATGGCTGCTGGCAGCTGACGCCTGACCACGGCGGTGGTCCCGACTCACGCAAGCGCAGCCTGCGCCGATTCGCCGAACTGGTTGAACACGGCTTCACAAGCTTCGATTGCGCCGATATCTATGAAGGAACGGAGGAACTGCTCGGCGAGTTTCGCCGCAGCCTAGCTGACCCCGAAAGCATCCAGGTGCACACGAAACTCGTACCCAATAAGAACGCACTTGCTGACCTTGATGATCGGCTTATCGACCTGGCAATCGACAGCTCGCGAAGAAAGCTCGGCGTTGACACGCTCGACCTGGTGCAATTCCACTGGTGGGATTATGAGGTCGATGGACTCGACCGCTTGTACGACCGATTGCTGCACGCGCAGAACGTCGGGAAGATTCGACTACTTGGCGTTACAAACTTCAATACGGCGCGACTTCAAAAACTGCTGGCAATCGATGAGTCCATCGTAGCGATGCAGGCCCAATACTCGTTATTGGATCGACGACCGGAACGCGAAATGGCGGAGTGTTGTGATTCGCACAATGTGAAACTGTTGCCGTACGGTGCACTGGCGGGCGGTTTTCTGAGCGCTCGCCATCTTGGTAAGTCGTCACCTTTATCGATGAATCGGTCGCTGCAGAAGTATCGACTGATTATCGACGAAGCGGGTGGCTGGGAGGCTCTTCAGGATCTACTTGGACTAGTGGCGAAAATCGCAGAGAAACACGCCACCAGCATCGCTGCTGTTGCTGCTCGTTGGGTACTGGACCAGGCCGCTGTAGCCGCTGTCATTATTGGCATCGGCACCCGGTCGCGTGTCGCCAGCAATCTCGAAATTTGTAGCTTGAGGCTTGACGAGCACGACCGGGAGCGCATCGCGAAGGTACTGGCCCGTCTGAGTACCCCGCCAGGCGATCCTTATGATCTGGAGCGCGACACCTCGGGTTTGCATAGCCGGATAATTCGTACCGAACTGCAAACAGCCGGAGAAAAGTGATGACCGCAACGGTCGGGCAACGCAAGTGGTCTTCCAACCGGATGTTTCTCGCCGCCGCGATCGGCAGCGCCGTCGGAATCTCCAACGTGTGGAAATTCACCTACGTCGCTGGTGAGAACGGCGGCGGTGCATTTATCATTGTCTATGTTGCTGCGATCGTCTTCATTGCGCTACCGGCACTTGTCGCCGAGTTCCTGATCGGCCGGCGCGGTGCTGCCAGCGTCGTCAAGACAATGGACAACCTGCGTACTCGCGACGGAGTGAGCCCCCTGTGGCGCTACTACGGATTGATGGCGGCGCTCGGCGCATTTCTGGCACTCAGTTTCTACAGCGTTATCGCGGGTTGGACCATCGACTATTTTTTCCACGCAATTACGACAGGATTTGCCGGCATCACAGCTGAGGAATCTGCAGCCGGCCTGGGCGAGCTGATGCAGAGCCCAGGACGCATGACCGTTTCGCAGCTCGTGTTCCTTGGACTGACCGCGCTAACCGTTGCTGCCGGAGTTCGTGGTGGTCTCGAGAAGGTTTTGCGTTGGCTCACACCAGCATTGTTTGTCCTGTTGATTGCGCTTGTCATCTACGCGGCAATCGCCGGCGACGTCGCCGCGGCTGCGCGTTTCATGTTCGTGCCTGACTTTTCAGAACTCAACGCCGACATGGTGCTGATGGCAATTGGACAGGCATTCTTTTCGCTCGGAATAGGGCTAGGCGTCTTATTGACGATCGGCGCCTACATGGACTCGGACAGCTCAATTTTGCGCGCAAGCATAGTGGTTGCCGCCGCAGATGCCATCGTCGCACTGCTGGCAGGCATGGCGATTTTCCCCATTGTGTTTGCCAACGGACTTTCACCGGCCGAAGGCCCAGGCCTCATATTCGTCACGTTGCCTGTCGCATTCGGTCAGATGCCTGCTGGCGCAATACTTGGCCCGATGTTTTTCATCCTGATGGCGATCGCGGCACTGACATCCGCGATTACGATCCTCGAAACCGTCGTCTTCGTGGTCGAAGACTATTGGGACTGGTCGCGCCGCAGAATTGTCCTAATGCTTACAGTGCTGTTGTGGGTAGTGGGCCTTGGTACTGTCTACTCATTCAGCTCACTGGAGAATTTTTATCCATTGAGTATGCTGCCTGCATTCGAGACTCGAAATATCTTTGAATCGCTGGACTACATTGTGTCGAACTGGATGATGCCCGCCGGCGGCCTGCTGGTTGCCGTACTGGCGGGCTGGGGTTTAAGACGAGCGGCAACGCGCGACGAGCTGCAACTCGACGACGGTGGCGTCTATAAAGTCTGGCGCTTTCTCGTACGTTATCTCGTCCCCGCCGCCATAACACTGGTCTTTTTCGCTAACCTGCGCTGACCGGGGTACTGAAAGTGTACCGATCGACACACGGATTTTCAGTAAGCAGATTTCGCGATCCTACGTTACCCAAGATAACCCAAGAACTTTTAATGCGTCAGATTTCTGGTTAGGTAGGTTACCTTGGATGACGGTAGGTGATCCTCGTTTGGGCACCAAACGGGCACTTGGGAAATAAACGTTTGCATTATTCCTGCGATCTCAACCTATCGACGCGGAACACTCACTTTTCTTCAGAATTTCCTATCCTTCAAAGAACCTATAATGAATCCATGAACCGAACACTCAGGTTGATCCTCACCGGATTCGGGTCGATGTTCTTAGCTGGCGCTTTGGCCTCAGCGGAGCCTCGTGTCACGGCCTTAGTTGGCGGTACGGTCGTGAATCTCGACGGCGATTCGCCGCTGGAAAATGCCGTGATTCTGGTCGTGGGAGAAAGGATTACGGCAATCGGTAGCGCGGGCGACATCGTTGTACCGAGGCAGGCAACTATCATCGACACAACCGGCACCTGGTTGATACCGGGCCTGATGAACATGCATGTCCACCTAGGCCTCGTATTGCCGGGCAAGATGGCCGAAGAACTCGCGGACGAGACAGAAGGTGAATTGACATTACGGATGGCAAAGGCAGCGCGGGAAACCCTGGAGGCCGGTGTCACGACCATACGAACTCTCGATGAAAACGATGACAGCGATTTGGCGGTTAAATCTGCGATTGATAAGGGCCAGATTCCCGGGCCACGCATATTCAGCGCGACATCGTCATGGCGCAAGATCCAGATTTCGGGTGGCATCTCGGACGAGCAAGGCGCCATCGCTGAACCCTGGATGTCGCCCGAGGAGATGCGGGCTGCCGTCGACGAAGCGACTCGCGCCGGTGCAAAAGTTGCAGCCCACTCCGGCTCGTCCCGGGCGACAATCTCGGCAGTCAACGCCGGCGTGACAAGTATCGAGCACGGCTATTTTATTGACCGGCCTACACTTCTTGAAATGAAACGGCAAGGAACCTGGTTCGTACCGACCATTGTCGTCAGCCAGCCAGCGACACAACCGTTCTTCGAAAAAATCGGCTCGCCGGACTGGTTCCTGGAACGCAGAAATTCTGTCGGCAAGTCCCATTGGGAGGCTTTACGGACCGCGATCGACGTCGGCGTCAACATCGCACTCGGCTCCGACCAGATGCCGGCCGAGCCGAATGACGGCACGACCGCAACCGCTCGCGAAGCACAGTATTACGTCGAAGCGGGAATGACGCCGCTCCATGCATTGCGCGCAGCAACGATCGAGCCGGCCCGGATGCTCGGCGCCGAGAGTGACATCGGGTCGCTGGAGGTCGGCAAGTACGCGGACATCGTTGCACTCGCGGCGGACCCGACAAAAGACATCAAGGCACTGCACACGATTCTGCTGGTGATGAAAGGTGGCGATATCTATCGCGATTCACTGCTCGCCCCTGCGAAGAGCCCATCGATCAATGCCACGGTCACATTCTTCTATTACAAAAACCTGGATGCGGCCGCGAGCTTTTACCGCGACCTTCTTGGTCTCGATACAACGATGGACGTGGAATGGGTCAAAATTTTCCAGGTGTCGGCAACATCATCTATAGGCCTCGTTCAGGATGGTCGTGGTTATCACCCAGTGTCCGATGACAAGCCAGCAATGCTCAGTATCGTCACGGACGATGTCGACGCGTGGTATCAGAAACTCGTTGATGCCAACGTGCCGATATTGAAAGCTCTGCCGCCTGCCGACAGCCCGACTGATCCGGATCGCGCTCCGGTCCGCGGCTTCGTTGCCGAAGACCCCGGTGGTTACACGGTCGAGTTTTTTACCTGGCAGTAAGACAACCAGGAGCAGTTGCGGTGATCATGCGTTACTTGCCGACGCGGTAACGCAACTTGATCGTAATTTTCGATGTCATTACATCAACACGAATACGATTAGCGTTACCGACAGCATCGCCCAGTCGAATCGGAAGGTTTAACCCCCACCATACGGCTGTAATAATTTGCCTTTTGAAATCTTCAATAAGGCGCTGCGCCGTCTGTCTCTAATCGCTGACTGATCTACTGACGTGATATCGGAGTCTCGACTGCTCATCAGGATCAAGATCGGAAAATTTTCGAGTATCCGACACATCTGATGCCTTTTTCTGATCGTCTCCTGCCATCGTGTTTCCGGATTCCGCCTGATGGGATCGAGTGCAGCAATCTTGGGATATCGTGACCTGGAAAATGGGCACCAAATGGGCGCTTAGTGAAAAAAGCTATCCGGCGCAGCGGTAAATGACGACGTACGCCGTTGTGAGCTACTCGAATCTCTAATAAACCACTAACAAGTCCTTCTTAGACGGGTTCGGGTGGTCTGGCAACTGAAAACGAAATTCTAAACTCCGCCCCTGGCTCTGCGTTGATCATATCCACATTGCCATTCATCGCTAATGTGAGTTGATGCACTATTGCCAAACCGATACCGGTACCGACGGTTTCTCGCGTGAGTTCG
>SMVB01131508.1_pt1 | contig 10181 bp, 11 predicted proteins | sample 2456461 | NCBI WGS metagenome assembly SMVB01 (sample SAMN11095934, study PRJNA526329) | marine sediment metagenome | biome: Marine sediment; feature: Surficial sediment; material: Deep marine sediment; isolation source: Hadal surficial sediment | place: Pacific Ocean | collected 2014-05 | depth...
GGTGAAGAGGCGTTTGGTTTCGGGGTGGAGGGTGAATCCTTTGCCGTGGGTGATGTCTCGGGTGCGGAAGAGTGGGGAGAGTTTGCCGGATGGATCGAGGTAGGCTGCGCGTAGAGGGACGGATCGATTGCGATGGTGAATGACCTGGCAGGGTGTCGATCGAATTGAACTGATCCACGTGGCGATTTCATCGGGATTGCCGATTGAGGCCGAGAGTAAGAGCAGCCGTGATTGCGATGGACAAAAGATGATCGTTTCTTCCCATACCACGCCGCGTTCGGGATCAGCGATAAATTGCGATTCGTCCAAGATGACCAAGCCTAACGTATCCAGGCGAAGGTCGATTTCGCCGCTTGCTGCGTCGTATAGCAAATTTCGAAGAATCTCGGTTGTCATGATCAAGATAGGGGCGTACGGGTTGTAACGACGATCGCCAGTAAGAATGCCGACTTGATCAGAACCAAAAATCTGTGAAAACTCGGTGAGCTTGGTGTTGGATAACGCTTTGAGCGGTGAGGTATAAATGACGGTTCGATCGGCTTCCATGGCCCGGCGCATGGCTTCGATGGCCACATAGGTTTTTCCGCTGCCGGTTGGCACACTGACAATAACATCGCAGGTGGCTAAATGGTCAATGGCTTCTTCTTGCCATTGATCCGGCGTAAATGTTTTGGATGTCGGGACGCCAATGCCTTCGAGAAAGGCGCTGATGGTGATTGCTGGTTCTGGTGGATGTTCGGTCGAACGATGTTTTGAGGTAGCAGGCAATTTTGGTTGTGTGGGGGGCTCTTGCGGTTGTGATTCTGTCGGTCGTTTCCCAGACGGTTTTGTTTGAGCGGCTGCGTGGATTAACCCTTCCAGATCGACAACAAGTTGGGCCCGGTGGTCCGGGGTGAGTTCGAGCAATGTTTGGATGAGGCGGTGTTTGCCCATTCGAAAATAGCGAGGCACCCGTCCATTGGCTAATCGATGGAGAAGCCTCACTGATTGATCGTAGAGATGTCGCGAGAGTTCATCGTTGGTCATATTCGCAATTCGTTTCTTCTTCCAAAATGGGCGAGGGAGGTTACAGGATCCCGGTCCTCATCTACATGAGGTAATCTTTTGGGCACCTCTAAAAACCGTCCTTTTCCGTGATGGCGGCGTCAGCCGCGTGCTCACATCCTCATGTATTCGCCCATACACTCCGGTTTTCCGCGCGCAGCTTCCTTGCCTTCACAAAAAATGCCTGGTTTTTAGAGGTGCCCTTTCATTCCCACTCACGGCAATTCCTCCAGGATATCTCGTCGCATGAGATTCATGGCTTGATCGGCAATGTCCGCGAGGCCGGGGTGTGTGGCTTTCAGACTGTACACTTGGGAAAGATATTCCAACGTACGAGCGAGGAGGCGATAAATATCCCCTTCGGCCATGGATGTCATGCGAATCAAATTGCTCCAGGGTAGGTTTGGTTCGCCCACCCACAGTTCCGCCACCGCGGCAATATCGGAACGCAGAAGCGGCGGATCTTCGTATGTCGCAAGGGAATGTGCCACTGTTCGCACTTGTCGCAAGACCGAGCCCAGACCAGAACTTCGCCGTGGGAAAGCTCCTGGACGATCATCATCAATCGCGATGCTTGCTAATACTCCGGTTAGCAGTGCGGGCTCAATGCCATTGAAGGCATCCATGCGAATGAGTTCCGTGATCAGCAACGAGTGGTTAATCCGAATAAGGCGTGCCCAGTCGCCATCGGCCGTGAGTTGGGAGGTGGCGGTCAAGTACCCAAACTTTTGCAACACTTCGATGTATTGTTGAAAGCGGTGCCATAATTCAGTGCGAAGTGTGTGAATGGATTTCGTGAGGCGATGACTTTCTTGCCGAAGGCGTAAGGCTTGGGGATGGTCTTTTCGGCATGCATGGCGTGAGGGGCATGCGGGACAAGGGAATTCATCGCTCAATGTTTCGGTGAGGATTGGATTCTCCGTGGTGTCACTCTCGACTCGGATGGGCAAATGCCGCATTCGTGTGGGTAGGTCGTCCAGCACTTGAATGGCATGATCCAAACACTCTGCAGTACACCAAGGGAATGATCGGGTTTCCACGATATCGATGACTTGATCAATCACCTCCGTCACCGACCCGGCTGGGTATTCGACAATGCGTCCTCGGCTACGGATGATTGTCAGCATGGCATGGGCCTGGCCGCGACTCCGGTATTGCCGAAGCACGATGCCTTTTTCGCGTGACAGTCCCACGACTCGTCCCGGCGTCAGAAAGGCCAGGCGGGCTTGGACTTCAGGCGATTCCTGTTGGACCTTGACGTGACGATGCGACCGGTGCCGTTTTGCGAGTTCAAATGATTGCCATTGTGTAATCCAGTCAGCGCATTCTCGTTGGCCATAGGCTGTTACCTGTTGCTCTACCCCATCGAGTTTGGTCTCGAAACTATCGGCCCGTTGGTTGAGCTGGTATTGGGCAAAACTTTTTTCCAAAATTGGTTGAATATGATCAATCGTGTGGGCTTTCAATAAATTTAATACCATGGGATATGAGATCACGAATTGACTGTCGATCGGCTCGGGGTTTCCCGTTAAGCCTTTGGCAATGTGGTTGATATCGATGTACGGTGATGGGGTGACGACGACAAAACCCACGAAGTCTTTTCCTCGTCGTCCACCGCGTCCCGCGAGTTGTTGAATTTCACTGACAGTTAAATCCATAAAATCTCGAGCCTTGCGTACACTCGATTGTGTAATGACGACGGTTCGTGCGGGAAAGTCCACGCCCGCGGCCAAGGTTGTGGTGGCGAAGACGGCATCAAGGCAGCCTTTGCGCATCAGTTCTTCAACGGCAATTTTCCAGGAGGGCAAGTGCCCAGCGTGATGTGCCGCAACTCCATATTGTTCCACGGTTGAAATCAGGGGGTGTTGGGCAATACTAGGGTATTCCGTAATGATGGGTGCCAAGACCTGTTGGATGGCAGCGGTCCGTTTGGGCGGGATGGGCACATGGCGATGTTCGAAACTGTCTATAGCTTCGTCGCAGGCGCGCCGGGACGTGAGAAAGACAATAGCTGGCGTGAGGTGTTTGTACCGAAGAACTTGAATGAGATCGACTGGGTGTATAGCAGGAGGCATGAATCGAGAAAAATTCTACCAAGATCCAACAGGAAGTACAAAGATAGATTGCTAAATCTTCAAACGGATACGCGGAGTTAGATAAATAATACGTTTTAACTACTAGGGTAAATTTCCTAATCAAGTTCCCTAGGTATTTGACCGATAAAATACCCCAAGGGGGGAAAGTGTCACTGATGGAAGTGGTGGTGAGAGGACACAAAGGGGCGACGATCGTGGATCTTCACGGTCGGTTAGATTCTTCGGCTCGATGGAACTTCAAAGCGATCATGAATCAATGTTGCCTGAATGAACAAGACCATCTCGTGATTAATCTCCAATCCCTATCGTATATCGATAGCGCAGGGCTGGGTTTCTTGGTGTTAGCCTACGTCCAGTTTACGGGGCTCCATCGGCGAATGAGTTGGGTGACGTCGCGTGGGTATGTGAAAACCCTCCTCGACAGTTTAGATATTCCATCCATGATTCCGATCTACGGCACCGAGGAAGAGGCCTTTGAATCTGCTGTGGCCTAAGGGCCTGTCAAAAAATAACTTGGACAAAATCCCATCCCATCTTCGGGCCACCTTTGAACGCGCCTCAATCGAGAAAGCCTCAACATAGCGGTGCTATGCCTCGGCTTTTTCTCAATCGTTACGTCCAAATCCGACCCAAATCTAGGCGCGATTTTGTCCAAGTTATTTTTTAACAGGCCCTAACCAATCTCTTCATTCGATATTTCCACAAATCCCTATCCGCTAAGTTCATGCACGGCTTGGGTGGACTCGCCAACCCCAACCAAATGTTCTGGAAATCTTGGAACTTTCCCAATTTTCCGAAGTGTAGAGACTACGCGTTCCGGGTGCCCCCAATCACTCCACAACACGCCCTTGACTTCGATGACTGCAATACGGTTTGGGATTTTTTGTAGAAGATCAAAGGAAAAATTCCTCTTGGGCATTTGCTGATAAATCATGTCAAGAATGTGCCCTTCTTGTGAAGTGCCAATAGCCCGACTCAGCTTGTCGAACAATGGCATGATTTCCGGAACACAACGCCAACCCAATTCCCATAGCGTACTGGCCTTGACGACCATGACAAAGGTGTTCCAGAGGGCTCCTGAATTCTGGGCAGCCAAAGCTTCTGTGTGAGTGGGTTTCTCCAAAAACGACTCCACCGCTCGAACAGAATATCCAGCCACATGTTCCAGTTCCTCAGCCGGTTGGATCCAGCCATATTGCAATTCGGTGTGATCTGGCGCGATGCCAAGCAGGACCAGGCGATCAGGGAATCGTTGGACGGTCCACGTGGCTTGGTGGACTGCGTCAACAAACGGGGCTTCCGGATAAATGAAGTGATCCGAAGGATAAATCGACACAATGGCATGGGGCGATCGGGTGCGGATGTAGGTGAGAGGAAGGAAAATCCCTGCTGCGGTATCACGGTTTTCAGGTTGAATGAGAACGATGCCGGAGGCACGATGGCCGAATTGAGGAAGCGCATATTCCCCATGCGATCGTGCAATGACGGTAACGGTATGATCCGGAAAGGACACTTGCTGTGCCCGGTCGAGTGTATGTTGGAACATGCTGCGTGTTCCAACAAAGGCACAGTACTGTTTAGGTAGGGCTTGCCCCAACCATTTTTTGACCATCGGCGTGAGGCGCGTCCCTTCGCCTCCTGCCAGAATAATCGACCACACCTGTCCATTTCTGCTGAAAGCTGTTTCCATGCTGTGACCCTCCTTGGTCAGTCTTAGTACTCATTGACAGCTCTAACGTCATGACAGACCCACAATCCACGAGAACTGATATTGATACCGACATGTGTTCATCGGAATCCTCTCGCACTTGTCACACGTGAATAATGAGTAGGGATAAAGACGGTCAGCATAAAAATACACCGTGCATCGAAATGAAATGATTGTCCGCTACAGAAAATTGGATGATCTTGTAAGTCCTATATTTTGTCAAGATAAAAATACTGAGGTAAAGGTAGAGTGTTGATGTTTTGAAGTGTTTTTTTCTTGGTTTTCTCAACCGGTGGTGTTCGACTATGTTGAACATTCCATATTTTGTAGATCAATTTTTTTGGTAGAGGCGATCGAGAGGGCTATTCAGGAGTGTTTTTGTCGGCTTTGAAACCATGTCTGAGCTTGTGAAGTAGGGCCGTATACTTCGGGGCCGGTGACCATGTTGCCTGTTCGATTTCTTTACCCGAGTCAATCGTGATGTTAGGCGATTTGGAGTCTGGCAAAATTAGTGTTGGGATCACACTGCCTAAGAGGATGAAGAGTTCTGTTGGACGTTTCATGGTGAGGTGTGTGAGGAATCCTGTTAAGGGTTCGCGCAAAAATAACTCCCCCTGTTTGGGTGCTGAGACACCTGTCTGGCAAGGCACGAGGACTGCGCATACTCCTCGTATGGAAAGGACGAGCAACGTCGCCAGACGGGATGGATCGATGCCCAAACAGGGGAAGTTATTGTTGCGCGAGCCCTAACATGGAATCGTAGGATGGGGATGTTGAAAAAGGGCGCCAGCCTTCGCCAAGGCTACGGCAGACAAGCCAGCAGCGTTCCCTGCCTTCGCCGTAGCGGGTTCGCCCAGGCAGGTCCGCCCTTTGTCGTCCTCACGTACTATGAGTTCGCTCCGCGCGTCAAAGTACCTGCGGCATTACTGAGGGAACCTTTTTGAACCTTCCCTGTTGCGCTTGGCGTTTCATAAGATGAGTCACCTGTGGATGGCAGAAAATTTTCCACTTATTCAACGGTCCCAGAATGGATGAGAGTTTGACAGATTTTTGAGCCTAGTGCTAGCGTCCTATCAGAAGATTACATTCCGCCTGATCAAAGCGTCATGCCGTGTTGCCCCTCATTTCGGACAGGCTCCTAGAACTTGCTTGGTTCTCTCGATTCAATTTCAGGTATTACCTTTTTTATGAATAGAATGATTAGATACTTTATCGTGGGTTTGCGAGGAGAGCTGAAGTCAGGACGTCGAGGATGAGTCCCACTCCTGTCTTTCTCATTCTATGTGGAGTTGGGTTTTGCTCATTCATGAGTTACAACCTTGTCCGCATGCCGGCATTGGCCCCGTTTGCCGAAACCTTGGGCGCAGGCCCAGTGGCAGTGGGTTTTATTGTCGCGGCATCGACAATGACCGGAGTCTTCCTCAAATTGCCGATGGGTGCTCTTTCGGATATTGTGAGTCGCCGTCGGCTGATGCTGTTTGGCGTGTTAGCTTTTGCGTTTCCGCCGTTTGCGTATCCTTTTGTGACCGACCTCGATGTGCTTGCCGGGTTGCGGGTGGTCCATGGGTTGGCTACGGCGGTGTTTACGCCTTTAGTGCTCGCCTCTGTAGCTTCGATGTATCCCGTGAATCGTGGAGCGGCATTGGGCTGGTATACCTCGGCGGCACAGGGAGGCGCGCTATTAGGGCCAATGCTTGGTGGATGGCTCGTGGATACGGTGGGGTTTGCTCAGACATTTCTCGCCGGAGGAGTGTTTGGTCTCCTGGCGTTGGTTCTGTATGTGATGATCTTGTTTTTGCATCCGGAAGGAACGCCCCATAACCAAATTGACGCTCGTGAAGTTTGGGCCAATTTGCGACAAGGGTTGAAAACCGTCATCGGGCATACGCAAATGCTGGCGACCAGCGTGGCGGAAGCCGCCAAAATGATGGCCAATGGCACACTCATGGCGTTCTTGCCCCTGTATGCCCTGTCTCTTGGTTTGAGCCTGGCTGAAAGCGGGCTGTTGTTTGGGATTCAAGGCCTGACATCATTTTTGTCTAAACCCGTCATGGGTCGAATTTCGGATCAGGTTGGGCGACAACCGCTCATCACCCTTGGTCTGGTCATTTGTGGGGCGACGATCATGGGCATTCCCCATGTCACGCATTTTCTGCCGTTGTTATGTCTGGCCGCAGGGTTTGGGTTTGGGGAAGCCGTGGTTACCTCGTCATCGGCGGCGTTGATCGCGGATCTGGCTGCTCCCGAAAAGATTGGCGCGGGGATGGGATTGCGTGGAACCATTATGGACATTGGCCATGCCAGTGGTCCGATACTCGCGGGTGTGCTGATTGCCGCAATCAGTTATACTGGAGCCTTCATGCTCATCGGGGCTCTTCAGTTCTTGGCAGCTTTGGGATTTGGGATGATTACATTTCGGCAAACCCTAAGGTCGCTCACATGAAGAAGGGCTTGGGATAGATGGAAGAAGGTATGACCACAGCCAATATGGTGATTGCTGCGCTCGCGATAGTCGGGGTGGTGGTGTTAGTGGGGGTGTTCATCTGGGTGGTACGAATGGTCTTTCTCGAGAAGAAGGATGACAAGGATGTTTAGCGGAATCGTCGAAGAACTGGGAGTGGTCAAAACCTTTGAACGAAACCTCGGTGGCGCCCGACTTTCAATTTTTGCGGATGCGACGTTAGACGAGCTGAAATTGGGGGAAAGCGTCAGCGTATCCGGTGTGTGTTTAACGGCGGCTGAAATCAATGACCGCGATTTTGCCGTGGATGTGTCTACGGAGACCTTGAATGTGACGAATATCGGAGAACTTGCCGCCGGGGCGGCGGTGAATCTCGAACGTGCCATGAAGTTGAATGATCGAATCGGGGGGCACCTGGTGTCCGGACACGTTGATGGAATAGGAAACTTGCGCGAACGGCAACAAGATGGCAATTCCATAATTCTGACTTTTGAGGTTCCTGAATCAATCCTTCGATATTGCATTCAAAAAGGGTCTATCACGGTGGATGGTGTGAGTCTCACGATTAATCATGTCTCGGATAAGGCCGTATCAGTTGCAATTATACCTCACACTGCCAAGGTGACGACGTTGGGCCTAAAGCAACCTGGCGATTCGGTGAATGTAGAATCGGACTTGATTGGCAAGTACGTGGAACGACTCATGCAAAATGCCGGACACCTGTCGAAACCATCAGCCCCAGTTATTGACCGAGACTATTTGCAGAAGCGAGGATTGCTTTAACGGGATGTTGAAAAAACCCACCAGCGGCGTTCTCGGAACTTTATTGTCCTCACGTACCGATGTACGCTCCGGGCACCAAAGTTTCTGCGGCCTTGCTGGGTGGATTTTTTGAACATCCTGGGGAATAGTGAGTTGATTGATAAATCTTCCATGCAAAAAACCTAAACTGTGGAATTCTTGAAATTCCTTCCTAACTTGAAAAGCTATTCATGATAAAACTTTCGGTTCCAATGCGTGCCTTATTTTTTGCGATGTCTGTCGCGGTGGTTGTTCCTCTCGGGCTTTGGCTCATCGTGCAATTTTACGAATGGAGTTGTGCAACCTTAGTGACCTGCGAGCCTATGGTAAAGCCGTCGCACGTCAAGGGGAAGATACCGGAACCTCCCAAAAGGTATTATTATCCTATGGAGAAAAATCCCTAGCGGAAATTTTCTTCCAGTTATTTCATGCGGATGTGCGAAATCTTTCTTGATGATTCCTTTCCCCCAGTCCAATCGTGCGGCTGACTCCCTGGATTTTTTTAACCTCATTGTCTTGGGTAGCGTTTATCCGGACCACGGCGTCATATAGTCCTTCCAAATAGGTTCCATGCACTAAACTCGAAATCCGAATATCGAAATCCGAAACAAACCAGAAATCCTAAATTCGAAATCCTCCATTTTGTCATTTTAATCTCGTTATTCCCCGATGCTTTGCAGACAGGGTTACCATTGAGGTTCCCCCTTTGGAAAAGGGGGGCTAGGGGGATTTTCAAATCAAAATCTCCTCTGAATACCTGCTGCTTTTGGAAAGGGTTATTTATTTCTGTTGGGTAGGCATTGCCCACCTTCTTTAATGAATCATAGAAGCTCACAGGAAAAAACGAACCACGCGTTGCAAGCCAAAAAAGACTTTCAAGGACCATGGAGTAACCCCTTTATTGTCTCACCATTTCAAAGAGCTTATACTGCAGAATCCGAATGATATGGGATCGTATTCAGAAACAGATAATCATTTTTTCGGCAATAAATCTGTCAACAATTGCTAATCAGCAAGTGGAGGTAAATTCATGTCTGCCGTAATCAAAAAAGAAGATGCTCATAAGCTGGTGGATCAACTGCCAGCTAATGCAACGTGGGATGACTTGATGCACGAAATTTATGTGCGTGAAGCCATTGAGGGGGGGCTGGAAGACAGCAACGCAGGCAGAACCAAAGATGTAAAAGAAATCAGAAAGAAATTTGGCCTCCCTGAATGAAGGTTCATTGGACCGAAACAGCAGAAAGACATTTAGATGCGATATATGGATTCATAGCGCAGGATTCTACTACATATGCGCTTCGCACAGTTGATCGAATCACAAGAAAATCACAACAGATAGGGGAGTTTCCTATGTCTGGGCGTCGGGTCCCAGAATACGACATGGAGCAGATCAGAGAAGTTTTTGTTGGGCCTTACAGAATCATCTATCACATAAAATCGGACCAAATTGATGTCATTGCAGTAATCTATGGATCAATGGAGGTGCTGAGAGATCGGAGCAATGAATAAGCACTCAACTCTGGTGTTCGTAAACGTGCGCGGGTTAGCACCAATGTTAAGCGCAATTACTCCATGGTCTTACGCTATGATTCAAAGGGACGATTTCCACGGATACCTTCCCACTGACGATTTCTGACTTCGGCTACACAGCGAGTGAACAATGGTTTGTTGACATCGGGAGTTCTGATAAGGACCTGAGTTGATTGTGGTTCTTGCCTCTCGCAACGAAGAAGCCGTGCAAGCGGTCTTGCAACGTGCCTTAAATGATTCGGTCCTGAAGTGGTGGAGCTTGCCAAAAGTATTTTGCAAGATGTGGATTCGCTTTCAGAATTTGCCAACCTGCCGTAGAATTTAGTTATTGCCAATTCCCTCTTTTCTTCCGTGTATTTTTTTAAAATCTTGTTATTCCCCAGTGGTCGACATGGGGTGATCATTGAGGTTCCCCCTTTGGAAAAGGGGGTTAGGGGGATTTTCAAATCAAAATCTCCTCTGAATACCTGCTGCTTTTGGAAAGGGTTATTTATTTCTGTTGGGTAGGCATTGCCCACCTTCTTTAATGAATCATAGA
>SMVB01354423.1_pt1 | contig 10181 bp, 6 predicted proteins | sample 2456461 | NCBI WGS metagenome assembly SMVB01 (sample SAMN11095934, study PRJNA526329) | marine sediment metagenome | biome: Marine sediment; feature: Surficial sediment; material: Deep marine sediment; isolation source: Hadal surficial sediment | place: Pacific Ocean | collected 2014-05 | depth 0-1...
CGCCGGCCACGGGTAATCCGGACACGCCGAGGATCTCGCTCTCGGCCAGGCGCGCCGCCGCCCCCTGCGCGCCACCGAACTCCATAATGCACACGTCGAAGGTGCCGCCGCCGATATCGACGACCATGAGTCGTTGTTTGTACTCACGGCTGATTGCGTATTCAACGCAGGCGCCGACGGGCTCATAGAAGAAATTGATGTTGTTAAACCCGGCAAGGCGCGCGGCGGTTTCGAGCCGGCGTTCAGCGATGAGGTCTTCGTCCTCAGATGTCGAAAAACGAACCGGGCGGCCGAAAGTTGCGGTTTCGACGGACTCCCCCGCTTCCCGATCCACGACCGACTTTATCTTTCGCAGAATTTCCGCGGTGAGCTCTTCAATCTGATAATGCGTGCCGAATACTTCCGTGCCTCGGAAATTCCGAAATCGTAGCGAGGTCTTTAGGGACTGAAAGAGCCGCCCAGGTGAATTCACCTCGATCTGGGCGTGTGCCGTTACGGCCTCCACGAGGTCGCTGCCGTCTTTGCGGATGACGGCGCCGTAGGTGTTGTCACCTTCGCCGCCGACGTAGCCGTCAATGTAGACGTCGAGCTCAACCTGCTTGAGGATGACTTCTCGATCCACGTTGCGATCGATGAAGGTATTGGCGGCCTTGCGGCCAACAATGATTTCCCCTTCTCGGGCAATGTAAACTAAAGAGGGCAAAGAAGTCGGGTTGTCGTTACCCGGGTCGACTTCCAAGACTCGGACCTTGGAGCCGTCAGAAATTGCTACGCTTGAGTTCGTCGTCCCAAAATCTACTCCACAGGATAATTTTGACACTTCCGAGGGATTCCGTTCTTTATTTACAGGCCTAAAGCGTTTATCGTTAGATGGTTAGCTATAGGAAACCGCTGGTCAAACGCGAAGTATAGCACGATAGTCGGGCTGAGTCACCCCTTCTCGTACGCAGATTCGAATATATCTCGTAAACATTTATATACCAATGAATTACGCTCATATTTTAGATTTTAGAAAAAACTATTGACAAAAAATAATCAAACTGGTATTATTATGTCCATGAAAACGGATTCTATCCTGAAAAACCGAGTCCGCGAACTCCGAGTTCGCCTGGAGTTGCGGCAGTCGGATCTCGCGCGTGAGATCGGCGTGACGCGTCAGACTATTCTCGCCATCGAGAAGGGAAGGTTAAATCCATCCATTAATATCGCGTTAAAGGCGGCCCGAGTGCTTCGGGAGCCGGTGGATTACGTCTTCTATCTTGATCACTCACCGACTGACAGCGCGACTAAAGTTGATGACGAAATGGGGTCGGGCGAGTCCAAGAGTACGGTATCGGTCTGGAATCTCACTGCCAAGTAATTACCTTGGCGCTTAGAGTAGTCTGCCCTCTCTGGTCCACACCCGTCGTTCAGATGAAATACATGTCGGGCTTGACGGCCTCGTCTAGAATCGACTGAATGCTGACCTGTGCGAGAGACTCCGAAATTGTCCTCGCGACCTTTCGCCAGGCTGTTACGACCTCCTCAGAGGCGGAATCTACCCCCGGTAAGGGCTCGAAAATCGGCCCCTCCACGGCTGTCACTACATCCAGAAGGCTAATAGTAGCTGGGAGTTGCGCCAGAAGATAGCCGCCCTGGGCACCTCGAATGCTGCGCACAATGCCCGCTCTTTTTAGCTGCAAGAGTATGTGGACGAGATATTTTTCCGGAATGTTCTGCTCTTCCGCGATTGCGGTGGCGGTATGGGGCGATTCGCTTTGGCTGCGATTCGCGAGCTCGACGACAGCGCGAACGGCATAGTCACATCGTGATGAAACGTTCATTCTGGATCCTTAATCCTTAGTCCAAGACTATTATTTAAGAATACGAGCTGCATTGTCAAAAACGCTTCCTGAAAGTTATGAAATCCGAGGAGACTCGCGTAATCATGACTTGGGAAGGCTTATATGTAGATACAAAATTCCAGTACCGTTTCTCTGAGTAGCTATGCCTCGTGTGGTATCTTCTTCCAATTATGAAGACCGACCAACTCGACTATGATCTCCCGGAGTCGCTTATCGCGCAGCATCCTTGCGCCCGGCGCGATGATTCACGGCTCCTGGTATTAGATCGCGCCTCTGGAGCATTTCGTGAAGACGTATTTCGGAACCTGCCCGCTCATCTGGAGGCAGGCGATTGTCTGGCCCTAAACGACACGCGGGTGATCAGGGCGCGATTGCATGGCCGAAAGAAGACGGGTGGCAAGATTGAACTTTTTCTTCTCAGGGAGCTGTCTCCGGGAGTATGGGAAACCTTAATTCGGCCATCTTCGCGCGTGAAAACGGGAACGACCATTTATGTGGGCGATTCGATTTGTGCAGAAGTTCAAGAAAGTGGGAATCAAGGCCGGCGGCGTGTTCGATTTACGCAGCCCGATGTCCTTGCGGTGCTTGAGGAGAGCGGCGAAATCCCCTTGCCGCCTTACATAAGGCGCGACGAGACCGATGCGCTCGATTCGGAGCGCTATCAGACGGTCTATGCGCGTCGCCCGGGAGCGGTCGCTGCGCCTACGGCGGGCTTACACTTTACGCCGGAGGTGTTCTCTGCACTCGACTCGAAGGGCGTGCGCCGGGCGAATTTAACCTTACATATCGGCTATGGCACCTTTAAGCCGGTGCAGACGGAGCGGCTGGAGGATCATCAGGTAGATCCTGAGGACTTCGACTTTCCCGCGGAATCGGCCGAGCTGTTCAACGCGACGCGTGCGGAGGGTCATCGCATTGTGGCCGTGGGCACGACGTCGACTAGGGTCTTGGAGTCCCGATATTTCGATGGCTCCTATTGCCCGGGCGAGGGCCTTACCAAGAACACTATCTATCCGCCCTACACCTTCCGCGGAGTGGATGTCCTACTCACGAATTTTCACTTGCCCCGCTCAAGCCTGCTGGCCTTGGTGTGTGCATTCGCGGGCACGGACTTCGCACTGGAGGCCTACCGCCACGCCGTTGAACAGAAGTTCAATTTCTACTCGTATGGCGACGCGATGCTTATTGTTTAGACGGGGGCAGATTGGGATAGAGCGAATGGTAAGTTGCGTAATGGGCGAGGACGCGCTTCACGTAGTTTTGAGTCTCGCTAAAAGGGATCGATTCCACGAACTCGGCAAGATCGGCATCCGGAAATTTCTTTCGCCATTTGTCACAATTGCCCGGCCCGGCGTTGTACGCCGCCAGGACGTAGACGAGGTTCCCGTCGTAACGATCGAGCATCTGGCGAATGTATTGCGCGCCGAGTCGCATCGAGAGGGCCGGGCGTTTCAGGTCGGAGTTTCTTGCGTAGCTAAGCTCGGGATTATTATCGGCGATCCATCGGGCCGTTCTGGGCATGACCTGCATCATGCCAACCGCGCCGGCGGAGGACTCTAGGCCGGGCCGGTATGTGCTTTCTTGCCGCGCGACAGAGAGGACGAGGTAGGGGTTCAATTCAACCTCTGCGGCGATAGTCTGAATCGTGTCCCAATAGGCCAGTGGGTAGCGTATCCGCAGCCGGTCGAGCGTCTGCGATCCGTCCTCGTTCTCGCCAAAGTTATTTGCATCGGCTATCTGCATCGCGGTGTAGGCGACTCCTGCATGGCCCATGGCCAGATACTGCTTCGCGAATGCCGTATCAGCGTTAAAGGAGCCTGCAAGATATACGGCTTCCCATTCAGCCTCCGGATACCCTTCGGCGCCAAAGAACGATATACGCTGAAATTGATCTTCAACCAGCGATGAATCCGTGTGGGCAGAAAGGTCCTCGTCTATTGACAGTGAACGAAGAAAACTTTGGTCGCCATCGACGTGCAGATTCCGCGCGGACTCCGCGCTTGCATCTCCGAGCTGAAAGAGAACTTCTTGGGCGCGGTATCCGTAGTAGCGCGTCAGACCGTGCTGGACTGCAAAACGGAATTGCTGAATTGCCGCGTCCTCCGCGCCCGCCTTAAGGAGCAGCTGGCCGCTCTGAAACGCGGCCTTGACGGCGGTATCGCTTTCGGGATAGCGCTCGACTATTTTACGAAAGGCGGCCTGGGCGAATGAGCCATTGCCCAGCTCTAGATAGGCCATCGCCAATCGATTCAGGGCAGTCCGCTGGGTCGCGCCAGGCGGCACGCGCTCCACGATGAGTTTGTAATGCTCGATAGCCTCCTCCGGACGCTCCTCTCGAGAATAGGCCCTGGCCAGTGCATTTCGCGCGGAAATCGACTCGCCGGAGCGGGAATCCAAGGATTCGAGACGCGCCAAGGAGGCTTCGGCACTTGCGAAATCCTTGCGGCGCAGATCTTCGGAAATTAGGTCGCTGAGCGCTTTTCGGGCCACGAGTTCTTTCGGGTAACTTGAGACTAAACTTTCCAGCGCGGCGATGCCTTCGCCGCGCTTGTTTCGAAGCACTTGCAGGCGCGCCTTCGCATAGCGCCACTGGGCTAGCTGATTCTCGTTTGCCGTGACGCGGTCCTCGATACTATCGAGCACGGCGGCAGCCTCATCCGGGTTGCGGTCTCGCAGGAAACCGGTCGCGGCAATGAGTGCGTCAGAGACTTCATTGGAGGCGGCCAGAATTACGCAGGCGTCGTAGCGCTTGTCCCGCCACGGGGTGGTCTGGGCTTGAGAACGAAAGAAGTCCAGCGCGTCTTCTCGCGAAGCGGGAATCTCGAGGAGGTTCTCCGCAGCCTTCCATCGAATATCGTCCTGCCACCAGAGTTTCACGGGGGAGGTTTGTGCGTTCTCGAAGTGACGCGCGGCGATTTCATGCTTTCCGGATGATTGATAAATTTGGCCCAGCTCGAATTCCGCCAACGGGACCCAGGCGCCATCCGACGACTCTTCGATCAGCTTGGTCAGCGCATCGATTGCGCCTTTCGAATCGCCAGCGAGGTTAGTGCATGCGGCGGCCCGCAATCGCGCATAGGGCTCTAGAGGCCCTTGACGCCCCGCGCAGGCTCGATACGCCTTGACGGCGTCGGCGTACTGTGCCTGACTTTCTGCCTGTTTTCCGACGCGGAAGTCGTCCTCGCCGGGCAGGAGGCAGAACGCTACGGCGCACAATGCCGCAAAATGTCCCATTGAAGTCCTCCCCCTAATATTTCTTTAGGCGGACATAGTATCATGAGCGACTTGACGTGGGGATATACGGGCTGAGGGTCGAAACTCGTGCGCTATTCCGTTCGCCGGGCGAATATTGTAAAATCACAAATCGAGGGGAATCTCCAAATCGTATTTCAGTAGGGGCGACGAATGGTACGACTCATCCATACGGCGGACGTTCATCTGGACACTTGTTTCAGCGCATCGGGAATGCCGGCCAGTTTCGGGAACTTGCGGCGTCAAAGCTTGCGAGACGGGTTCCACAGGATTATTGAACGCGCGGGCGAATGGCCCGCGGCTGGACTGTTGATCGCGGGCGATCTGTTTGAAGGAGATCGCGTGACGCGAGACACGGTTCAATTCTTGATTAGCGAGTTCAAGTCCATCCTCGATGTCTCGGTATTCATCGCTCCAGGCAATCACGATCCCTTCGAACCAGGATCGCCCTACGCCACGGAAACCTGGCCCAAAAACGTCCACATTTTCTCTGAGCCGCATTGGTCGTCCCACACGGTTCACGACGGCGCGTTGACGGTGCATGGTTTCGCCTTCGATGGGGCACAGATTTCGCACAACCCTTTCGGCGAATTGAATATCGCAAAGGAAGAGAAGAGCGAAGTCCATGTCGCTGTAGGCCATGGATCCGAACGGGGCCACCAGCCGCCGGACAAAGATGCATATGCAGCCTTCGATGCGCAGGACGCCGCGACGGAGGGCCTCGATTATCTCGCGCTAGGGCATTTTCATTCGGTCACTCCCATCCGGGGCAATTTTGAGACGACGGTATATTATTCGGGTTCTCCGGAGGGTCGAAGTCTTCGCGAGACGGGTATGCATTACTATCTTGAGGTCGAAATCAGGAAGGGAAAGACGAGCGTCACACAGGTGCCGTCTTCTCGTATAATCTATTCGACGATGCAGCTCGAATGCGATGGTTTTGAATCGTCTCAGGACGTGATTGAGGCGATTCGAAACGTGGCGAAGGAAGAAGACGTACGCCAAATTGCGAGAATTGCATATATTGGGAATCTCGATCCGGCGATCCATAGCGAGATGGGTCTGATTCATGACGCGGCCTCAATCGATTTTGAGCACCTGATCCTTATCGACAAGACAGTGCCGCTAGAGGACTACGAGGAGCTTGCGCGAGAAGACACGAGTCTTGGGGCCTTCGTGCGCGCGCTTAATGATGAAATCTTCAAGGCGACGGACGGGGCGCAGCGTCAGCGCCTTGAGCGCTCTCGTCATTTGGGTGTCGCTGGATTTCGCGGGCGCGAGGTCGAGATCATCGGACTGGAACGGGGTTAGACGAATTGTCGGGGGTGGCATAAGGTGCGGTTTTCTAGTTTATCGATCGATGGATATGGGCGATTTGTCGGCAAGGAGCTGAAGCTCGACAGCGGGCTGCACGTAATCGCGGGGCCGAATGAGCGCGGGAAGTCCACGCTCCGATACTTCATCAGCGACATGCTGTATGGCCAGAAGCGGAGCTCGACGCGCCGTCTGTACGAGGAATCCAACGAACTACGCGCGCCCTGGGAATCCGGTAACGGCTATGGCGGGCGAATTCGTTATTCTCTCGATTCCGGACGCGAATTCGAAGTGGAACGCAGCTTCCATCACGCGAAGGAAATGATACGCGTCTTCGACCGAACGGATGCGCGGGAAGTTACCAAAGAGTTTGCCGTGCTAAAGAATCGGGAGTCCCTCTTCGCCGAGGAACATCTGAAGATGACCAAATCCGTTTTCTTGGGTATCGCGACCATTTCTCATGTTTCGCTGTCGGACCTGGGCGATAAGCAGGCGCTTATCAGCATTCGCGAAAAGCTCCTCTCGCTGGCGGATGTGGGCGGCGAGGAGAGTTCGGCTGAAAAGGCTGTGAAATGGCTTCAGGATCGCATCGCGTCTATCGGGCAGCCCACGGCGCGCACGAAACCGCTTCCCTTCACGCGTCAGCGTCTGACGGATCTTCAGGCCGAGTTTCAAGAAGTGCATGAGGCCGCGAAGGAGGTTGAGAGTTACGAGAAGCAACGCTCGAGCGTTTTGGGCGCCATTGGCAGCCTGATCTACCGGCGCACGTCGCTGGAGAGCCAGCTTAGGCTATTGGAATCGGCGGAGCGGGCTGAAAGGCTTCGAAAGGCGGAGGAACTGGAGGGGCGTATCGAGGCCATCACGAAGAAATGTTTCGCGCTGGGCGCGGCGCGCGACTTTCCGTCGGATCGACTTCCCGAAGCGCAACGGAACGCGACTCTGTTCGACACGGCTACGCAGAAAGCGCGGCGCACGCAGGAAAAGCTGGAAGAGTTGAACGAACAATTCAACACCGCCGCGACGCGGCTTGAGGACGCCGGTGTCTCGATCATGAAAGAGGCGAACGCGGAAATTGAGACGCGGCTGGCGGAGCTCGATTCTGGGATTGGACGTCTCAACGACCGGCTCAAGATTTCGGTCGAGACGCATGTCAGGGCGGACATCGGCAGGAAACAGGCAAGTGATGCGCTTGCAACCATGACGGACTTCAGCGAATTCCTGCCCGATCCGGTGGAGTACTTCTCCGAACTGGCTAGTCAATTTAGAGTGGCCCATCATACGCTTGAGGATGAGGAATCCCGGCTGGAACGCGTTCGCGCGGCGATCGAGGCCAAGAAGGAGGAACATTCCGAGGTACGCGATCTTTTTAGCGGCCGCGACGGGTTTATTTCGGATCTTCGCAGCTATGAAGGCATGCTCACGGACCATCATGGGGCGACAGGGCGCTTCGAGCAAGAAAAAATATTGTTGAGGCAGCAGGGTGACGATCTCAGAAGCAAGTTGCCGGGATTCATAATTCTCGCACTGATTAGCCTCGGCACGGCAGGCATTGTTGCGGTAACGGCGCAGCTCACGGGTAATGAGAGTGTGTTCGTTCCGGCGGTGATCCTCGGCATAATGTTCCTGTTTTTTTCCTTCCACTCTTTTACGACGTGGCGTGGCGCCGGAAGCATTGAGAACCGGATTGCCCAGCTTGAGAAAGATGAGAGAGACCAACATGGAGAGCTGCAACGCGAACGCGTCCTCATTGAAGACTTGATGGAGCGCGCATCGTGTCAGGCGCCACGCGAACTTGAGGCACTGTACGATCGATACCAGCAGAATGTCGCCGATCTCACGGCCCTAGAGAAACAAGAGAACGACCAGCAGGGACTGTTGGAGGCTTCCAGGGCCTACCTCGCGAAGCGTAGAGAAGAAGTGCTAAGCGCGTTTGAAAGCGCGGGAACGACGGTTGATGGGGACGATGACGTGCAGGCCGCCTCGACGCGCGTGCTCACGCGCTATCAGGAATACCGAGATGCGAAGCGACTAACCGTCGAATTTAAGGAGGCGCTGCGCCGCTTGGAATCTGAAGAGAGCGAGATCGACGACAGGCTGAAGGCGCTGAAGGCGGAGGAGTTGGACCTATCGCTTGAGGTGCGCGAGTTCCTGCGCAGCAATCATTATCCCGAGGAGAAAAATTTCGATTCAGCCCTCAAGGCGCTCCGGGCCTACCGCATCCGCAGCGCTCAGAGCCGAAAGAATCAGGGTGAAATCGACATTGCACAGGGACAGATCAAAATTGTCCGCCGGCAGCTGGATTCGGAGCAGGCTGAAATTGGGAAGTATCAGGATGCACTTGCCCGGCAATTCAGCGAAGCAGGGGTATCCACGATTACGGAGTTCGAAGAAGGCGCTCAACAGGCCCAGGCCTATAAGGAACTCTGGACGGAGCGCTCGGCGATTCAGAATCAACTCGATGCGGTCTTGGGGGATGAGGACATTGAGGGTCTTCGGCTGAGTGCTTCGGAATCTGAGAAGTCGGCGGAAGGACCGAAGGCCTCGACGCAGGAGCTGAAAGGTGAGCTTGATACCGTCAATGAAGATCTGGATTCGAAGCGCAAGCAGGAACACGCGCTGCATCTGATGATGACGGAACGCGCGGCGGGCTTGAGGACGCTCAATGAGGTCGATGAGGAACGCGCGGCGACGGAACAGCGAATGGCGGAGCTGGAACTCGAGCTTCAGGCGGCGGCGGCGGCAATCTCGGTGATAGAGGAAGTCACGCGTGAGCAGCACTCGCGAATTGCACCGCAGCTCGCGAATTTGGCCAGCGGCTATCTGAAGGAAATCACGAATGGGGTTTACGATGAGTTGCTGGTGGATCAGGACATGCAAATCAGCGTGCGCATTCCGGAGACGAAGTCCCTGAATTCCGATCCGGAGCGCCGCCTCAGTAAGGGCACCGTGGACCAGATTTATTTCGCGCTTCGCCTCGCGATGGTGCAGAGCATGAGTCACAATTCAGAGAGCATTCCGATGGTGCTTGACGACCCCTTTGCGAATTATGACGACACAAGGCTGGCCTGTGCGATGCGGCTTCTTGCGAGGATTGGCGAGACGAACCAGGTCCTGCTGTTCACCTGCCGGGAGGATGTCGTCCGGGCGGCGGAGGCCGTCAATGCGCCTGTTTTGCGGCTATAGAAATCGGAAATTCATGCATCCTTTCGGAGAGTTTGGGCATATACTGTGTAAAGGCAAACGATTCTGATCGGATGGTTGCAACTCTGTAGACGCTGGGATTTCTGGGGTCGGGAGGGGTCGCATGGAACCCTTATTTGCGCTGCTGGCGCTGGCATTCGTGGGCTTTATCATCGTCGGCCCCATCTTGGGCATCGTAGCCCTTAATCAATCGAAGCGCACTTCGGGCGAGTTGGCGCGTCTCGTCCTTAGCGTTCGTAACCTTGAAAAACAGCTTGAGGCTGCACGCACCTCAGGCGCTGAGATTCCTCATACCGCAAGAGAGACGGCCTCAAGGCCTCCAGTCGTAGAAGAAGGTAAACTACGGGCAGCACTGCGCACTTCGGGCGAAGTCGGACAAAAGGCCGCCGACCCGGCAGTTTCGAAGCCCGCGCCTCCGCCTTCGCTTCCCGCGGACGCCCCGCCAGCCTTGAAGGTTGCGAAGGACAAAACGCAGTCTCTCGAATTCGCGCTCGGCGAGAAGTGGATGGGCTGGGTCGGTGTCTTGATGGTGTTGATTGGCGTTGGCTTTGGTCTGAAGTACGCCTATGA
>SMVB01394613.1_pt1 | contig 10179 bp, 6 predicted proteins | sample 2456461 | NCBI WGS metagenome assembly SMVB01 (sample SAMN11095934, study PRJNA526329) | marine sediment metagenome | biome: Marine sediment; feature: Surficial sediment; material: Deep marine sediment; isolation source: Hadal surficial sediment | place: Pacific Ocean | collected 2014-05 | depth 0-1...
TCCTGTTTTTGATCGATTCGTGGGGTACGCAGAAACAGGTATTGCACAATTGAAGCTTCTCTACGGCAATAGCAAGGAAGCCAGAACACACGCAGAAACCGCACTGGACATCTTTTCAACAGCTCCACAGAAAGATTCATCACAGATGGCACTCGCACGCAGGGTTATCGGGATCTCATATGCTGTAGAAGGAAAATCTGATCGAGCACTTTCCTATCTAAATAAAACGCTCAATTGGCTGGATGCCGAAAATCGAATTTATAGCTGGTTTGGTTGCTCAAAACAGTGGGATGTTGAAATCATCTTTCCGATAAACCGAACGATGATGGGAGCCTGCTCAAATAGCGTGCGGATTCAAAAGTCCAGAGTTTTAACTGATATTTCAAATATATATGCGGGTATCCTGGATTTCGAGACCGCCAAACAGTACCAAAAGCGTTCGTTGAAATTATATGCTGGTCGATCCAGATCAGGGTTTATTCCAAGGATACAAACACGTCGTCACCCGGTTAAAGAGGCAAAAAATAATTTAAGCATAAATATGACTTTGTACGGTCTGGATCACCCAATGACCGGAGCTGCATTCGCATCCCTTGCGGAAGCCTATGCAATCAAATGGGAATATGACAATGCCAGCGACAATATGAAAAATGCCGTAACACTCTGGTTAAAACATGCGCCCACTGAAGCTGCTTTGATATCTGACGGACTGACAAGCCTGGGCGAGTATGCCGCGGCTACCGGCGACTTTGATGCTTCCGCTCGTTACCTGGCGGCCAGCGAAAAAGCACTTGGGTCACTGCCCTCGATTAATTATCTGGGGCAGTTATCTACAACAAGAGAGCTCGCAAGAGCCTCCCACGCTGGTATGTTGTATTTAGTAAATGGTGATTTTGACAAGGCAGAGCAGATATACCAACAAGCCGTATCTGCCTCACGCAAAATTCGAGGCAGCGACCATATCGATGTGCTGAATTCCCTGATTAGTCTGGGAGACTTTTATCAAGTAATTAACAGTAAACAACAGGCTTCAAAACAATACCAGGAAGTACTCAAGATCTCAGAGTCAATGTTTGACGCAGGCACAGCCACTTTCGACAAGGCGCGAATTCGAGCTGCTTTAGCTGCTATGGGGGGTAACTATTCGACTGCGCTCGAAGAGACACTCAAGGTGAGACGTCAATCGGAAGAGATATTCGAAACAGATAGCCAGTTTAGGCTTCTCGTGTTGCAGAACCTTGCATATTTATACAAGGAAAACAGTCTATTCGACGACGCGCTGATAACGCTGGAGGAGATGGAGAAACACCCTCTACTGGCAGGGAGAGAATTTCCAATTCATTCCGTCATCTACTTAATGAGAGCTCAGGCCTTGCTTGGTTCAGGAGAACACACAGAGGCAATTGAAGCAGCGGAGATCGCGTTATACGGGTTCTACAATAATGGTGGCCTGGACATTAATCTCTGGGCTGCCGAGGCTGTGCTGGCGCAAGCCAATATGGCTGTTGGCAATGTAAATACAGCCATATACTTTGGCAAAAGGTCAGTAAATCGATTGACCGGATTGCAAACAAAATTATCGAATTTCGATGTCCAGGTCAGACAGGACTTTCTTGGCGACAAGCAGGAGGTTTATCGGGCACTGGCAGAGGCCTTCATCTCTGCGGGCGATATTGCATCTGCTCAACAGACACTTCGGCTTCTAAAACAGCAGGAGTATTGGCAATTTACCCGTAACAAAACAGAAAACATATCATTGCTGAGAAGTACCGACGAGGAAATTAGGATATCAAAACCATTTAACGTAACCACACGCAATTTAATTGAAGTCAATCTTGAACTTCGTCAGCTGAGAAGACAGCGATCGTCACCTGAATTAGAAGAAAAAATACACACACTTGAGGCAACCAAACTACTGTTGAGACGCCGGTTTACTACTGCTATTAAGGACATAAAAGAGGAATTCTCAACTCTCGGCATCGCACGCAATATAGAACTTGGGGAAAAAAGACTAGATGCACTTGGGTCACTGCAGAGAAATTTGTCACACTTTGGAGATGATGTTGCAGTAATTCATTACCTGGTGACACGGCAAAAAGTACACCTGATCGTGACAACCAAAAATGGCAGTTTCACTCGAGTACAAGAGATCAGCTCAGAAGAGCTTGGACAGCTGATCTTCGACCACCGGGAAAATCTGGAGGATGTTGGTTCAGACCCAGTTCCCATTGCCCAGAAGCTATATCAAATTCTCATGGAACCTATCGCAGCGGAACTCCATGGGCAGTCTATTACCAAACTCATGGTGTCCCTGGATGGGTTGCTGCGCTACATACCATTTCAATCATTGCACGATGGCGAAACATGGTTAGTAAACAACTTTATGATTGCCAACTATACGCCAGCCACAGATATGGCATTTCGAAAAGTCGACTGGAAACCGTGGCGAGTGAACGCATTTGGAGTGAGTGAAGCTACTTCAGAGTTCAATGCCCTTCCAAGTGTTGTCCAGGAACTAGATGGGATAGTAAAAATATCGAATGCTGATCCAGGGGTTTTACACGGCAGCATAACGCTCAATCAAGAATTTACTCGTGCCAGCTTTTCAAACCAACTGAACCGGGGAGACGCAAACGTTATACATATTGCAAGCCATTTTCACTTTCAACCAGGACGGGAATCTGAATCATACTTACTCATAGGCGCTGGTGAGAAAATTACACTGGATGATTTCACCAATGGCGACTATCCATTGTATGAAATCGATTTACTAACACTCTCCGCGTGCAATACCGGACTGAGCGGAATCTCCGCTGATGGGTCCGAAATCGAGGGGTTCGGAGTTTTGGCTCAGAACCAGGGTGCTGCTGCTGTATTGTCCAGCCTTTGGTCAGTGGCGGATGAGAGTACCAGTGAATTCATGATCGAGTTTTATAAACAAAGGGAAAGCCAGAGAGAAGGTAAAGGTGAAGCTCTCCGCCGTGTTCAAATATCGTTCATTAATGATCCTGTTTACAATCATCCATTCTTCTGGGCTCCATTTACACTGATGGGTAATTGGTTGTAGACACAGCCTTTAAAGCCCTCCAATACTATTGATCCTTATTCCTGTGGCGGAAGATGGCTGCAGCTATGACGGCTTGAATCCGTGGCTCAACGCCATCGTTCGAGACTTCTTCCACCATAAGCACTTCCTCAGTCGGGATCAGCGCCGACATTGCCATTGTCACCCCCACCAACAATGTGAGGAAAAAAAACACAGTGCCCATACCCAGCAGGGCGAGGTTAAATCCCTGGGACATCAAATCGGTCATCTCTATACCCCTTCATCAAAGGTCTTGTGAATAAATATATCATGTCTAGTCAAATTTGCTCATCCCTGCTGATTCAACTATTTTATACCCCTTTTTAACCACTCCCGCTGTTTAGCGCGGAGCAACGATCTGGCAATTTCAGGAGTTACCATGATTAACGGATGGGCAGCAGAGGCATTTAACCAGTCACCGGATTCAGCAAATGAAATTCACGGCGACAAGATCGCTAAACAATTTGGCTTCACCGGTGGGCTCGTTCCCGGCGTCACCATATCAGCTTACCTGATCCAGCCCGCAGTAGAAGCCTGGGGGCTGGACTGGCTATCACGTGGCTATGCCCATGTGCGGGTTGGCTCGCCACTCTATGATGAAGAGCAGTTTGAAGTTCGAATCACTGAACAGAACAGGGCTGATTACAAGGCAGAACTGTTAAGACCAGATGGGACGTTAAGTGCCAGTGCAGAAGTTTCTCTTCCAGATGTGGCGGCTACCCCCCCCACTCGACGAGGTGACCCTATTGCAGATAAAGACTTTGTTGGTGCTGCAGCGTCCTTTGACAGATGGACCAAATTAAAAGAAGAAGGTTGCCAGGCACTCCGATATTACTGGGGAGAAGAACACAGGATGCAGACATATCTCAGGGATGACAATGGTATGTCTGGTTTGCTCCAGTCAGGGGATGGTGGCTATGCCAATATGGGATACCTGCTGGGAATTTCGAACTGGATTCTCGCCAGTAATGCTCACATGAACCCATGGTTGCACCTGGAAACAAGCTCTCAGAACTACAAACCCGTACCTGCAGGCACTTCCATAATTGCTGAAATGACCACAGAAGATTTTTATGAGCGGAAGGGTCATGAATTTGTCGACGCGAATGTCGCTTTGTTCGATGAGGAGGATGATAGCTGCCTGGCAACTATTTCAATCAGGGCGATTTACAAATTAAGGGGAATGTAGGAATGCTCAACTTCAAATTTTTTCGAAATATGACTATTGTCAGCATGGTCCTTGTCGTTTCCGGGTGTTCAACACTAAGCCAGGAAGAATGCTTGGTTGCTGACTGGCAACTGATAGGCAGGGAAGATGGCGCTGAGGGGCGTGGTGCGTCCTATATCGGCAACCATCGCAAAGCCTGTGCTGAATACGGTGTTGTTCCTGATCTTGCGCAGTACAAGAAAGGCTATGACGAAGGATTGGTTCTCTATTGCGATCAGTACAACGGTTTCAAGCGTGGTGAACAAGGCGCTGATTATAATGGAGCATGCCCCGCTCACCTGGAACCACGATTTCTTATCGGCTATAACGAGGGCCGTGCCATTTACCTGTTGAAATCAAGAATCAGCCAGGCCAGATCCTCGATCAATGCCAATGAAAATAAAATGGAAGGATTGGACGAGGACATAGGCGAGCTTGAAGACAGACTCGTGGTAAATGAGACAACTTCTGATGCTCGCCGCGAAATACTCGCAAAATTAAAGAAAAAGCAGGAAGAGCGTGGTGCTTTGGAGAACGAGAATCAAGCGCTGGCTGTGGAAGCCGCAATGCTAGAGGGTGAACTTAAAGGAATGGGTTATGGCGGAAAGTAGCACCGCCTCTATAAGTTCACTGATTCAGCAATACTCCCAGCCCAACCCTCTCGGCTTTGGCCAGGTGCTGGCACCTGTCATGTACCGGGCAGAATTCAAGGGTGGACGATGGCATCAGGGATCCCTGGTTGCCCACGAGAAAATCATGATCAGCCCGGCAGCAACTTCCCTGCAATTTGCCCAGCAGATTTTTGAGGGCATGAAGGCATATCTTGTTGAGCAGGATACGCCTGCGCTATTCAGACCTGAACTCAATTTTCAACGTCTGAACCGGTCTGCGAATCGCTTATCAATGCCGGCAATAGATATCGATGTTTTTTGTGATTCAATTCTCCAGTTAACAAAGGCTCTGAAGGAAATCATTCCGCGAGAACCGGGACAGTCTTTGTATCTTCGCCCCACAATGTTAGGCATGGACGAACAATTTGCGGTACAGGGTTCAGAAAATTTTACATACCTGCTGATGGCAAGCCCATCAGATCCATATTTCGCTAAACCGATCAAGGTAATGGTTGAACGCGAACATTGTCGTGCCGCGGTGGGAGGAACCGGCGCCGATAAGGTCGGTGGCAACTATGCGGCTTCGCTGAATTCAACCCTCAAGTGCCGGGAAATGGGATTTGATCAACCGCTATGGCTGGACCCGGTGTCCCGTCAAAATGTTGAAGAGCTCTCCGGGATGAATTTCTTCGCGATGATCGATGATTGCCTGGTGACGCCTGCTCTCAGCGGCTCTATTCTCCCAGGTGTGACCAGAGATTCTCTACTGCGTCTCACAACGCATCTAGGCATAGAATCAAAGGAGCAGGCACTGCCAATTGATGAACTACTCAAGTCGATTGAAACCGGAAACTGTACCGAGGCTTTCGCCAGCGGTACCGCTGCTATCGTTTGCCCGATTGCGGCTATCGGCGAGATGGGTGGCGAGATATTCGAGCTACCTGCAACCGGCGAAGTCGCAAACCGCCTGGGAAAAGCGCTGTTGGATATCCAGGAAGGAAGATCGGAAGATACGTTCGGCTGGATGGTTGATGCAATAGCCACACAAACTTTCTCTGAACGACTTGCACGGTAATCCAGTGGCGGACATTTAACTGCGTATCACGCATACTCTCCTCCGTCACGCTTAAGTATTTCAAGCCACTCGCGAGTATAGGCGTGGGTATGAACATCAATAATAGTCATGCAGTATTTCTTGTACCTTCGATAGAAACCATACAGTTACAGAAAAATAGTGTTAGTAAAAGCTTGCTGCTACAAGGACTCCAGCATTGTTCAACACCATGAGGTTGACCATGCCTCGATCACACCAGTAACCCCGTGGTTTCATCGTGTGCCTGCCGTAGACAATATCCTATAGTTGTACGACTCCAGGCGAAGATGCCAATGCACACTATCGGATTCACCTCTGGTTGAAGAGGCAGCTCCAGACCCGATGCCCGGTTAAAATTAGTCAGGCTGTGACAAAATTGACCTTATGTAGGCTACAACGTCCACAATATCCTGTTCAGTATTCAGGGTTGCCACCGCTGCACTCATCTGCAGCCCACGCTCATCGCCGGGTGCTGTGCCACGAATTTTTTGTCGATAGTTGACTAGCTGCTGTATTAGATACCAGTCACTTTGCACTGTTAGGTTGGGTGCTCCCAGGCGCCGGTTCCCGGTTCCATCGGTGCCATGACAAACACTGCAACTCCTATAATGTTGCCTGCCTTTCTCGATCTGCTCGATGGGTGAGGTAAAAGCATTAAGAGTTGCCGACCCCGGGTTCACCAATTTACTGATAAGCTGGCTAACTTCATTTTGGCTTTCAGGTGACAGCATCTCTGCCATCGGCCGCATTTCTATACCTGCGAGATCTTCCCTGTGCCCGCCCCTGAATCCATTGCTAAAAGATTCGAGTTGCGCGGCAATGTACCAATTGGAAAGTCCCAGAAGCCGGGGTGCGCCGGTTGCAACATTACCGCTGAACAATGTTCCGTGACAAACCGTGCAGTAGACGAACTCGTCGGGTACGGGGTGGTCTTCAGCCTGGACATCCCATGCTGAAATCAGCAACAAACACAAAATGACCAGTGGTCGAAGCGGAACCAATAAGTTAAACATCTAGGCACTCTCTTCGACAGAATTTCTGAACGTAAGGTCTGACAGAGTGTGGTGGGCTGAACTCAGCGCACCCTCCTGCCAGGTGGGATGATAGCTAATCTGATCACCAATCATGTAGTGCCTGCCGACCGGTTGTTGTAAACGGCGAAACCAGCGTGTCCGCAACTCGTCATTCCATTTTGCACTGCAACCCATCATGTGATTCATACGGTGCCAGGGAACACTCACGGCGGATTCTACATACCCACGGATACCGGGATGAAATACGGAAGCCTCGTTAAGTATTTTCTCGAGGCGCTGCTCTGGATTCAGGCGGGCGAATCTATTCGTCGCTTCACTACTAAAGGTGTAGCCGATCATGATGCCTCTTTCTCCGAAGGTCCCGTGAGAGGGATACCATAGTTGTTGAAGATCCTGGTCGGTCCAGGAGATGCCCCCATAAATATCTTCTCTCTCCCAAAACCTCTCCTTCATCTGCATGCCAATTTTGAAAAAAGTATTCGATGGTATGGTGTTCAGGGCTTGCTGGTAATCACCAGGAAAGTTATTGCTAATCCCGGCCATTATTCGCATGGGAATATTGTTCAGGCAATAGTCTGCATGTAACTGCGCAACTTTGCCCTTGTATCTGTAGGATACGTCTACAGAATTTTCGCGCAGTTGGACATTCTGCACCTGGGCATTGGTGAGGATGGGGCTTTTAATATTGCGGTCAAACGCCTTAACGATTGCGTCCATACCGCCCGTGGCAGTCAGCATCGGTGCTGCCTGATCCTCAGACTCTGCGAAGTGCATTTGATCTCGCCAGAATGAGCTCTTCAATATTTCCCGGAAATCGTAAGGTTGCTTCTTAATCCCCGGAGAGAGCATGCCGCCGGACTGGTAGCCCGAGCGGGGAGATCCTTTGTACAATGCGTTGGTATCCAGGTCGCCATAGTTTCTCAGGAAGCCTCGGAGATTTTCAAAATCTAATTCAGAGAAAGGTGCTTCCAGATCCTCTCGACGAATGGATTTGGACGCCAGCTCAGCCATAAAACCACGTGCATCAGCGAGATATTCCTTTATCCGCAGGGGTTTACCCCCAAATGCGTTCGTGTCGTGCACCCACGCGTTCCTGTTGTCATTGCTAAAAACTTCAAGAGGTATCTGAAAAATACGCAAATAGTGCATGAGCAGGTGGTGGTGGATAGGAATGCGGGAGGGACCTGCGTTAAAATAAAGATCCGGGTGTTCATCAAACTCACAGGTTTGTGAATGACCCATTTCATCAACGGTATCACCACCTCGAAGGGTTAGAATTCGCCCACCAATTCGGTGCGAGGCTTCCAGTACTATACATTCATAACCTGCCTTTTCCAGTTCATAAGTACAGGTGAGACCGGCAAGACCGGCACCAAGGATTACGACTTTTCGGCTTCCCGCTGGAATCGGAGTGATATCAGCCCGATCGCCCAGTGACAACGGCATAAGTCCAATCGCCAGGGCAGACTGATACACAGCAGCCGAACCACCGACGGAACCCACAGCACTCAGGAATTGTCTTCGCGTGAACTGCATATCTTTTTACTTCTCCAGAGACACTAGGTAGGCAGAGTACCAGAAAAATAAACACTCAAGCCTTTGCCACTGTCGAGGACTTGAATGCTCGTAATCTTATCGCAAAATCGGCTAGGCATAATCAGGAACTCAATAATTAGTCGTTGGTTAAACAACTGAAAACATATATTGTGAATGACTTGAGAAATTGCGAGACGGCAGTCTAGACAACCGTATCAAGGTAACAAAATCGTCACGACCATAAAGTTGAGCCACCAATGAATGCCAGAGCCAAAAGTATTTCACTCTCTCTTCTATTTGCAGTATCCCTGACAGCCAACGCACAAGACAATAATCCCAACCAAGTTGAATGGCGTTTTCTCGGCGGTGATTCGGAGCACACTCGATTTTCAAGAGCTGCACAAATAGATGCAGAGAACTTTGTGGACCTCGAGGAATCCTGGATCTGGGATGGTGCCAGCTTCAATGCTCAAAGTGGTCGCTCGACTCCGTCTTACGTGAATAACCGCCTCTATACCGTGGCAGGACCCAGGCGACATGTTGTCGCGATTGATCCAGCCTCAGGGGAGACACTCTGGTCATACAGGGAGCCAAACACTGCACGATATGAGTATTCCATGCGCAAGGATTACGGTAAGGGAATCACCTATGCGGAAGTGGACGGCAAAGGAGTTGTATTTATCACCTCCCCAGCTTTTTTTCTTACAGCCCTCGATGCCGACACAGGTAGACCGCTCGCCGGCTTTGGTGAACCTGTTGGCATAGCGGGGTTCCCGGAGACCGGTGTCGTGGATATGCTAAAAGATCTGGGTCACAAGTATGACCCCTACAGGGGTATCGATCTGGAGACGGGATACATCACGGCGTCTTCACCGCCTATCGTCGTGGATGGTGTCATCGTCGTTGGCAATTCTCATGAACAGGGTTACAACCAGTCTCGTCACGAGAATATACCGGGCGATATACTGGGATACGATGCGCGAACGGGTAAGTTCCTGTGGAAGTTCAATGTGCTGCCAGGACCTGGAGAATTTGGCCATGAGACCTGGGAAAATGATGCCTGGCGCTGGACCGGAGACATTTCTTCCTGGGCACCGTTATCAGCTGATCAGGAAAACGGCATCGTGTATGTACCTACCAATGGGGCAACACTGGATTTCTTTGGCGGTTTTCGGCCAGGAAATAACTTGTTCAGCACCAGTCTCATTGCCCTGGATGTTAAAAATGGCAAGCGCCTGTGGCACTTCCAGATGGTGCACCACGATATATGGAATTACGATACACCGACAGCGCCGGTTCTGCTGGATATTAAACAAGATGGCAAGACCGTGCCAATCGTGGCACAAACAACCAAGCAATCTTTCGTCTATGCCTTTAACAGGATAACCGGTGAACCTTTATGGCCCATAGAAGAAAGACCGGTTCCGGTATCAAAAATACCGGGAGAAAAGTTATCCCTGACCCAGCCCTATCCGACCAAACCGGAACCTTACGACATGCAGGGTTTGAGCCATGATGACTTGATAGACTTCACTCCGGAGTTGCGAAAAAAAGCCATAAAGAATCTCGAACCTTATGAAATTGGACCCTTGTTCAACCCTCCGCTGCATCGA
>SMVB01102959.1_pt1 | contig 10178 bp, 6 predicted proteins | sample 2456461 | NCBI WGS metagenome assembly SMVB01 (sample SAMN11095934, study PRJNA526329) | marine sediment metagenome | biome: Marine sediment; feature: Surficial sediment; material: Deep marine sediment; isolation source: Hadal surficial sediment | place: Pacific Ocean | collected 2014-05 | depth 0-1...
GAGTCTGGAGACCGTGCTGGCAACCCTGTGACACTCGGGTCGTACTGGGACGATTCAAGCCCTGCGGTCATCGAGTGTGACAGCATATGTACTAAGGACGGCAACTTCTGGACCGTTCACAATGCTGGCGGTCCCTCTGCTCAAGGCCTGAGAACGCTTGAGTCCGGAACATACAACTCGATCAACACGGTGTACGCACGCCTCGTTGACGCAATCGGCGCAGAAGCGGTGGTTGAGATGGCTCATCGCCTCGGCATCGAATCGGCGCTCGAGCCACTGCCCTCAATCACACTCGGTGCGATGGTTGTGTCTCCCCTCGAAATGTCAGCGGCCTACTCAACACTCGCCAACTTTGGTTCCAGAGTGGACACATATCTCATCGAGCGCATCACCGCGGCCGACGGGACAGTCATCTACGAACACGAAGTGGTCCCAAGACAGGTCCTCTCCGAGCAGGTCGCGGCAGCCGTCGTTGGGGTGATGAGGAAAGTCGTGTCGAACGGCACCGCAACGAAAGCCCAAATCGGCAGGCCACAGGCAGGCAAGACGGGAACTGCGACGGATTCTCGTGATGCGCGGTTTGTTGGATATGTCCCGCAGCTCACGACGAGTGTCTGGGTCGGATACGCCGACACACCGAGCCCCCTTGAAGACTTCACCGTGTGGAACGACATCGAAGGTTCAGAACAGTACATTCGCAAAGCGTTCGGTGGGACGCTGCCGGCACCGATCTGGCGACAGTTCATGACGTACGCCACGAGAAAGCTTGCGCCAATTGACTTCCCGGACGATCCCTCTGGCACAGATGTGTACCGCCAGACACCGTTCACAACGGTGCCTGAGCTCTCCGAGTCCACAAAGGACACTGTCGACTCGCTCTTCGCAATCGGCCTCAACGCCGAAATTGTGTCACTTCCCTCGGTCCTTCCAGAAGGCACGGTCGTCGGCACCGTGCCGCTGGCTGGAACCCTTCTTAGACAGGGTTCAACGGTGATAGTTGAAGAGTCAAACGGCGTTGCACCAGTTATCGCGATGTTCGACATGCGAGGCATCGACAAGAGTCAGGTCGGCGCAGTAATCAGCCAGTTCGCCTCAGACAACGGAATCTCTCTCACGTGGTCACTTGTTGAAGTTACAACCTCAAGTCCTACGCAGGACGGTGTTGTGGTGTCAACATTACCAGCCGTGGGCACGCCTGTCATGAGCGGCCAGAACATCGTGGTCAGAATCGGCAAGACACCCTAACCATCGCCACTGACCGCGCCCTCAGGCACCCAACTGTCGTCTACCGTGTTGACATGGCGCCACTTACCAACTCAGAACCTCCGTTGCGCCGGCTGTGGCGGTACTCAACCAGCTACCGAAGCCGCATCATTCGCGCAACCGTGTGGTCCTTTCTAAACAAAGCGGTCGACATTGCCCCGCCGTTCCTTATTGGACTCGCCATCGATGTCGTTGTCAATCGCGGTGACTCTCTCCTCGGCCAACTCGGTATCTCGGATCCGAAGAACCAGATCATTGCGGTTGCACTTCTGACTCTCGTCATATGGTCGCTCGAATCGATGTTCGACTATCTCGCCGAGGTCGAGTGGCGAAATCTCGCCCAGAAAACACAACACGACCTTCGAGTCGATACCTACCACCATCTGATCGGTCTCGATCTCAGCTATTTCGAGGACCGCTCAACGGGCGACCTCATGGCCGTGGTCAACGACGACGTCAACCAGCTGGAGCGATTCTTGGACGTCGGAGCGAATGAGGTCATTCAGACAGCCACTTCTGTCGTACTCATTGGAGCTACGTTCTTCATCGTCGCCCCGTCCGTTGCCTGGCTCGCGTTTCTCCCGATGCCAATCATCCTGTGGGGATCATTCAGTTTTCAGAAGCGAATCGAACCCAAATACGCGTCCGTGCGTGAAGAAGCTGGAGCTATCAATTCCCAGCTGTCGAACAGCATCACCGGGATCTCAACCATCAAAGCGTTCACAGCCGAGGGTCGCGAGGTCGACAGGATTACTGCCGCGTCGAACAACTACAGCAGAGCGAACAGCGCTGCTATCCGACTGTCGGCGCGATTCGTTCCGCTGATTCGGATGGCGATTCTCTTTGGATTCACCGCAACACTCGTATGGGGCGGATTTCTTGTCCTCGATGGAGAGCTCGCTATCGGCCTGTACTCGGTGATGGTCTTCCTCACACAGCGCCTTCTCTGGCCGCTGACGAAACTTGGCCAAACGGTCGATCTCTACCAGCGGGCAATGGCATCGACGACGAGAATATTTGCCGTCCTCGACTTTGCGCCAACAATTCTCGATGGTGACACAAGCATCGACACGATCTCTGCTGACGTCGGCATGAAGTTTGACAATGTCACGTTCTCGTACGACGAGGGCTTCGCCGTACTCGAGAACGTCAGCATCACGATTGCGCCGCACCAGACAACAGCACTGGTCGGATCGACAGGATCGGGAAAAACGACAATCGTCAAGTTGCTTCTTCGACTGTACGACCCGGACTCTGGCACGGTGAGCATTGGCGGTACAGATGTCTCGACTCTGAAACAGGCTGAGCTGAGGAAACTGATGGCTCTCGTGAGCCAGGATGTCTTCCTTTTCCATGGAACGGTTGCCGAGAACATCGCGTTCGGAGCCCCCGATGCACCATCAGACGAAATCGTCGCCGCCGCAAGAACCGCCGAAGCGCACGACTTTATCCTCGACCTCCCGAACGGGTACGACACGATTGTCGGAGAGCGGGGTCAGAAACTCTCTGGCGGGCAGCGCCAACGGCTATCGATCGCCCGTGCCCTGCTCACCAACTCCCCCGTACTCATACTCGATGAGGCAACGTCAGCTGTCGACAACGAGACAGAGGCAGCCATCCAGCGGTCACTCGCCCGCATTGCCCACCACCGGACGATGGTCGTCATAGCGCACCGCCTCTCAACAATCCGAAACGCCGACATCATCTATGTCATTGACAAGGGGCGCGTTAGCCAGGTTGGCACGCACAACGAGTTGATCTCCGTCGATGGCGTCTATCGAGTCCTGTGGAACGTGCAGACAGGTGTGGTCGGAGGACAAGAAGATCGGAAGACAATAGGACGAGAGGTCAGGAAATAGTCCGGGTACTTCTGATCTTCCGATCGTCCGATCTCCATTCCTGTGCAACTTTTCGCGAGTCGTTCCACGCTACTTGACTCTACTTCATCTTATCTGATACAACTTGGGGTATGGAAAAGTCAAGATCTCCGCAGACGCCCGGGAATGGTTCTCACCAGGTTCGTCCTCCCTGTCAAGAGGCCCATGCGTCAATCCCGGGCGTCTCGGACCACCGAGATGTCCGCGCTACTGCAGTGCAGCGCGACACAATATTTCCGACGATGGAGTCCTCACCATCGAAAGGCGTGGATGCAACGCATAACTACGTGCGTCGATACTGGATTCCGATCATCGGTCCGGGAGCGGTTGCTGACCTGCTACGTCTCACCGCTGCCGCAAAAAGCGGCCGCTCCCTACCTGAACCAACCCATCTTGCCTCACTGCTGCGACTCGGCCTCGCACACAGATCGAATGGCACCGTCGTTCTGCCAACATCGGTACGAAGACTTGACGACAACCAGATCAGGCGGCTTCCACCACCTCTGCGAAGAACACACCCTGCCCCGCTGCTCGCATAGGCGCATCGACGTCCGGACCGACAGCGAAACAGGATGCTGGCGCTACGCTGGACTCCATGGATTCCGACGACATGGGCATCGCCCCACACGCTGCGAACACAAGCGGTTTCGAACGAGTCCTCGACATTCGTTTCGCAGCAGCGACGACACCAACCATAGAGGGTGCACGCAGCGTCTCATCTGCTGCCCTGCTGGAAGATCCGTCGCATTTCATCCCCACAATGACAACACCGACGTTGATCGTGTGTGACATCGGACTACGTTCACGGACGGCTGCGCTTGCACTGCAAACAGCGGGATACAGCTCTATCCGTTCGCTATCTGGAGGTATGGAGGCATGGTTTGACGAGAAATTGCCAGTCCACACTCCCGGTCTCCTCACCGCAGAGCAGTACCGTCGGTACGACCGCCAGATCAAACTGCCCGGAGTCGGCGTTGAGGGACAACACCGTCTTGGCTCATCCTCGGTCGCCATTGTTGGCGTTGGAGGATTGGGGGCGCCTGTTCTCTCCTACCTCGCTGGAAGTGGAGTCGGACGTATCACCGTCATCGACTCTGGCGTTATCGAGTTGTCAAACCTGCACAGACAGACGATCTACACGACCCAGGGCGTGGGCGCAGAAAAAGCCGAGCAGGCAGCAGCCTTCGCTACCCAGCTCAACCCTGAGGTCGAGATGCACCATCGTCATCTGACACTCAGCTCCTCCAATGCGGCTGAAGCTCTCAGTGGACACGATGTCCTTGTTGTCTGCACCGACAGCTTCGAAACTGCCCATGTCGTCAACGAAGCGTCGGTGGAACTCGGAATTCCGATGGTTTTCGGCTCCGTGTACCGAACCGAGGGCCAACTCGCCGTCTTTCACCCAGGGGGCGGCGGCTGCTAGGCGTGTGTGTGCCCGTACAACGCCGGAGTACAGCCCCTGGACTGCTCAATAGTGGGCGTACTCGGACCGGCCACGGGCGTAATCGGCGCGATGCAAGCGGGCGAGGTCATCCGCATCCTCACTCATTCCGAGCCTCCGAGCGTTGGATTGCTCAGTCTGTACAACGCTGATGGCCAGTCGATCGAGAATGTATCAATTCGGAAAAACGTCAACTGCACGGTCTGTGCATCTGGTTAGCGCCTCACACGGCGGGGGACGCCACTCAGCTGTCAAGCGCCAGGGGCGACGTGGCCCTGCACCCGTGTGACCAGCCGTACCGATCTTGTGCGGCACGATCTCCAGAAATACAATCTCGTCTGCACTGTCGGGCCGTCCGGATTGAACGAGTTCAGGTCGTCATCGAATACACCGCTCCACGTGGAGCATCGAATCGCTTCGCCGATACGAACGGAAGCTCGTCCTCAGATCAGTAGCGTGTCCCATGTCGTTGGCCTCGAGAACCTGATAGTGGAGGCGTACGGAGAGCTCGCCTCAACCTTACGGACCTTCACATGCTCCATATCGACAGCAGTCCAGGGTGCGCCTCTGCTCCATGCGGGGTACACCGGCGAAACGTGGGAATCTCTGGCAGGTGCGACGGTCGCGAGATAAGCAACGGCGCAGGGGCGCTGTGCCGCCCGAGCTGCTTCCTCAAGGTTGGTTGTTGTTTCCACGATGTCTTCTTTCTCGAGTCGCATCAACTTACTCCGACAACTCCCATCCGTATTTATGGAGGAACACCATGGCAAGACTCACCGAGGGAGTCGAGTAGGCGATCCACTTGTGTCTTGTGCTCGCGGTCGCGCCACCAGAGTCCTCCATCTCCTCGAAACGCCTGGCATCGTTCTACGAAGTACCACCCGCCTACCTGGCGAAACACCTACAGGCCCTTTCAGCGGCTGGCATCACAGAAGCGCTGCTTGGCAGAACTGGCGGATACCGTCTCGCGAGAGACCCGAGATCGATCTCTTTCCTGGACATTGTCGACGCAATCGAGTCTGACGAACCGTGGTTTCGTTGCGCCGAGATTCGCCAATGCGGTCCGACCGCACAGCCGTCAAGCATGTACCCATCGGCATGCGATATTGCCTCCGCGATATGGTCGGCTGAGCGAGCCTGGAAGAATCACCTTGACTCGGTGAACGCTGTACACAGCGTCGGACAGACTCACTGCTGTTGCTGGTCCAGCCCAACACGAGGCGACACTGGTATGGCTGAAGTCGGAAACAGGTGGCACACGAGTGGACTTACCCGCCCGCACCAACTATCGACCAATCCGACTGACTGGATGTCCTTCTGCGGAGGATTACTAGATCCGGAAGTTCCTGCGGATGCCACTACCCGTCCCGCGCGTGCGAGTCTGCGCAGCAGAAGGTTGTGTCGACTCTGCCGTCGCCGAGGCCTTATTGGATGCCTTGACAGCTGTCTTGGAGCTCTGCGGACGAGTGGTTGTTGTTGTCGTCGGCGGTGGCGTAGGCGTCGTGGCTGGTGGCGACGTTGGCGTAGGTGTCGTGGCTGGTGGCGACGTTGTGGTCGTCGTCGGTGGCGGTGGCTCAGTTGTGGTTGTTGTGGTTGTCCCACCGTTGAGACCGGGGGCGGCTCTCATGAATACAACTGTGACCCAATTGACGCCCCCGCTATCGGTCTTGATGCCGACGCCAACGTAGTTGTAGTCGCCAAGAATGTTCGCTCTGTGGCCAGCCGAAGCCATGAAAGCTGACTGGAGCGCCGCGAGGTCCACGCCCATGCCGACGTTCTCACCAAGGCTCTGCCACACGCCCGTCACACTTCCGAGCGCCGTGTTGTGGTAAATCTCGCCGCGATCGAGCATGCGCCCGGAGTGCGCAACAGCGTCATCGGTCAAATCCCAATACGTCTCAAGAGGAGCAAGGCCAGCAGCGGACCTGCTTGAGTTGATGCGGCCGACCATCGTTCCAGCGGGACCCGCAAGGGCTGGAATTGCCATGCCCATACTCATGATCGCTGCTGCCATGATGACAACCAGGTATCGGTGTGTTCTGCGCATATCCTGTGGTCCTCCCACGGAGAGCAGTGGTATTGCTTCTCTCCGTATCGGACACTCTGCGCGGTTGATTTAGGAACTTTGTGGAGATTTCTCGAACAAGTAGTACGAGTACTAAGGAAAGACGAATGCTCTCAGGAGTCGTGCCGTGATTCCAAAGATCGGGCGACTTCTATGAGTGTTCGAACACCAAACCCGGTGCCGCCCGTGCTGATGTAGTGCTCAGACTTCTCAGAACGTCCTGGACCAGCGATATCGAGGTGTACCCACGGCGTATCACCAACAAATTCGGCGAGTATCAATGCCGCGGTGATTGCACCACCCCATCGCCCGGCTGTGTTCTTCATGTCGGCAATATCGGACTCGATCAACGACCGGTACTCGGGCTCCAGCGGGAGGCGCCACACCTTCTCCCCCGCTGACTCGGCAGCGGCAGCTACGATTGCGGCTGCTTCGTCGGTGGATGCAAAGAGGCCTGCGATGGAGTTCCCGAGAGCCACCTTGCACGCACCTGTCAGTGTTGCAATGTCGATAATGAGATCCGGTTCAGATTCGATGCCGAGCGCGAGGCCGTCCGCCAGCACGAGGCGACCCTCTGCATCTGTATTGAGTACTTCGATCGTTTTACCGTTGTACGCGCGCATCACATCGCCAGGTTTCAACGCTGAACCGCCCGTCAAGTTCTCTGTGAGTGGGGTGATCCCAACAACATTCACGGAGAGTTTGAGCTCAGCGATCGCCTTAACGGCGGCCATCACGGCAGCTGCACCGGCCATGTCCGTTTTCATCGCCTCCATACCAGACGCAGGTTTGATTGAGAGTCCACCGGAGTCGAACACGATTCCTTTGCCGACAAACACGACCGTCTTGTCAGCATCCTGAGGCGAGTAGGTCATCACGACCATACGGGCTGGACGGTCCGCACCAAGATTGACGGCGATAAGACCCCCGAATCCGGCCTCCTCGATCCCGGTTTTGTCGTACACCTTTACGGACACGTCTGCTGATAGACCAAGTGCGATATCTGCAATTGCTGCAGGAGGTTTGTCCCAGGCTGGTCTGTTGATCAGGTCCCGTGCGAGCGACACGGCATCCGCGACGATCACGGCATCCGCGATTTCGCTCACTGCGACATCGCCGCCGACAAGTACAAGAGCGGCCACACGCGATTCTTTCGGTTTCGACTTGTACTCGTCAAACGAGTACAAACCGAGCAATGTACCAACCACGACAGCGTCGACCGACGAGTCGATTCCGACGTCGTGCATTGTTGTGGCGACAACTCTGTACGTCTTCGTCTTTCGCGCCGCCACTGCTGCGGCTCTTCTGAGCGCCTCCGTGTCAGCTTCGTCGCCGAGTCCGACGAGAAGCAGTTCTTCGGTAGGTCCACGCGGTAGTTGAACAAACAGGCTCTCGCCGGTCTTGCCCGTGAAATCGTGGGAATCCATCAGCGACGAGAGGGAGTCCAAGTCAGGAACATGCTCTGAGCCAGCCGCGATCACCCTCTCAGCCAGAACGGGGATGACGAGTATGTCTGCGTCGGCTGGTTGGCCGGTTTTGATATCAATCAAGTTGAATCCTCTCGTGTGATGGGAGATGAGAATAGGAGCTACTCGATACCGGCCTTGATACGTCTGGCGACCGTCTCGGCGTCGAATCCGAATGCGCCTGCGAGACTGGAAGCTGGAGCAGATGCACCAAAGCGATCAATCCCAATCGCTGACCCGCCGTTGAGTGTGAACCCGCGCCATGTGGACGTCGTTCCTGCCTCGAGGGTGAACACAGGCAGGTTGAGTCCGAGCACTTCCATCTGATACTCGTTGGGCTCTGCAACGAAACACTCGACGCATGGCATCGACACGACCCGAAGCGACACATCCTGCTTCGCAAGTTCGATGGCGGTCTGCTCAGCAAGCGGCACTTCCGATCCGGTTGCGATAACAACGACATCGTCGCCCTGAAGCCGTATGTATCCACCCCGTCCCACAAGTTCGCGCGATGGTGGGTTCACAGGAACCGGTAGTCCCTGACGCGTCAGGATGAGCGCCGTGGGCCCGTCGGTTCGATTGATTGCATGTTGCCAGGCTACCGCGGTCTCTGTTGGGTCTGCGGGACGAACAACGTGCAGGTTCGGAATGAGCCGCAGCGACTCGAGGTGCTCCACCGGCTGATGTGTTGGTCCGTCCTCGCCGAGAAAGATGGAGTCGTGGGTCCACACGTACACGGCGGGTACGCCCATGAGACTTGCTATGCGTACCGATGGGCGCATGTAGTCAGAGAACACGAGGAACGTGCCGCCAAAGGCTCTCACTCCCCCGTGCAGAACGAGCCCATTGAGTGCGGCGCCCATGGCGTGCTCACGGATACCGTACCGAATGTTGCGACCCGTGCGGTTTGTGGCAGAAAAGTCGTTCGAGTCGGCGATCAGGGTGAGGTTCGATGGCGCAAGGTCAGCCGATCCTGAGAGCACGTCGGGACGGAGCGCGGCGACCTCTTGAATCACCATCTCGCTCAGTTTGCGGGTGGCAACGCTTGCCCCTGCCTCGACCTGTGGGGCATGGAGCTTCACATCTTCGGGATTCCAACCAGCGTCCCAGGCGGCTGCACGAACCGGATTCTCCTGCGCGATCGTTTCGAGTCTTGCCGCCCATGCTTTCGATGACTCACTGCCACGCTTCATGGCGGTCCCGAAGAATTCGTACACGTCATCGGGTACAGAGAACTCTGGCAGATCCCACCCGATGGATTCCTTGAATGCCGCTATCTCATCTGGGCCGAGTGGCGAACCGTGTGCATCGGCCGTGTCCTGTTTTGTTGGCGCTCCGAAACCGATGTGCGTCTTGCCGGCAATGAGCGTCGGACGGGTCCCATCGGCAAGTGCTTCGTCGATGACCTTCTCAATGGCTTCCCGATCATGCCCATCGACAGCGATGCTCTGCCATCCGTATGCCTCAAAGCGTTTCCCAACGTCCTCGTGGAACGCCAGACTCGTCGAGCCATCAATCGTGATGTTGTTGTCGTCGTATATCACGATGAGTTTGCCGAGTGCGAGTGTGCCTGCAAGAGATGCAGCCTCAGAGGAGATGCCCTCCATGAGATCCCCATCTCCACAAAACACGTAGGTGTGATGGTTGACGAGGTCTGTGCCGTGGACCGCCCTGAGATGCTCCTCGGCGATTGCCATGCCAACCGCCGCGCCAAATCCCTGACCGAGCGGCCCTGTTGTTGCCTCGATTCCCAGCTCGGGGTGGTACTCAGGGTGCCCAGCAGTCAGTGATCCCCACTGGCGAAATTCCGAGAGATCATCCATCGAGAGCGGAAACCCTGAGAGGTGCAGCAGGCTGTAAAGCAGCATCGACCCGTGACCGTTCGACAGGACGAAGCGGTCCCTGTCTGGCCATGTCGGGTCGGAGGGGTCAACTCTGAGAAACTTCGACCAGAGCACAACTGCTATGTCGGCCATTCCCATCGGCATGCCCGGATGCCCCGAGTTCGCCTTCTGCACGGCATCGGCCGCAAGTACCCTTATTGTGTCCGCGGCTCTCTGCTCAAC
>SMVB01176896.1_pt1 | contig 10177 bp, 10 predicted proteins | sample 2456461 | NCBI WGS metagenome assembly SMVB01 (sample SAMN11095934, study PRJNA526329) | marine sediment metagenome | biome: Marine sediment; feature: Surficial sediment; material: Deep marine sediment; isolation source: Hadal surficial sediment | place: Pacific Ocean | collected 2014-05 | depth...
ACCCGGCCCACCACAAAGTTAAAGGGCACAATTTGTCCGTTGTGGGTATGGCCGCAGATCATCAGGTCTATCCCGGCAGCGGCGGCGTCGACAAGACCGCGCGGGCGATGATAGAGCAGTAGCACGAACCGGGTTTTATCGACCGCCAGCTTGGTCAATTCTCGCCCTACCTGTGAGGGATGCTCGTTGTCGTCGATGCCGATTAACTGCACCTCGCCCTGGGTGACCGTGTGCGAGCGCAGGACGGTAACCCCCAGGTGTTTCAAGCGTTGTAAAATATTCTCCAGATCCTCGTAGCGCTCGTGATTGCCGATGGTGAAATAGATCGGCACGGGGCAACTGGACAATGCTGAGAGTTGTTCTTCAGTAATCCCCGGGGCATCGATAAAGTCACCGGTGATACACAGAAAATCCGCATTCAGCGCATTCACCTTATTCATTACCCGCTCGAGAAAGCCGGCACTTCGAGAACCAATGTGTACGTCGGTAATTTGCACGAAGCGCAGGGGAGAGGTCACTTTAGGGCTGCGGATCTGCACCGTAACCACCGACGGCGAGTAGGCGTTCAGCACGCTGAACATTGTGAGTGCGAGGGTCAGGCCAAGTATCCCAGAGGCGGCGCTGGCCGCAGTCAACCAGCCCAGCGCCACCGGCACCTCAGTTAACACCAGCATGCACAGTAACAGAGGGCTTATCCCCAGCCATAAGTCCGCACCGCGTCGCAACCAGAAAATCCACCCCGAATTGGCCTGTGGCAGATAGAGCCTGACGATAATTTGACTAAAAAACAGGGGCACGAATACCGCAGCGGTCAGCCAGTAGTCCAGGTCTAACCAATAGCACAGGCGCAGTATCGGATAGGCGAACAATGGCAGGTGCAACAACAGCACAACCAGTAAAAATCGAGCGCGTCTATTCATCCCACCAGCATACCGTCAGCGCGCCAGATTCCCAAGGCTGGTTTTCGCGTAATGACTTCTCCCTGGCTTCAGGCGCGCTCTACCCGACACTGGAAGCAGTTGAACTTCGAGCGGATGTGGATGTAGGCGACGGCCGGATCGCTGAGAATAGCGTGACAGGTCGCCGACAGTTCGCTACCCGCGACCACAGCACCGGTTTCGTAGACGATCCAGTCTTTGTTGGTGTAGCCTCGAATTACCGCGGGATCGAGAAACTCAAACCAGTCTGGCAATTGATCACTGTCGTAGTGTTCACAGCTATTTTTGTGCAGGAAGATAGGACCTGTCTCGGCATAGGGTTGCACGCCATCGAACGGTCGATAGCCCAGGATAAGCATCTCGTCGCCCTCGACGATAAGCCCCAGACAATGGCGGCAGGGGTTGGCGCCGGCGTCGGCAATATGAACTTGTGCCGGCTGCTGGTTGGCGTCCAGCCCTCCGGTTTGCAACAGTTGGGCCTCAGTCGTGGCGATTCCTTTAACTTTAAATGTCATGACACGTCTCCTATGGGTTGAAGCATGTATTATTGTCTTTCCGGCTGGACAGCGCTGGTCAGAATCGGCCCCGGCATACTGCCGCATCGATTGCCACTCAATAAATGGCAAAAAGTCTATTTGGCACTGGAAAGCATCAATCCACTCAGGTTATTGTGAGTGGAAGCAGAGTTTTCACGATACCACGGGCCTGGGCCTCCGTAGCCATTTTCCGTTCTAAACAGTAAGGAGAAAAGCATGTTAGTGAGCAATATCGAGGTTCTGCCGAACCAGCGTGTGATAAAACATCTTGGCCTGGTTCAGGGTAGCACCGTGCGTGCCAAGCATGCGGGCAAGGATATTATGGCCGGCTTCAAAAATTTGTTCGGCGGAGAGCTGGTAAGCTACACGGAGTTGCTGCAGGAATCTCGGGAAGAAGCGGTGGCCAGAATGTGTGAACAGGCAGAGGCCATGGGCGCCAATGCGGTGATCAACGTGAGATTTTCCACATCCGCTATTGCCGCGGGGGCCTCCGAGATATTGGCTTACGGAACCGGTGTGCAAATAGAAAATATTTAGTGGGAGTTGACAGACGTGGACGCACTAATACAACTGGTAATATTTTTAGTTTTACTAATAACAGGATTTTTATTCGGACGTCGTGCCGAGCGCAAACACTATACCAGCATCTTCAAACGGGAGGATGAGCTGCGCCACATAGTGGTTATCAATGCGCGTTTCCCACCGCCGGGCATGCTGACACTGGACACCGATATGGTCTGTGGCAGTGTGGTGATTTCAGTGGATTACTTCAAAACCGTGGTATCCGGGTTGCGCAATCTTGTGGGGGGCAATATGACCGCCTACGAATCGCTGCTGGATCGCGCCAGGCGGGAGGCCATTCTCCGTATGCAGCAGCAGGCAGCCGAGTTGGGTGCCAAAACGATTATCAATTTGAAATTTGAAACCAGCAGGGTGTCGGGTAGTGCCGGTCAGGGCATTGGCTCGGTGGAAGTGTTGGCCTACGGTACGGCGCTGTTTCAAGCGGGTCGTCAAGCTGCGTCATGAACTCAATGCCGCAAGGCAATCCCCGTCTGCCGGAGGGCATTAATGCCAGCGAAGAGCACCCCCTGAAGGAGTTTTTCCTACTGTTTATCGGAGTCTCCGCCACCATCGTCGTGGTCGTAATTATTCTCAGCGTACTGGCCCGAGTACTGGCGCCGTATATTCCCTTTGAGTGGGAGAGGGCGATTACCCCCTCGGCGACGAATTTTGTCGATGAGGACGTCGAAGAATCGATCACCCCCGAGCGAGAGATAGCACTGAACAAACTCAGTCAAAGTCTTTTGAATGCCAGTTTGCTAATTCGTATAGAGGGCGACAACGGCGAACCCACAGTGCCGCCGGAAGCCGTTAACTTTCATCTATTGAGGATGGGCACACCCAACGCTTTTGCGACCCTGGGCGGCCATATTTTTGTTACCGAGGGGCTACTGGGCGAGATATCCAGCGAAAATGGCCTGGCCATGGTCATCGCGCACGAGATCGGCCATATTCAATTGCGTCACCCGATTGAGGCAGCCGGTAGAGGTGTAGTCATTCAGCTAGTGCTTATGGCTGTTTTGGGTTCCTCTGGAAGCAATGCGTCCGGGGGTATTCTCACTGGCGCCAGCATCTTCACAATGCTCAGCTTCAACCGCGACATGGAACTGGCCGCCGACGAGCGTGCACTGGCCATTTTGCGCCAACACTACGGCCACGTGGGCGGCGCGGACGAATTCTTCGAGGCGATGGAAAAAGACGGTGCCATCGAAGACTGGCTGGAGTTCTCCCAAACCCACCCCAGTACGGAGCGTCGCTTGCAACTTATCCGCGATGCGTTGGCGATGGATGATGAATATACGGCTCTCACCCCACTTCCGCCGGAACTCAAATAGAGGCAATATAGCGCAAGCGGAGTAGAAGAGGAGAACAGTGGAAATGGAGGTAGACAAAGCGTGGTTGGCGAAGGCGATTGGCGAGATAAATGACCGGGGTTATACCGAGATCGTGAATTTCCTGTCCAGCGAGACACTGGCTGAAATTAAGTCTGCCCTGGCGAATCACCTGGGCAGCTTTCAAGGGCGTAACGATTTTGAAGGCACCAGCACCGAGCGGGTATACACCCTGGTGGGGCGGGAAAAAGTATTTCAGGATGTGGTGGAAGATGCCCGCATAATGGCTTTGTGCGAGGAGTATTTGTCCCCCAATTTCCTGCTTACCGCCAGTCAGGCGATCAGTATTTCCCCGGGCGAGACCCCGCAGCCCTTTCACACGGACGACTCATTTTACCCAATGCCCCGTCCCAGGCCTATGATCAGTTTGTCGACTATTGTCGCCGTGGATGACTTTACCCCGACCAATGGCGGTACCCAGGTGATTCCCGGTAGCCATCTATGGAGTGATGAAAAGCTAAAGGGCGAGTACCGCAGGGGTTCTGGTGCGTTGGATCAGGATATGGAATCGCGGCTGGTAGAGCAGACGATCACTGTGGAAATGGCAGCTGGTAGTTGCATTGTATTTGCCGGCACCCTGCTTCATCGCGGGGGCGCCAACAACAGCGAGGGCACGCGCTGTGCCTTCTCCAACCAGTATTGTGAGCCCTGGGCCCGCACCCAGGAAAACTTTTTCCTGGCGATACCACTCGAGAAAGCCCGGCAGATGTCGCCGCGGGTGCAGGAATTACTAGGCTATTCGATACATCCACCGTTCATGGGACAGTTGAGTGCTTCCCACCCCAAAAAGGCCCTGGAACCCGGTTATGTGCCGCCGGTGATGCGTTAGCAGGAATTCAGGGACACACCGGGCAGGGTATATGGGCAGTGAACCCCTAGGCGTTGCTGGCAAGCGTTTCGTTCAAAACCCGGCCCAACTGCAGATCTCCCTCGATGGTGGTGCGGTTGATCAGTCGGTGAACCCCGGGCTTGGTGCCGGTGGTACAGTGCATCGCCCGCCAGTTGTCCCACAACACCATGTCACCGGCCTGCCATTGATGGAAGTAGTGAAACTCCGGTTTGCGGGTATGAGCCACCAATCGCTCCAATAGCTCAATCGACTCGTCGTTGGACAGGCCGGCCTGTTGCGGTGAAATGATGCGGTCGAGAAACTGTTCGACAATCTCCAGTACTTTGCGGCCGGAGACGGGGTGGGTCACCACCGCCGGGTATACCGCATCGGCAAAATCCGGGTAATTTACGTCCGACGGTTTACGCGGACTGTGGGGCCCCGGTTGGTAACCCTCCAAGTCGACGTAGCGCATATGCTTACGTTGCATGCTGAAGGTGTAGACCACTTCAATTTTTTCAAGCAGCGCTTTGGTGTCCACGTCGAGCGCGTCGTAGGCCTTGGCCAAATCACCGAAGCCGGTGAGCCCATCTTCTTCAGCGACGACCACGGCACGCAGGAGTGCACCGTGATTGGGGCGCGCCGTGTAATGTAAGTCCATGTGCCAATCCAGGCGACCCACAATGTCTTTGCCCCGATAGTTGGCGGTAAAAAACTTGTCGTTTTCGCCGCCGTTTTCCAGCACAAATAGCTCGGGATATTCTTCAGATGTTGCCGCTTTCAGGGGGTGTAATGCCAGCGGGCCAAAAATGCGACTGAACTCAATTTGCTTTTCCGGGGAAATGTCCTGGTTGCGGAACACCAATATGGCATGTTCGGCCCACAGGTCTTTTAGTTCGACTTTGAGGGCGTCGGTCATCGGGGCGTTGATATCGAAGCCGGAAACTTCCACACCGACATTGTTAAGCGGGGCGACTTGTAAACTCACCTGTGCGTCCTCGTAGAAATTTATTTGATAATGCCGGGGTCAGCACGCAGTTCGCGGCGCGCCATGGCCTCCCAACAAAATGGGAATCCATTATCATCGGTAATACTGATTTTTGCGACCTCTTCATCGCTCAGCGGCACGCCGCCGCCGAGCAATTCAACTTCGTAGGCGCGTTTGCAGCGCCACTCCAAAGTAATGGCGCGCAGATGCGCCTGGCGTAAATCCTTTCCCACTACCAGCGCGCCGTGGTTCGCCAGTAAAGCCCATTTGGCATCGCCAAGGGCTTCAGCCGCGGACTGACTGGATTGCTTGTCCTCGAAGGTGCCTGTGTATTCATTGTAGAGCGGCAGTTCCACGCCACAGTGCGCGCCGGTCTGGTCGTATATGGGGGGCACCCGGTGCAGATTGGCCCAGATGCCACTCCAGTGGGCGTGGTTGTGGATGACGACCTTACAATCCGGGCGCAGTGCATGGAGTTCTATATGCAAGCCGATTGCCGGGGTGATGTTCCACTGGCCCTCAATAATATTGCCCTGGGCATCCAGTGTCATAATTTCACTGGCGGTTAATTCGTCCCAGGCTAGCTCCCAGGGATTGGTCAGAATATGCCCGTTGCCAAGGCGGTAGGTGATGTGACCGGCGATATGTTCGTTCCAGCCCTCGCGAAACAACATCCGGCACATCAGGGCGACCTGTGCTTTGTCGCTCAGGGCAGGCAGCAGCTCTCGGCGTCCGCGCTGCGGTGCAAAGCGCTCCACCATATCCTGGTTTAAGCCGTCGTATTTTTTCATAGATGTCCGCCGGTCATTATAATGGATGAACCCCGAGAGGCTGATCTACCAGTATAGGCGGAAATTGCGGCGGCATCGAAAGAGGCAGCGACACGCGTTATGCCAGCCTTGTTCAGAGGGAGCTCAGCACTGGCTCTACATCCAAATCGACCAGGGCCCTGGCCGCTCTGCTTAGGCCAGCGGTGGCAATTGCCGTCTCCTGCATGGTACTGGATGCTGCTGTAATGGCTGCCGATACCCACACGTAGGGCACGTGGGTCTGGTATTGATACAGGGCGGTATCCAGAGACACGCTAATCCCCTGGGTCGCCAGCCCATCGAGGTAGCGTTGTATCAGTTGTTGCTGATGGGCTGTTCGTACTTCGGTGGGCACGGAATTTACCAGAAAGTAGGTTACGTCGCGCATGCCCTGCTCATGCCCCAGCACCTGCCAATCGAGCAGCCCGGTGGTGCCATCATGCAGAAAATACATGTTGCCAATATGCGCATCGCCGTGCACCAGGGTGCGCGGCCCCTTTGCCCACAGCTGCTCAAGTTGGCCATAGCAGTCGTTAATTTTTTTGGCGATGGTCGAAATATTGTCCGGCAGAAATTCCGGGTAGCGCTGTACCACCTGTGTGGCGGAATGCTCCCGCAGCAGTGCCAGCAGGTTGCTATTTCGTTTGTGTTCCTGCCGGTTCACCCACTGCCACTGTTGAGTAAAGCGGCGATCTTGCCAATATCGCGCGTGTAGTGTTGCCAGGGTATCGATAACTGACTGGGCGCGCGTCAGGTCACAGCGCGCCGAGATATCGGAAAAACTCGCTTTTGCTGCGAGATCTTCCAGTAACAGCAGGTAGCGATACCGGTTGCCAAACAGGCCCCGGGCGCGGGGTACGGGAATCGTTATATCGGGCGCGAGATCGCGGTAGAACCCCAACTCGTTGACACTGAGGCCGAAAAACGCACCAAATAAACGGGTGCCGAAATCCGGCGGGTTCGATTTCGCGAATAGTGTCTCTCCCCCTTGTGGCAAGTGCAAACGCCAACGGCTGGTGGTGCCGTGATGTACTTTTTCCCAGTGGTAGTCCTGCAACGCCTCCTCACCCACATCCAGAACGCGGGCCAGCTTTTGCCGACTGAGTCGCTCGACCTGCAGAGCCGGGAATAACAGCATGGCCGTGCTGTGCCGAACCAGGCTGGGGGCAAGCCTGGCTGCGGTTGCCAGCGTGTGTAAGCTGGCGCTCATGGGGATGGCCCTGGGTTTTCTCGCGCAGGAAATTCCCGCGCCACCCCCTGCCACAGGGTGTTAAGGGAGCGCATCATTAGCTCGCTGTCCTGTTGGGGATGGGAGCCGGTGCCCACCATCATGAGCTCGCGAGACAGGTCGTACCAGGCGAACTGGCCGTGAATGCCCAGCATGGCAAATTGTTGCCCCTGTGGGTCGAGTACCCAAAACTGATTCTTGTATTGGCCATTGGGGAACACCCGATCCGGTTGGATCTGGTGATAGGCTTGCTGTGCCGCAGGATCTGCTGCAATCACCTGATCGACGAAATATTCGGGCAACACCTGCTCGCCGCTAATGCTCTTGCCGCGATTCGACATCAGTGCCGCCCAGCGCGCGAAATCCCTCAAGCACAGGTTTAGCTGGCCCTCTACAATGGGAAATTCCTGGGGGTCGGTGTTGAACCAGGCTTCACTCTCCGCACCGATGCGCTTGTAGAGCAGCGACTCAAACAACTGAGCCAGCTCGCATTGAAAAACGGCCTCCAAGGCCATGCCGATGACGATTGTCAGGCAGGAGTTGTAAAGAAAACATGTTCCCGGACTGTGGGCGCGCTTGTTCAGGTTGGCCACCACCCAGGCCTTGGCGCCAATAGCGATTTCTCCAGGCAGCGGGGGATAGTAGCCAGCGGCGCGCGCATAACGCCAGTAGTCGGCCTCGGGGTCGGCGTAGTGTTCGCTGTATTCGATGCCCGCACACATGTCGAGTACATGTTGTAAGGTCACACCTTGCCATTCGGCCCGTTGTTGTAGCTCGTTCACGTAATGGCTGATTTCCCGGGAGGGGTCCAGTTTGTCTTCGTCTATCGCAATAGCCACCAACATGGCGCACATTGACTTGGTGCAGGAGTGAATCACATGCCTGTCGCTTGCGGTCATTCCGTTGCGATAGGATTCGTGCACCACTTCCCCCCGATACATGACCAGCAAGCCGTCGTTAAATATTCGCCGGTTGAGGAGTTGCTCTCCCGTGAGTTGACGATTGGGCATCAACGGGTCGGCAAAATTCATTTGCTCGACCGCCAGGGCCTGTTTCGCGCGGGGTAGGGTAGTGGGGGGCGAGCCCGGCTGCAGAGCCACGGTTTTGAACAATTGGTGCATGGAAAGCTGGCCGATGGCTAAATGGGCCGGAGCATCCCAGTTGGCCTGCCCGATGTTCAGCTCACTGTCGATAACATAAGCGGGGTTTGAGGTAATTATCCGCACTCGGCGCTGTCCTGGGTTTCCTGGTGCCACTCGAAGATATTCATCTCGATGAACACAAAGGCCACCAGCCACAAGAAGGCATCCCAGAAGTCCAGGAAGTCACCCTTCACGCCCCAATAGATCGCCGCCAGCAGCAAAATGGAATACAGCACGACCTTAATTCCCTTACTGAGGGTGACCAGCAGGCCGTTCAATTGCCCCTTGTGCTGTAGATAGACGTCTACTTCGAGAATTGCCACGATAATGAGCCAATTGCCCGAATTAATGATATCGGTGAGCGAGAGGCGCTGAGCGGCGATAAGGTGATCGCCGGTAGAGATTATCTCGGTGCCACTGACTTGCCACACTGGCAGGCCGGTAAATGCACCGCAGTTATCCACCGTCAGTGGCAGGTACTCGTCGATGTCTTCGATGTAAGTAAAGCTGCTGCCGACCATCGAACAGATATCGCCGGCGGAAAAGGCCACCACGGTATGCAGCATGATGTACTTGGAGAGATACCCGTAGAACGAATAGACGATAAATGTGTAACAAAGAATACGGGTCAGTTGCAGGCTCCATCGTGTGACGCCGTGAATCTTGTCGTCTTCAAGCACGTAGGTTTCCAATTCGAACAATAGCAGGAGAATTACCCAGGCGGCGGTATCAATGGTTGCGGTGAAGGCCTCAATGACTTGCCCCAGCGCGATACCGTTGGCGAAAGTGTGCTCGCTAGCGCTGAATTCCTCGACAAAAAAGTGATAGACATTCATCGCCAATAGGAAGTAGACGGTGTACTTGAAGAGTTGAAAGGCCAGCCTACCGTTAATTCTGGAGGGTGTTGCGGTAGCCAGGTCGGTCATCAATAGCGGATCCAATGGTTGTTTTGCCAGCTCGGTTCGCTTTGGGTGGTACTAGTCGTTAAGCTCACGGGTTACCACATTAACAGAGTGCTTTGCGATGAGTAAGACCAGGAACACACTCAATGCTGGCTGGACCCATCACTGCGCTCAGATCAACGGGATTGGTGTTCACTACGTAGAACAGGGGCGGGGTGTTCCGGTGGTTCTCTGTCACGGCTTTCCCCATTACTGGTTCAGCTGGCACAGGCAAATACCGGCGCTGGCGGAAGCCGGTTACCGGGTAATCGCACCGGATATGCGCGGCATGGGACAGACCGACGCGCCATCGGAGTACACGGCCTACGGCGTGGATGACATCACTGCTGACCTGATTGGTCTGCTCGATCATCTGGGTGAAGAGCGGGCGATTCTGGTCGGTCTCGATTTTGGTGCGTTCGCTATTTACGACCTGGCCATGCGCCACCCGGATCGGGTTATGGCGGTGATAGGTCTGGAAAATCCGGCGGCGCCCCACAACCCCGATGTGCCACCGTTGACCGAATATGCCGAAATGGCCAAAGAACATTTTTTACACATCGAGTATTTCCGTGAGCCGGGCCCGGCCGATCGCGATTTGGCCAATGCACCGCGCGAATTTTTTCGCAAGGTGTTTTGGCTGCTGAGCGGGGAGGGCAATTTCTTCGATACCTGGCGGCATCCCCCGGGTACCACCTATCTTGAGGCGATGCCCGAACCGCCACCCTTGCCCTGGTCCTGGCTCAGTGAGCTGGAGTTGGAGTTCTTCGTGGCCGAGTACGCTCGCAGCGGCTTCACCGGGGGTCTGAACTGG
>SMVB01217693.1_pt1 | contig 10177 bp, 4 predicted proteins | sample 2456461 | NCBI WGS metagenome assembly SMVB01 (sample SAMN11095934, study PRJNA526329) | marine sediment metagenome | biome: Marine sediment; feature: Surficial sediment; material: Deep marine sediment; isolation source: Hadal surficial sediment | place: Pacific Ocean | collected 2014-05 | depth 0-1...
CCAAGGTCTGACGACGAACAGTACGGACTTCGACCGGCACCTGGTAAGTCGCACCACCAACGCGGCGCGATTTTACTTCAACAACAGGTTTGACGTTTTCGAGTGCCAGTTCGAGCAATTCGAGCGCTTGTTCGTCTGACTGTGATTGCTTCTCCGAAATGCGATCGAGAGCACCATAAATGATGCGCTCGGCAACCGATTTCTTGCCGTCATTCATGATCATATTCATAAATTTTGCCAGCAAGTCACTACCAAACTTCGGGTCGGGCAGAATTGTGCGTTTCGGAGCCTGTGATCTTCTTGACATGGTGTGTCTCTGCTACAGCGCAACGTTAAGTCGCGAGTTCCTTAATATTTATGATTTGGGACGTTTGGTGCCGTACTTCGAGCGACCTTGCCTGCGATCTGATACGCCGGCGCAATCAAGCGTGCCGCGAATAGTGTGATAACGCACACCCGGCAGATCTTTTACCCGACCGCCACGAATCAATACGACTGAGTGTTCTTGAAGATTGTGGCCTTCGCCGCCGATATAGCTGGTCACCTCGAATCCGTTGGTTAATCGCACACGAGCGACCTTGCGCATTGCCGAGTTTGGTTTTTTCGGTGTTGTCGTATATACACGCGTACACACGCCTCGCTTCTGCGGGCAGGCTTCGAGCGCCGGCACCGTGCTCTTGACGCGTTTCGTGACGCGTGGTTTACGTACTAGTTGATTGGTTGTGGCCATGGGCCCTCATCTCTTATCGTTTATTCCAAAAAATGCGCTGCCACTTAAACGCGCACACCCAGACGCCAAACCCCATTGGGTTCAGACGTCGAGTACCGTCACCAAGGCTTGAGCAAAGATGCATAAGCCTTTTTCTATGCTTATCCCAAGAAATCGAGACCCGCTACAGGTGGGCCCTGAAGTCAAGGGCGGGCATTGTAGAGACGCAAACTCGTCGCTGTCAAGGCAGCCCACTGTCAGCCCGGCAAGGGCTGATAAGTCATTGATTTCAAACGTCCGCCGATGCTTCCTCGACACCCTCCGGAGCCGCATCTTGATCAGCGGCCGCAGTCAACCCGACAGCCAATGCGTCGGTGGCTGCAACCACGGCCTCGACACCCTCACCAGCAGACTCGGTCTGACCCTCTGCCTCTGCCTTGGCCGCCGCTTTGGCTGCTACCTGAGCTGCATCGAGTTCCCGCAATTCATCGGCAAGGTCTTGCTCGCGCGTACGCCGGCGCTCGGCATGATGCGCGAACCCGGTACCCGCGGGAATCAGGCGACCAACGATAACGTTCTCCTTGAGTCCACGCAGATCGTCGCGAAGACCGCGCACGGCGGCTTCGGTAAGAACACGTGTTGTCTCCTGGAATGACGCCGCCGAAATGAACGACTCAGTTGCAAGTGATGCCTTGGTGATGCCGAGCAGCACGGGTTCGATCGTGAGTAGCTCTTTGCCCTGAATCTCGAGTTGTTCAACAGCTTCAAAGAAACGCGCCTTGTCGATTTGCTCGCCGCGCAGATACTTGCTCTCGCCGACTTTCGCAACAATAACCTTCCTCAGCATCTGACGAATGATCACTTCTATGTGCTTGTCATTAATTTTTACGCCTTGCAGTCGGTACACGTCCTGTATCTCGCGAACCAGGTATTCGGCGAGTTCCTCGACACCGCGCAATCGTAGAATATCGTGGGGGTTCGGCTCGCCATCAGCGATGATTTCACCTTTAACAACCTGCTCACCCTCGAATACGTTCAGATGGCGCCATTTAGGAATTAACTCCTCATAGCTCTCACCTGCCTCGTCAGTGATGACGAGGCGGCGTTTGCCCTTCGTTTCTTTGCCGAAACTGACGGTACCCGTGTGTTCAGCCATGATTGCCGGTTCTTTGGGCTTCCTGGCTTCGAACAAATCGGCAACACGCGGCAAGCCACCCGTAATGTCCCTGGTCTTCGAAGATTCCTGGGGAATACGTGCAATGACGTCACCGACCGAGACTTTCGCACCGTCGCTCATGGTGATGATTGCGCCCGCCGGCAACGCATAGACTGCCGGAATCTCGGTATTCGAAAAGCAGATATCTTCGCCGCTGTCATCGACAAGTCGAGCGACAGGTCGCAAGTCCTTGCCCGAACCGCCGCGGCTTTTCGGATCAAGAACGACGATGCTTGTCAGGCCCGTAAATTCGTCGACCTGCTCGGACACTGTCACGCCATCGATAAAGTCATCGAACTTGAGCCTGCCCGCAACCTCGGTAACAACCGGGTGAGTATGTGGGTCCCAGTTTGCAACAACCTGTCCCTGCTTGACTTCATCGTCATTGGCAATCGTGATTGTCGCACCATAAGGCACCTTGTAACGCTCGCGTTCGCGACCCTGTTCGTTGATCACCGAAATTTCACCTGAGCGTGACACTGCAACGAGGTATCCCTTGTGATGAGCAACCGTTTTGATGTTCTTGAGCTTGGCGATACCGTTCGACTTGATCTCGATATTGTTCGCCGCCGCCGACCGTGACGCCGCACCACCGATGTGAAAGGTGCGCATCGTCAGCTGCGTACCTGGCTCACCGATTGACTGTGCAGCAATAACGCCAACAGCCTCGCCGATGTTGATGCGATTACCACGAGCGAGGTCCCGTCCGTAGCACTGGGAACAAATGCCGTAGCGAATTTCACAGGTGATAGGCGAACGCACCATAACGTGGTCGATCGACATCTCTTCGAGCTGCGCGACGGTCTCTTCGTCAAGCATGGTACCGGCATCAAACGCAACCTTGTCGGTGCCCGGAAGCAGCACGGGTTCGGCCAATACCCTACCCAGTACGCGCTCTCGCAATGGTTCGACGATATCGCCTCCCTCAACGATCGGAGACATCGCCACGCCGTTGTGGGTCTCGCAGTCCACTTCGGTTACGACGAGATCTTGTGCAACGTCAACGAGTCGACGTGTCAGATACCCGGAGTTAGCTGTTTTGAGCGCTGTATCAGCCAGACCCTTGCGAGCGCCGTGTGTCGAGATAAAATACTGCAATACGTCGAGTCCTTCACGAAAATTTGCGGTGATCGGCGTCTCGATGATCGAGCCGTCAGGCTTGGCCATAAGACCTCGCATTCCGGCCAGCTGCCTTATCTGTGCAGCCGATCCACGAGCACCGGAGTCAGCCATCATGTAAATCGAGTTGAATGACTCCTGTTCCACGCTCTCGCCGCTGGAGTTTGTAACTATTTCCTTTCCAAGCATGTCCATCATGGCTTTCGCGACCTGATCATTGGTACGCGACCAGATATCGACGACCTTGTTATAACGTTCGCCTTCTGTCACCAGCCCCGACGCATACTGGTCCTGTATTTCTTTGACTTCAGCTTCGGCGACATCCAGAATTTCCTGTTTATTCGTCGGCACAACCATGTCATTAATGCCGATCGAGATACCGGAAATCGTCGCGAAACGGAAGCCCATGTACATCAAGCGATCCGCGAATACGACAGTTTTCTTAATTCCGAGCTGGCGGTAGCAGGCGTTGATGACTGCCGATATCGCCTTCTTTGTCATTTTCTGATTGACAAGTTGAAAATCGAGTCCTTCCGGTAATATCTCCGACATCAGCGAACGGCCGATCGTCGTATCGACGACCCTGATAACCGATACCGTCGTTCCGTCTTCGTCTGTTTCCAGCACGCGTACACGCACCTTAACTTTCGCCTGCAAATCAGCAGCGCCACTTTCATAAGCACGCCGCGCCTCTTTCACGTCGGTGAGCATCATGCCTTCACCCTTCGCGTTGATACGCTCACGAGTCATATAATAGAGCCCCAGGACGACGTCCTGTGACGGCACGATGATCGGTTCGCCGTTGGCGGGCGACAAAATGTTATTCGTCGACATCATCAACGCACGTGACTCGAGCTGCGCTTCTATCGACAGCGGCACATGTACGGCCATCTGGTCACCATCAAAATCAGCGTTAAATGCTGTACATACGAGCGGATGCAACTGAATAGCCTTGCCTTCTATGAGTACGGGTTCGAATGCCTGGATACCGAGTCGGTGCAGTGTCGGCGCACGATTCAGGAGCACCGGATGCTGACGAATGACCTCTTCGAGAATATCCCAGACTTCGGCACCCTCACGCTCGACAAGCCGCTTGGCCGCCTTGATTGTTGTTGCCTCACCGCGCAGCTGTAATTTCGAGAAGATGAATGGCTTGAAGAGTTCCAGAGCCATCTTCTTGGGCAAACCACACTGATGCAATTTCAGCGTCGGACCAACCACGATGACCGAACGACCGGAGTAGTCCACACGCTTGCCGAGCAGATTCTGGCGAAAACGGCCTTGCTTGCCCTTAATCATATCGGCGAGCGATTTCAGCGGACGCTTGTTCGTGCCCGTGATCGCACGACCGCGACGGCCGTTATCAAGCAGCGCGTCAACCGACTCCTGCAACATGCGTTTTTCATTGCGCACGATAATATCCGGCGCATTAAGCTCGAGTAATCGCCTTAAACGATTGTTACGATTGATAACGCGGCGATACAGATCGTTGAGATCAGACGTTGCAAAGCGGCCACCGTCCAGCGGTACCAACGGCCGCAGGTCCGGCGGCAGCACTGGCAAGACAGTCAGCACCATCCACTCCGGCTTGTTGCCCGACTCGATAAAAGACTCGAGCAGCTTGAGGCGTTTCGACAGACGTTTGATCTTGGTTTCCGAACGCGTTGCATCGATGTCGTCACGAACCTTCAGAACTTCTCTTTGCATGTCGATTGTCGTGAGCATTTCGCGTACGGCTTCGGCACCCATACGAGCGTCGAATTCGTCGCCGTACTGCTCCAGTGCATCAAGGTACATTTCATCGGTTAACAGCTGACCACGCTCGAGTTCGGTCATACCGGGTTCGACGACTACGAAAGCCTCGAAATAAAGCACGCGCTCGATCTCGCGGAGCGTCATATCCAGCATTAGGCCGATGCGTGATGGCAACGACTTCAGGAACCATATGTGTGCGACGGGGCTCGCAAGTTCGATATGTGCCATACGCTCACGCCGAACCTTGGTCTGTGTGACCTCCACGCCGCACTTCTCGCAGACAACACCACGATGCTTGAGGCGCTTGTACTTACCGCACAGGCATTCGTAGTCCTTGATCGGTCCAAAAATCTTGGCGCAAAACAAGCCATCACGCTCAGGCTTGAATGTCCGATAGTTGATCGTCTCAGGCTTTTTTACCTCACCGAACGACCACGATCGCACCATGTCGGGCGACGCCAGACCGATGCGAATTGCCTCAAAATCCTCTACCGGGTTCTGGTACTTGAACAATCTCAGCAAATCTTTCATTAGTCTGTCTCCAGCTCAATGTTGATACCCAGAGATCGAATCTCTTTAACCAGAACATTGAACGATTCCGGCATGCCAGCATCCATTTCATGTTCACCATCGACGATGTTCTTGTACATCTTGGTACGCCCCTGCACGTCATCCGACTTGACTGTCAGCATTTCTTGTAATGTGTACGCCGCACCATAGGCTTCGAGCGCCCAGACCTCCATCTCACCAAAGCGCTGGCCACCGAACTGTGCTTTGCCACCGAGTGGCTGCTGCGTAACCAGGCTGTAAGGCCCGGTCGAACGCGCATGCATTTTATCGTCAACAAGATGGTTGAGCTTGAGCATGTACATGTATCCGACCGTGATCTCACGATCAAATTTATCGCCGGTCCGACCATCGAACAGAGTCGACTGGCCCGTATCCGCGAGATCGGCCAGTCTGAGCAGACCCTTGATCTCGTCTTCAGTCGCCCCGTCAAACACGGGCGTCGCCGTCGGCACACCATTTGTCAGGTTGCCGGCCAATTCGATGATTTCTTCGTCGCTGAACGACTTGATATCTTCGGTACGACCTCCCGTCTCGTTATAGACCGCTTCGAGGAACTGACGGATCTTTGTGGTTGATTCCTGAGCTTTGAGCATATTGTCAATTTTCTTGCCCAGGCCCTTCGCGGCCCAGCCGAGATGCGTTTCCAGCACCTGACCAACGTTCATGCGCGACGGAACACCCAGAGGATTGAGAACGATATCGATAGGCGTACCGTCTTCGAGGTACGGCATGTCCTCGATGGGCACAATCGTTGAGATCACGCCCTTGTTACCGTGACGGCCGGCCATCTTGTCGCCTGGTTGGATACGCCGCTTAACTGCCAGGAAGACCTTGACCATTTTCAGCACGCCTGGCGCAAGATCGTCACCCGCCGTAATCTTGGTCTTCTTTTCTTCGAAGCGACTGTCGAATTCCTCGCGTTGTGCGTTGAGACGTTCGAATGCACGCTGCAACTGCTCATTCGCATCGTCATTTTTCAGGCGAATTTCGAACCATTGCTCACGCGGCACCTCCTCGAGGTACGCCTTTGTGATCTTTGATCCGGACTTGAGTTTATTTGGCCCACCTTGCGCCATCTTGTTTATCAGCATGCGCTCGACACGTTCGTAGATATCCTCTTCGAGGATCCGCAACGTGTCATCCAGATCTTTGCGGACGCTTTCAAGCTCGGCTTTCTCGATTGACAGCGCACGTAGGTCTTTCTCAACGCCATCGCGCGTAAACACGCGAACGTCAATAACCGTACCATCCATTCCTGGCGGCACCCGCAGCGACGTGTCTTTAACATCGGACGCTTTTTCACCGAAAATTGCACGCAGGAGTTTTTCCTCCGGCGTTAGCTGCGTTTCACCCTTCGGCGTAACCTTGCCGACCAGGATGTCGCTCGCCTTAACTTCGGCACCAATGTACGCGATGCCCGACTCGTCGAGCTTCGCCAGTGCGGCGTCACCGACATTCGGGATGTCGGACGTAATGTCCTCCGATCCAAGTTTCGTATCACGTGCAACGCACTGCAATTCCTCGATGTGAATTGTGGTGAAGCGATCCTCAATAACGACACGCTCAGAAATAAGGATCGAGTCTTCAAAGTTGTACCCGTTCCACGGCATGAACGCGACGAGCAGGTTTTGACCCAGCGCCAGTTCACCCATATCCGTCGACGGCCCATCCGCAAGCACATCGGTGCTTGCAATCTTGTCGCCCGCTTTTACGAGCGGTCGCTGATTGATGCAAGTATTTTGATTCGATCGTGTGTACTTAGTGAGGTTGTAAATATCGACACCCGGCTCGGTGGCACTCGTCTCATCATCGTTCACGCGCACAACGATTCGCGACGCATCGACCGAATCCACAATACCTCCTCGACGAGCAATAACAGTCACGCCCGAATCGATAGCGACAATACGCTCCATGCCCGTACCGACAAGTGGTGCTTCCGAACGCAGTGTCGGCACCGCCTGACGTTGCATATTCGAGCCCATAAGTGCGCGGTTCGCATCATCGTGCTCGAGAAACGGAATCAATGAGGCAGCAACCGATACGATCTGACGCGGACTAACATCCATGTAATGGATATCGCCAGGAATCGATAGTGTGAACTCATTATTGTGGCGAACCGACACGAGATCTTCGACGAACTTGCCGTTCTTGTCGAGCTCCGCATTCGCTTGCGCGATGACGAACTGGCTTTCCTCGATCGCGGAAAGGTACTCGATCTCCGCCGTCGCCTTGCTCTTCGTGACCTTTCGATAGGGCGTTTCGAGGAAACCATACTCATTCGTTCTTGCATAGACCGCGAGCGAGTTTATCAGGCCGATATTTGGGCCTTCGGGCGTCTCAATCGGGCAGACCCGACCGTAGTGAGTTGGATGCACATCGCGCACCTCGAAACCTGCACGCTCTCGGGTGAGGCCACCGGGACCAAGCGCCGAAACGCGGCGTTTGTGTGTAACTTCCGACAACGGATTGTTCTGATCCATAAACTGCGATAGCTGACTTGAACCAAAGAATTCTTTGACCGCTGCGGCAACTGGTTTCGCATTGATCATCTCTTGCGGCATCAAACCTTCAGACTCGGCCTGTGTCAGGCGCTCCTTTACGGCGCGCTCTACACGAACCAGACCCACACGGAATGCGTTTTCAGCCATTTCGCCAACGCTACGAACACGGCGGTTACCGAGATGGTCGATGTCGTCAACCGTGCCAAAGCCATTGCGAATGTCGACCAGCGTCTTCAGCACCAACAGGATGTCGTCCTTATTGAGTACACCGCTGCCTTCTGACGTATCGCGACCAACACGACGGTTGAATTTCATCCTTCCAACGCCCGACAGGTCGTAGCGATCTGGATTGAAGAACAGGTTCTGGAAAAGGTTCTCTGCCGCATCCTTGGTTGGAGGTTCGCCCGGTCGCATCATGCGATATACCTCGACCAGCGCTTCGAGGCGCGTCGTCGATGGATCGATTTTAAGTGTGTTCGATATAAATGGACCGCGATCGAGGTCGTTTACATACAATGTACGAATGTGCTCTATACCAGCGGCAATCAGGGTTTCGATAAGCTCGGCTGTCAACTCCTCGTTCGCGGGAGCCAACAACTCACCAGTCTCTGTATCGACGACATCGTGAGCCAGGATCTTGCCTTCTAGGTACTCGGCCGGCACGATAAGTTTCTTGACCGTAGACTTTTTCATGTCCTGGACATGCTTGGCCGTAATACGTCGGCCCTCCTCGACGATGAGCTTGCGGCCCAGTTTGATATCAAACGTCGCGGTATCACCTCGCAGGCGATCCGGTACCAGGCCCAACTTGATATCTTTTGCAGACAGGTAAAAATCGTTCGTGTCGAAGAACAAGTCGAGCATTTCTTCGTTGTTCATATCCAGCGCACGCAGAATGATCGTCACAGGCAACTTGCGACGGCGATCGATGCGTGCAAAGACCGCGTCCTTTGGATCGAACTCGAAATCGAGCCACGAACCGCGATAGGGAATGATGCGCGCAGAAAACAGCAGTTTGCCCGAGCTATGCGTCTTGCCCTTGTCATGGTCGAAGAAGACACCCGGCGAACGGTGCAGCTGAGAAACGATAACGCGCTCGGTGCCATTGATGACAAACGTGCCGTGATCAGTCATCAGCGGCATTTCACCGAGATAGACTTCCTGCTCACGAATGTCCTTGACGGGCTTCGGCGTGCCGCTCGCTTCTCTGTCATAAATGATGAGGCGCACGAGCACGCGAATCGGCGCCGCGTAGGTTAATCCACGCATCTGGCATTCCTTAACGTCGAATACCGGTGTGCCGAGACGGTAGCTCACATACTCGAGCGCCGCGTTGCCCGAATAGCTGACAATCGGGAACACGGACTTGAATGCAGCATGCAGACCGATGTTAGTGCGTTCTTCGATCGATTTGTCAGTCTGCAGAAATCTGCGATACGAATTAACCTGAATCGCCAACAGGTACGGTACGTCCAGGATTGTCGGGCGTTTGCCGAAATTCTTGCGAATTCGCTTTTTCTCGGTGAATGAATAAGCCATTCGAGAGATTCCTCGTTAGTTACAGATGCGCGCAAGCAACCAGCCTAATTTCGACTGGCTGCTTGCCCGACTTATGGACCATCGGGTCCTTAAACAAAAGAGAACGCAAGAGCGTTACTTGAGCTCTACAGAAGCGCCGGCTTCTTCCAGCTGCTTCTTGATCTCTTCTGCCTCGCCTTGTGATATGCCTTCCTTGATCGTTGAGGGGACGCCTTCAACCGTGTCCTTGGCTTCCTTCAAGCCAAGCCCGGTAATCGTGCGGACGGCTTTGATAACGCCAACTTTGGCCTGACCGAAGCTCGTTAGAACAACGTCGAATTCGTCTTTCTGCGCCGCTGCTTCACCCGCATCGCCGCCTGCGGCAGGACCTGCAGCAACAGCTACGGGTGCGGCCGCGGACACACCCCACTCGTCTTCCAGCATTTTGACGAGCTCAACAACTTCCATTATTGGCTTAACGCTCAACTCTTTGAGCAGATCTTTATTTGACAGTGCCATTTCACTATTCCTCTAAAAAGTTTCCTTAGTCAGGTAAATCTCATCCAGGTTCACGCCGCATCCTGGCTGCCACGCGCAGACAAGGTCCGTGCGAGCATCGCGGAAGGTTCGGCGAGAGTCCGTGCCAATTGGCTCATCGGTGCGATCAGAACACTGAGCAGCATTGCGCGCGCCTGATCCAAGGTTGGCAGATCTGCCAACATCTCGAGATCCGTCGCTGGCAATAATTGCCCGCCGGTTGACAGCGATACCGCCCGCAGAGCGCTGTGC
>SMVB01024451.1_pt1 | contig 10176 bp, 6 predicted proteins | sample 2456461 | NCBI WGS metagenome assembly SMVB01 (sample SAMN11095934, study PRJNA526329) | marine sediment metagenome | biome: Marine sediment; feature: Surficial sediment; material: Deep marine sediment; isolation source: Hadal surficial sediment | place: Pacific Ocean | collected 2014-05 | depth 0-1...
GGTTTCGAGAGGTGAGATCTGAAGACCGTAATCTCGGCATGGACCGTCCCATCTCACGCAGGGACCTCTTGCATGGCGTGGGTGCGCTGGCGACCATGTCGCTGATCCCGGGGCAATCTCTGGCTGACGAAATTCTTGCAGGGGCGGCCGGCAGCGCGGGCTCTGCCGGGTATCCGCCGGCGCTGACGGGTATGCGCGGCAATCACGATGGTTCATTCGATGTTGTCCACCAGCTTGTCCGCGAGGCCAAACGGGACTGGGGTGCCGCGGAGGAGCGCGATTCTCTTGTTTACGATCTTGTCATCGTTGGGGCAGGAATCAGCGGCTTGGCGGCCGCATATTTCTATCGACAGGAAAATCCGGGTGCGCGCATCCTCATTCTTGACAATCACGACGATTTCGGCGGACATGCCCGGCGTAACGAGTTCAGCATTGGCGGCCGCAAGCTGATTGGCTACGGCGGTTCCCAGACTTTTGAGGAACCCTCGGGATACAGCGACGTGGTGAAGTCTTTGCTACGCGATCTCGGCGTTGATTTAAGCCGCTTTGATTCTGCCTACGACCAGGGCTTCTACAAACGACATGGCCTTGGTGGGGGCGTCGTCTTCAACCGTGAAGATTGGGGTGTGGATCGCCTGGTTCGCTACGATCTCGGCGGCCTCGGAGGTTATCTCCCGCTGGCACCGTCAGATCTGTCGGCTGCAGAGGCGGTGCAGCAAATGCCGCTGTCCGATGCCGCACGCGGTGAGATGTTACGTTTGCTAACCGTCGACGAAGACCAAATGCCCGAAATTCCGGCTGATGAAAAGTACGATTACCTGTATTCGCTCAGCTATCGCGATTTCCTGAGCAAGCACGTGGGCATCAGTGAGCGGGAGGTGTTTGCGGCTCTAAAAAACCTCACATCCGATTCAAGCGTTGGCATCGATGCAACGACCGCTGGCGACGCGATTTTTTACACGTATTTGCCCGGCTTCAAGGCGACTGGCATTGCGGCTTACGAAGAAGAACCGTACATCCACCATTTTCCCGACGGCCTCGCCTCGGTTGCCAGGTTGATGGTGCGTGCAATGATTCCAGGGGTCGCACCTGGCTCGACGATGGAAGATGTCGTTACAGCACGTTTCGACTACGACAGACTGGACCTGGATGAGTCGTCTGTACGGCTTCGCCTCAACAGCACCGTCACGCACGTTGAACACGATGGTGATCCAGCATCCGCAAAACGAGTCGGCGTATCGTATGTGAAGGGCGGGCAGGCATATCGGGTACAGGCCCGGCGTTGCATTCTTGCCTGCGACAATGCAGTGATCCCTTCTTTGTGTCCTGAGCTGCCCAAGGCGCAGCGTGAGGCACTCAAAGAACAGGTCAGAGCACCCATCCTCTACACAAATGTCGCTCTTCGCAATTGGCAGGCGTGGAAAAAACTGGGTATCGGTGCCGTTGTGTCGACCGGTGGCTACCACGTGAACGCCATGCTCGATTTCCCCGTCAGCATGGGCGGTTACGAGTTCGCGAGCGACCCCGATGATCCAATTGCCGTTCACATGGAGCGCTTTCCGCACAGGCCGAATGAGGGTTTGGATGAACGTGCGCAACGCCGCTTTGGCCGCTACGAACTACTTGCCACGTCTTTTGCAACCATTGAGCGCAATGTTCGGAGCCAACTCGCGGCTACACTGGCCGATGGCGGCTTCGATCCGGCGCGGGATATCGAGGCCATCACGGTGAATCGCTGGGCACATGGCTACGCATACACCTACAACGACCTCGAGGGCCCCTGGTACGAGGATTGGGATGACGAGCGATACCCGCATGTTCGTGCTCGCAAACCGTTTGGACGAATCACTATTGCCAACTCGGATGCCGGCGCTGACGCGATGATGGAAGTGGCTGTCGAACAAGCGCACCGTGCAGTTTCCGAATTGCGCTGAGTGCTGAGAGTTTTCAAAGCGCCGGCGGAATCCGGCTCTTCCGCAAGCACATAGTTGACCTTGCCGGTTGGCCCGTTCATGCGAATATTGGCAACGTCTCGACAAAATTGCTTGTCGAGGTCATCTTCGTCGACCAGATCAAGGAACGTGTTTTCGGGTCCGCGTTGGACACGAGCAATGTTGCGTCAATGGACTAACCCTTTTCCAGCGTGACGTCCCGCGCCAATAATTATTACGTCGTATTGCATACGGGCACTCAAACAGGTTGAATGTCCGTAGCATATGAGTTCAGAGACACATCAACTCGAAGAAACACTGCCGGGCGAGACCTACCTGGACGATGCGCATTTTGTGATGGAGTGTGCGCGGATCTTTCATGCCGAATGGTTCTGTGCCGGGCGTATGCAAGGTCTTGAGAAAAAGGGCGATTACCGGCTCGTCAATGTCGCCGGTGAGAGCATCCTTATTGTGCGCGATGACGAGCTGCACGCGTTTCACAACGTTTGTCGGCATCGTGGTGCCGAGCTGGTCCCGAGCCCGGATGGCGCAGAGCAAACCGGACGATTCCAGGCCGGCATTCGTTGCCCGTATCATTCGTGGAACTACGAGCTCAATGGCGAACTTCACAGCACGCCGCATCTGAAGGTCGACAAGAAATGCCTCGGCTTGCACGCAGTGGGGCTGGATACCTGGGGTGGCTTTGTATTCGTACGCATTCGCCCGGGCGAACAAGATCTTGCATCAGTAGTCGGCGAAGCAGCAGAGCGCATTAAGCGATACCCGCTCGCCGACCTTCGCGTTGCTCACCGCATCGACTATGAAATTGCCGCGAACTGGAAGGTGATTCTCGAAAACTATAACGAGTGTTACCACTGTGCGGGTGTGCACCCCGAGTTGTGCAAGATCGTGCCAGCTTTTCGCAAGAATGGCGGCATAGACCTGGATTGGGACAAGGGCATTCCCCAAAAAGATGGCACCAATACCTTCACAATGACGGGAACAAGCAATCGTGCTCCGTTTCCGGAGCTCAACGACGACGAAAAAGATCGCCACAAGGGTGAACTCATCTACCCGAACATGTTGATCAGCTTGTCTATGGATCATGCGGCCGTATTCTACTTGTATCCTCGCAGTGTGGCCTGCACACATATCACCTGTGAATTCCTGTTCCATCCAGACGAAATGAGCAAGGTGGATTTTGATCCCGCGGACGCCGTAGAGTTCTGGGACCTCGTCAACAGACAGGACTGGGAAATCTGTGAGAGCGTACAACGCGGCATGAGTTCGCAGGTATTCCATTCGGGATTTTATAGCCCGATGGAAGACTGGAGCCTCGACATTCGAAAGTACGTTCGCGCACGCATGGGCGAAGAATACAAATAATCCAAGCGACCGCCCGTATTTTTCAGTAAGTTACCAGGATGTCAGTCGTCATCACTATGCATAACAATTCACAACTGATGCCTACAAAATTCTCACAAGAAAATGCGGCGTTAATACGCTGTGAAAAGTGGTGAGTTTCTAGTCTTCCCGTAGTGGCCGGATCTCGAGTTCCCAGTCGGCGTGATCATTCGGGCCCGCCGGGCCGATTTTCCCCTCTGCTGACTGCAGAAGCACCGCCGGGTCGTATGCGATGCCATCTCTGAAGACAAATCGGATGTCTCTCGCCACTTTGATGTCATCGAGGGGATTACCACGCACCACGTAGAGATCCGCGAGCTTGCCGGCTTCTATAGAACCAAGTCGGTCGTCGATGCCCAGCGCTCTTGCGCCATTGATGGTGGCTGCCTTCAACACGGCAGCTGGCGGTATCCCCGCATTAGTCATTGCGAGCAATTCGCGGTGATAAGCGAATCCTGGTAACAAATTCGTGTAGACGGGTTCGTCCGTGCCAACGATCAACAAGTGGGCACCACCGGCATCGAATAAGGATTTGAGTTCCAGCACCCGTTGCGCGAATTCTTCGGCATCTGATTCCGGCTCTGGCTCGCCGCGCTTCTCTAGCAATTCTTGCGCGTACGGCGTGAAGTACTTCGCTTCATCAGTCCACAGCATATCCGGTGCATGTGCCCGACGCTCGTTGATACCACCGTACATTTGCAGGTTGGCATCGTAGTAAACCTCGTGCGCCAGCATCAGCTCGATCATGTGCGGCATTTCGGCGCTGCCCACGCCTCCGCTACCCAGGGTAAGCTGGTGTTCAACACGGTCCAGGCCCATGAGAATGGCGTCGCGCAATTCCACATCGTATTCCCAGTCGTAATTTGCGAGGTGAGCTGCGGTTGTCATGCCACGCTTATGCGCTTGCTCGATAATTATCTTCATCTCACCGGGCGTTGCCTGTTTGATCTTGATACTGACGACGCCCTGCTCGGCCCAGGCATCCACTTCCTGCCGTATTTCTTCTTCGCTTATGTCATTAGGCCAGCCAATGCATTCGTCCGCCGCTGTCCCGATGTTGTATTCGCAACGGAACGCGCCGAAGTACGGGCCCGATGCAAACAGTCGCGGCCCGATGGATTCACCAGCATCAATTCGATCACGTTGCGCGATGACACGCTCGGGATAATACTCACCGGCTGACCAGGTCGATGTAACACCGTTCGCCAGAAAGACGATGCCGTTGTAGACGACCTCTTCCACACGGCCGTTATCGACGAGGTCCAGGTTGTAGTGCGCGTGCAAGTCGATCATGCCCGGCAGTATCGTGTCGGTTTCGTCCAGGTCGATAACGTTTGCGATACTCAGAATCTGTTGCTGGACATCGGCATCGACTTCCACAATCTTGCCGTCCTGTATGACGATGCCTGTGTTCGGTCGGCGTACATCATCGACACTGTCAAACAACCAGCCGCCGCGAATAACAAGCTGCCCTTCCTGCCCCTCGGCCCACTGCGCCAGCGCCAATTGTGGAGCGAGCAGGACCAGTACCATTTTGCTAAGTAGCTTCAGAGCTCTTTTCATTCGGTGTTATTCCCAGCTTGTTTACACGAAAACTACACTGGAATCCCGATTTGAACAATAGATACAAGACAAAATCGACCTGACTCGCCGATTTATGAAATCCGCAAATCCGGGGACAGTTTACTTATTTAATAAATGAGTAAACTGTCCCCGGAAATCGTTAGAATTCCTTACCCATCACCACCCCATCCGGAGACTTGGAATTGCACATCCAACTGAACGACACAGAAGCCCGTGTGATCGGCTGCCTCATCGAGAAGTCCATCGTCACGCCGGACCAATACCCGATGACACTCAATGCCCTGACTAACGCGTGCAACCAGAAGTCATCGCGCGATCCCGTCATGTCGCTGACGCAGGGCGAAGTTCAGCACGCCATCCGCGAGTTAGAAGGCAAGCATCTCGTGCGGACTGACGAAAACTTTAAGAGCGGGGTCGAAAAATACGCGCAGCGGTTTTGCAATTCCCGTTACAGCAACCTTCAGTTCAGCGATGCCGAACTTGCTATCGTTTGCCTGTCATTGCTGCGCGGGTCGCAGACGCCAGGCGAGTTCCGCTCGCGAAGCGGCCGTCTGCACAGTTTCGAGGACAACGCCGAGGTGGTTCAGGCCCTCAATAGCCTGGCGGAGCGCGACACGGACCCCCTCGTCGTCAAGCTGCCCCGGACACCGGGCCGCAAAGACTCAGAGTACATGCACCTGTTTTCCGGCCCCGTCGATATCGAGGCACATGTCAGTCAGGTTCGTGAACATCGGCCCGGCGGTTCCGGGGAGCGACATAGCGTGACCGAGTTAGCGGCGCGTATCAGCCAGCTAGAGGCCGAGGTCGCTGCGATCAATGAAAAACTTGGCAGAGATGGCTGACCTAAATCTAGTTCGACCCGAATCCGGGGACAGTTTACTCATTTATTAAATAAGTAAACTGTCCCCGGAATTGCATTTATACTTGCGCCTGACATGAGCAGATTCCCCACGTTGCTGGTAATTGCCTGCTGCGCGATCTCGAGCAGCGTCATCGCCGCTGAAGATCCCGCCAAAGGCAAGCTCCTTATCGCCACAGAGGCCGTTCAGGGTCCGGCGTTTAAAGAGACTGTGATCCTGCTACTGAATTACGACGCGACGGGGGCTGCAGGGGTGGTCGTGAACCGGCCGACTGAGGCGCTGCCGGTACAGGCCTTGCCAGAACTTGCGGGAATCGACCGGTACGAGGGTCCGCTCTACTGGGGTGGTCCGGTCGAGTTGTTTACTCTGCGCGCGCTGCTGCTCACGGCTGCACCGCCTGAGAACACGATATCCATTTTCGACGCAGTGTATCTTGTACCGCTGGAAGACAACTTGCTCGATCGTGCTGAGAGCAAGGCAAACCTGCGCTTCTTCGCAGGCTATGCAGGCTGGGCGCCTGGACAACTGGATCGGGAATTGGCGATCGGCAGCTGGCACATTGTTGCTGCCACTGAAGCAATTGTGTTCGCGGACGATCCAGGTGGGATTTGGCGAAGCCTACTGCCCCCGACCGTCATCAGGGCCTCGACGGACAAGGCAGAATCGCCTGTGCGAGGTGTGGAGTGGCGAAGCCGTCAAGCGACGGCCTCACGATGAAGTTGCTCAAAAAGTGGAAACTCGTTGGCTATATTTTGCAGTGGGTTGCCGGGGCGTCCGTTGCCCAATTTGCATCACTGTCCATAACGATGCACAACTCATTTACGCAAATCTCACGCAACGATTTGTAGTACGTTGCCTATACGCGCTAGCGCCCATCGTATGCGACACAGTGTATTTTGATGAAAACAGCGAGGGAACCTGGGAAGTGCTGGAAATCGTTCGCAAGGCTTATCTGACCTTCAATCGAGACTAGACCGCACAGGGATCAACACGGATGACATCGAACGTATCCGGCACCTGTTTCCATTGACATGCAAGGGGAAGCGATTATGGCAAAGGGGTCGTTACAACATCGTCGGGACCTTGCCTTGGGTTCCGGTGCGGAGCTGTTTTATGACGCGCCATTGGAGATTGTTCGCGGCGAAGGCGTGTACCTGTACGATCGGGACGGCCGGCGCTATGTCGATATGTACAACAATGTGCCTTGCGTCGGACACGCCAATCCAGCGGTTGTACAAGCGATGGCGGAGCAACAAGCCACTATCAACGTTCACAGCCGATATCTTCATGAAGGTATAGTAACTTTCGCCGAACGGCTCGCCGGGCTCCATCACGACGGCATCGAAAGCGTGGTCTTCAGCTGCAGTGGTACCGAAGCGAACGAAGTCGCCATTCAAATGGCTCGCATTGTCACAGGGCACCGCGGCCTCATATGCACGGACGCCGCCTATCATGGCAATAGTGAACTGGTTGATTCGTTAACCTGCGTTGGTCGCGCAGCGCGCGAAACGAGTGAGGTTCGTGGCTTTCCATTTCCTGAACGCTACAGGCCGCTGCAGGAAGGACTGAGCGAGGAGAAACTGTGCGAGGCGTATCTCGCTCGAGTCGCGGCGGCTATCGAGAGCTTGAAAACGGAGGGAGCCGGCTTTGCTGCCCTCATCATGTGCCCGATTTTTGCCAACGAGGGCCTGCCAGATATTCCTTCCGGCTTCATGCCCAGGGTCACGGACCTGGTTCACAGGGAAGGCGGGCTGGTGATTGCCGATGAAGTGCAGTCGGGATATGCCCGAACCGGCCTCTGGTGGGGATACGAAAACACAGGGTTCCGGCCGGACATCATCGTAACGGGCAAGCCGATGGGCAACGGCCTGCCGCTCGCCGCAACAGCAGCAAGCAGGAATTTCGTGGATGGCTTCCGCGCCGCAACGGATTACTTCAATACGTTTTCGTCAAGTCCCTTGCAGGCAGCTGTCGGCATGGCCGTGCTGGATGAAATCGAACGCCTCGATCTCCTCAAGAATGCGGCCGAAGTCGGCGACCGACTGACAGGCGAACTTGAGGCCCGCGTTGACTTACACGATGCGATAGGAGACGTGCGTAGTTGCGGCCTCTTTATCGGCATTGAAATCATCAAGCACAGCGACGAAAAAGAGCCCGATGCCGCATTGGCAAGCGTTTTGTCCGGCCGCTTGAAAGACAAGGGGTTCCTGGTGTCGTATGCAGGAAAGTTCAATAACGTATTGAAGATCAGACCACCGCTCGTGTTCTCTCATGAAAACGCCGATGAATTCCTGGGCGCTTTCGATGAATGCATGGGAGAAATGGGTGGATAGGGACCTGGTCGAATCCTGTTATACGCCTGCCGCGTTGAAGGTCCTGGAGAGTTTTCCGGTCGAGGCGGAAAATGTCGAACTCATCGCGCATTCTGAAAATGTGACCTTTCGGGTCTCGGTTCGCGGCAGCGATACCGACTTTGTCCTGCGGCTGCACAGGCCGGGTTACAATTCGATTGAGGAACTCAACTCGGAGCGGATATGGACCAAAGCGCTGAAAGAAGCAGGCATATCCGTTCAGGATTCACTTCTGACACGTCAGGGACAACACTTTGAGCTAATCGATATCCCCGGCGCCGGTGAGCAGCGCTATGCGGGAATGACCACATGGCTTGAAGGCACGCTCCTGAGTGAATACCTGGCGACGAGTTCCGACAAGGAAGAGCGAAAGCGTATATTTCGCAGGATCGGCGGGGTAGCCGCCGCTATTCACAACCAATCAACGCTCTGGAAAGTGCCGCCAGGCTTCAAGAGGCGTCGACTCGATCTCGATGGCCTGTTGGGAGAAGCGCCGCTCTGGGGTCGGTTCTGGGAACACGCGGTGCTGACGAAAGCTGAGAAAGAGTTGCTGCTGCGGGCGAGAGAAAGAGCCCGCGCCGCACTCAGTGCCTATGGCGAGAGACCTGACAATTTCAGTTTGATTCACGCCGACCTCCATCCCGAGAACATCGTTCACAACGGAGACGATCTGGCGCTGATCGATTTCGACGATTCAGCTTGCGGATGGCACATGTCCGATATCGCATCGGCGCTGATTGAGGACAGATCCGCCCCGGACTTTGATGCTCTCCGTGCCGCTCTGCTCGAAGGGTATTGTGAGCACCGACAGTTGTCGGGGCGAGATGTTGAAATGCTGCCTGCCTTCCTACTGGTTCGGGGCATGGCGATCATCGGGTGGTTTCATCAACGGCCCGAGCACGCCGGGTCAAGTTATTACAAGGAAGTGAAGAATTGGGTTATCGGGGAGTGCTGTTCCGATGAAATGTCGCTGTAGTCATATTCCCGGGCCAGCGAGTGTCGGGCAATAACAGACGATGAGCTTTGTAGGTCAGATTGTCGCCCATGCGAAGCAGGTTGCCATATGTCGGTGGATCCGTTTATGAGCAACCTGCCGCTGCAACGCCTGCTGATGCACCCAGACTTTTATGAATGTGCGTCGGGGTATTGAGATTCGTTTGTCGGTCATTCTATTTCCCCAATGTCATTCGATGGGACTACAACCTTCGCCATAATGCACTTCGTTCAAGCTGTTTTGAAGCGCAAGACCGTTACCGGCGGTCAATTCGCCTACGGCCCGCCGGCACCTGACGGAAGCACAAAGTACGAAATATCAGCGTCCATCGTCTCATCATTCTTGACTGACGGTTCGTACTCTGCCTTCCCCGCCCAAATTGCCTGGGACAGTCGGTAGGCTCGAACTTGCGCACGCATGGAATCGGTCAATCGCCGCGTTCGATCGTACTCCCGCAACTCGTAGAGAAACTGCGTCAACTCCTGTACATCTTTTTTCTGTATCCGGGCAAGCGTTGCCTGCACGGTATCGGTCACATCCTGGTGGCTGCGTATCTCGATTCCGTCAGGCCCGGTGGGCCAATACGTTGAGCTCTGGTCCGGGTGATCGGACTCGAACAGACCAAACATCCTGAGGTACGCTGCGAGCAGGATCCGTTTGACCATGAAGTTGGCGTCGGACGCCAAATCCGTCAGTCCTTCCTTGTAGGACAAATAGAAATCCGGGTCCTCGGGGCCGGGTCGGTACCCGGGGAGTTCGTCAGCAACCAGACCGCGTTCACGAAGCAGATCTTCCAGAGGCTGCCGGTGACTGCTGATGACATGTCTGTCGCCAGCACGATGGATCTGCAGATCGCGAAACTCTATCGGGGCGTCCAGGACCGACCCGACATTGATCTCCAGCCAGTCACCTTCGCGCGCGCCGTCATAATTCCATCGAATTCCGCCTGCATGTGTGTGCGCCGATAATGTGACAGGTAAACCACCCTGGTCGCGAAGGCTGTTGAAACTCTTTTTCGCATCTCTGCCCAGCGACTCGAAGGGATGGTGTGA
>SMVB01247122.1_pt1 | contig 10176 bp, 9 predicted proteins | sample 2456461 | NCBI WGS metagenome assembly SMVB01 (sample SAMN11095934, study PRJNA526329) | marine sediment metagenome | biome: Marine sediment; feature: Surficial sediment; material: Deep marine sediment; isolation source: Hadal surficial sediment | place: Pacific Ocean | collected 2014-05 | depth 0-1...
ATTCACAGGATTGATCGAACCCCAAAAGTGGGTTCGATCAATCCTGACCCGGTCTAGGGATTAGAACGATGAGTGTCGCTCAGACCGCTGAACCGCACGACTTACACGCCGAAATGATGGTGCTGGGCCGGGCCGCGCGCGCCGCCGGCGCCGTGCTCGCCAACGCCACGACGGAGGCCAAGAATGCCTTCCTGCTGGCCGCCGCCGGCGCGATCCGCGCCAACGCGGGCAAACTGCTGGCCGCCAACGCGACCGACATGGCGGCGACGCGCGAAAGCGGCGCCACGGACGCCTTCCTCGACCGCTTGGCGCTCGACGACGAGCGCATCGAGGGCATGGCGAGGGGGCTGGAAGATATCGCCGAACTGCCCGACCCGGTGGGCCAGGTGATCGGTGAATGGACGCGGCCCAACGGGCTCCGCATCAGCCGGGTCCGGGTACCGCTGGGGGTGATCGGGATCATTTACGAATCGCGCCCCAACGTGACCGCCGACGCGGGCGCGCTGTGCGTCAAGTCGGGCAACGCGGCGATCCTGCGCGGCGGCTCGGACAGTTTCCATTCCTCGCGCGCCATCGCGGACTGCATGACGCACGGCCTCAAGGTGGCCGGCCTGCCCGCGGCCTGCGTGCGGCTGGTGCCGACCCGCGACCGCGCCGCGGTCGGCGAGATGCTGACCATGACCGATTATATCGACATACTGGTGCCGCGCGGCGGCAAGTCGCTGGTCGCGCGCGTCGCGGCGGAAAGCCGGGTGCCGGTGATCAAGCATCTCGACGGCATCTGCCACGTCTACATCGACCGGGCCGCCGACCCGGACAAGGCCGACGCGATCACCTTCAACGCCAAGATGCGCCGCCCCGGCATTTGCGGCGCGGCCGAGACCCTGTTGGTCCACAAGGACGCGGTCGCCGCCACCCTGCCGCGCATCATCGACCGCCTGGCCGAGGCGGGCTGCGAAATCCGCGGCGACGAAGCGACGCGGGCCGTCGACGCCCGCGTGATACCCGCCACCGAGGCCGACTGGGACACCGAGTATGAAGACAAGATCATCTCGGTGCGCGTGGTCGATGACGAAGCGGGGGCCATCGACCATATCGCGGCGCACGGCTCGCACCACACCGACGCGATCGTCACCGAGGACGCCACGGCGGCCGAGAAATTCCTCGCCGAGGTCGATAGCGCCATCGTGTTGCACAATGCCTCGACCCAATTCGCCGACGGCGGCGAGTTCGGCATGGGCGCGGAGATTGGCATTTCCACCGGCAAATTGCACGCCCGCGGCCCGGTCGGCCTGGAGCAGTTGACCAGCTACAAATACGTGGTGCGCGGCCAGGGGCAGGTCCGGCCCTGAGCGAACTCTTGCGCTTGATGGCGCGGGAAGCCCGGCGCCCCCGCATCGGCCTGCTCGGCGGCTCGTTCAATCCGGCGCACGACGGCCACCGTCATATCAGCCGGCTGGCGCTCGACCGGCTCGGACTCGATCGCGTGTGGTGGCTGGTGTCGCCACAGAACCCGTTGAAACCGGCCGCCGGCATGGCGCCCTTGGCCCAGCGTCTGGCCCGCGCGCGGCGACTGGCGCGGCACCCGCGCCTCGTGGTCAGCGACCTCGAACGCGAACTCGGCACCCAATATACCGTCGATACGTTGCTGGCGCTGCGCCGACGGCTGCCGAAGGTGGCCTTCGTCTGGCTCATGGGCGCGGACAATCTGGTTGATATCAACCAATGGCGGCGCTGGCCGGCCTTGTTCAACGCCGTACCCATTGCGGTTTTCGACCGCCCAACCTATTCTCTCAGGGCCCTGACATCGTCGGCGGCCCACCGTTTCGCCCGATTCCGGGTGTATGGCGATTTGGACGCGCTTGCCGACCGCGCGCCGCCGGCCTGGGCCTTCGTCAGGGCGCGGCTACACGCGGAGTCCGCGACAACGATCCGTCGCGGCGGCGACTGGCCGCCAAGCCGCGCGGAACCGGGAGATCGCGGCGCACGCAACAAAGGAGAGTGACATAACCAAAGACAGCGACGGCAACAGTATCCGGCTGAAGCAACTGGTCATGGAGTCGCTTGAGGACGACAAGGCCGAAGACACCACGGTCATCGGGCTTGCCGGAAAAACCACCATCGCGGACTTCATGATTATCGCCAGCGGCCGGTCGTCTCGACACGTGGCCGCGATCGCCGAGCATCTCGAGGCAAGGTTGAAAAAAAGCGGTATCCGGAAGGTGGGAGTCGAAGGCAAAAATCACGCGGACTGGGTGCTGTTGGACGCCGGCGACGTGATCGTCCATGTTTTCCGACCCGAGGTGCGCGCCTTTTACAACCTCGAAAAAATGTGGGCGGTGCCGATCCCCGAACAGGCCGCGGGCTGACGCGGGTCGCCGCGCGCCGTCGTCGGCCGACCGAAGCGCGGAAACGCGTCCGCGTCGTACTATAATCATATTCAAGCCGTTTCCATCCGAAGGCCATGGAACCGACCACGCGTTATCGACCTGTCCTGCTGTGCATCCTCGATGGCTGGGGCCATCGGGAGGAAGCGGATTCGAACGCCATCGCGCTGGCGCGGACGCCGGTCTGGGACCGTCTGATGGCCGAATGCCCACACGCGCTTTTACAGGCGTCCGCGGACCATGTGGGCCTACCAGGCGGGCAGATGGGCAATTCCGAGGTCGGCCACACGAACATCGGCGCCGGACGGGTGGTCAGGCAGGACTTGCCGCGCATCGATGACGCCGTCGCCGAGGGCACGCTCGCCGACCGGCCGGCGCTGCGCGATCTGACGGCGCGGCTGCGCGACACCGGCGGCGCTTGCCACCTGCTCGGCCTGATGTCGCCGGGCGGCGTGCATTCCCATCAGGACCATATCGCGGCGTTGGCCCGCGCCGTCGCGGCGGCCGGCGTTGCCGTGCGGGTGCATGCCTTCCTGGACGGCCGCGACACCTCTCCCAAAAGCGCGGCCGACTGCGTGGCGCGGTTCGAGGCGGCAGTCGCCGATCTGCCCGACGTCACTATGGCGACCCTTGGCGGACGCTATTGGGGCATGGACCGGGACAAGCGCTGGGCGCGGGTCGAATCCGCCTACGACGCCCTGGTCGATGGCCGCGGCGCCCACGCCGGCGCGGCCGCGGCCGCGATACGGCAAAGTTACGACAACGGCGTGACGGACGAGTTCGTGCCGGCCACGGTAATCGGCGCCTACGACGGCATGCGCGACGGCGACGGGCTGTTGATGGCCAATTTCCGGGCCGACCGCGCGCGTCAGATCGTCGCGGCCCTGGTGGACCCGGATTTCGACGGCTTCGCGCGCGCCCGCGTGGTGAATTTCGCGGCTCGTGTCGGCATGACCGAATACGCCGCCGCCCTGGCCGAATATATGACGGCCATCTTCCCGCCGACCGAACTTCGCGGCACGTTGGGCGCGGCGGTCGCGGACGCCGGCCTGACGCAGCTTCGTATCGCCGAAACCGAGAAATACGCCCACGTCACGTTTTTCCTCAATGGCGGGCGCGAGACCGTCTACCCGGGCGAGGAGCGCGTTCTGGTGCCTTCGCCCCAGGTCGCGACCTACGACCTGCAACCGGAAATGTCGGCGCCGGAAGTGACCGACCGGCTGGTCGAGGCGATCCAAGGCGAGCGTTTCGACCTGATCGTGGCCAATTTCGCCAATGCCGACATGGTCGGTCATACCGGCAAGCTGGACGCCGCGATCCGCGCGGTGGAAGCGGTCGACACCTGTTTGGGGCGAGTCGTCGCGGCAATCGAGACGGCCGGCGGCGCCATGCTGATCAGCGCCGACCACGGCAACGCCGAACGCATGTCCGATGCGCGGTCGGGCGAGCCTCATACCGCCCATACCATGGGGTTGGTGCCGCTGGTCCTGGTCGGCGTCGCGGACGCGCATTTGGTGGACGGCCGCCTGTCCGATCTGGCGCCGACCGTGCTCGGTCTGATGGGCGTGGCGGTGCCCGGCGAGATGACGGGCCACACGTTGGCGATTATCCCCGAGGCAACGGGCGCGGGCACCGCGCGGCGCGCCAATGCGTGAGCGCGGGCACACGGGCGCGATTCTGGCTGCCCTGGTGGCCGTCGGCATGTCGTGGAACGACGCCAGCCCGGCCGCGGCGTTGACTCCGGCGGAGGAACTGCGGCAAGTCGAACAAAAGCTGGACGCGGAGCGGGCGCGCCAGAACGACTTGGAGTCGCGCTCATCGACGCTTGACCAGGAAATGGCGGCGCTGCGGGGCCGCCTGGTCCGCTCGGCGGCGGCGGTCCAGCAAAGCGAGGCCGCCGTGACCGTATTGGAAACCGACGTCGCCATGTTGGACGCGCGACACGACGCCAAACGGGAAGAATGGCACCGCGACCGGGCCGGCCTGGCGGCGGCGCTCGTGGCGCTGTTACGCCTGCAACGCAGTCCACCCGAAGCCCTGGCGCTGCAGCCCGCGCTGTGGACCGATACCAGTCGAACCCTGTCGCTTCTCGGCAAGACCGTGCCGGCGTTGCGCGACCGCGTCGCGCGACTGTCTGGCGATCTTGAGGACCTGGCCGCGCTGCGCGGCGCCAAGGACGACAAGCTTGCGGCATTGGCCGATGCGAACGCCAAGCATCGGCGCGAAAGCGGGCGTCTGGAAACGTTGCTGCGACGCAAGTCCAGTCTGCAGGCGACCGTGATGGCCGACCGCAGGCACGCCGCCGGTCAAACCGGCGCCCTGGCCAAGCAGGCGAAGGACCTCAAGAACCTCGTCCAAGTGTTGATCGCCGCCGCCGGCCGCCCCGCCAAGCCGGCGCCGGCGGTGCCGCGGCGCGCGCCCAAGCCCCGGCGCGATACCGCGCCGGATCACACCCTGTTGGATGACGAAGTCGCGCAACCGGTGATCGTCCCCAGCAGCCTGCCGTTACCGGCCTTCGGCGAAGTGGTGCTCGATTTCGGCGATCGGTCGGCCGGCGACGCGCCAAGCCAGGGCGTGACCCTCAAAACTCGGGAATCCGCCCAGGTCATCGCCCCGCATGACGGCCGCATTGTCTTTGTCGGTCCGTTCCGTGGCTACGGGGAACTCTTGATCATAGAACACAGCGAAGAGTATCATACGCTATTGGCGGGGTTCTCTCACATCTATGGCGAGGTCGGCCAGTGGGTGCGCGCGGGAGAGCCGGTAGGAATCATGGGACGCGGGGCGGGTCTCGCGCCGAGGCTTTACATTGAAGTTCGCCGTAACGGCCAGCCAATAAACCCGCGCGCATGGCTGGAGTCAGGCAATCGAAAGGTCAGCGGATGAACGTTAAGCATGTCGTCGCGGGTTTGGCCGCCGTCGCGTTTTTTGTGGCGGCGACGCCAGGCCATGCCGCCAGTTCGGAAACCTATCGCCAACTCAATCTGTTCGGCGACGTGTTCGAACGCGTGCGCGCCGAATATGTCGAGGAAGTCCAGGACGCGCAGCTGATCGAAGCCGCCATCAAGGGCATGTTGAGCTCGCTGGACCCCCATTCGAGTTACCTGAACGCCAAGGCGTTCAAGGACATGCAGGTACAGACCCGGGGCGAGTTCGGTGGCCTGGGCATCGAAGTGACCATGGAAAGCGGCCTGGTCAAGGTGGTCTCGCCGATCGACGACACGCCGGCGTTTCGCGCCGGACTGCAGTCGGGCGACTTGATCAGCCATATCGACGGCGAGCAGGTCCTGGGCCTGACCTTGAACGAAGCCGTGGACCGTATGCGCGGCCCGGTCAATTCGAAAATCGTCATCACCGTGCGACGCGAAGGCGTCGCGGCGCCGTTTGACGTTACCGTGGTTCGCGACATTATCCACATCCGCTCCGTGCGCTCGCGGATCGAAGGCGACATCGCCTATATCCGCATTACCTCGTTCAACGAACAGACCGAACCGGGTCTGCGCGAACACATGGAAAAGATCACCGCCGAACTGGGCGAAAGAATGCAGGGCGTGGTGCTGGACCTACGTAACAATCCGGGCGGACTGCTCGACCAGGCGGTGCTGGTTTCGGACGCCTTTCTCGACCAGGGCGAGATCGTTTCGACTCGCGGACGCCGCACCGAGGGCATCCAGCGCTATAACGCGCGCCCCGGCGATCTCGCCAACGGGCTGCCGGTGGTGGTGTTGATCAACGGCGGCTCGGCCTCGGCCTCGGAAATCGTCGCCGGCGCGCTGCAGGACCATCGCCGCGCGGTGATTCTGGGCACCCGTTCGTTCGGCAAGGGCTCGGTTCAGACCATCATCCCACTACCGGGCAACGGCGCCATGCGGCTGACCACGGCGCGTTATTACACGCCGTCGGGCAAGTCGATTCAGGCCAAGGGGATCGAACCGGATATCATCGTCGAACCGGCCACCATCCAGCCGGCGACCGTGACCGGCGGGCGCCGCGAAAAAGACCTGCGCGGCAGCCTGAAGGGCGAGGGCGAAGTCACGGACGAGGACGCCCCGGCGACCGACGCCGACAGCGACGATACCACCGAGATCACGGGCCCCGCGGCCGATTACCAGCTACAACGGGCGCTCGACCTGATCAGGGGCGTGACGCTTTTCGAGAATAAAGTCTAGAGCAGATCGTGGCTGATGGGAATCGCCATGGGCGATCCCATCAACCGCGTGAATCTACTCTGCTCTATAATCCAGACCGGATTCACAGGATTGATCGAACCCAAAAAGTGGGTTCGATCAATCCTGATCCGGTCTAGGGCTGTCTTTCAAGATCGGGCCGCCGGGTGTAGGTTCCGGCCCGGGTTCGGACAGCGCCAGATATCCGGGAGTCACGCCGTGAGCAAGCAGCCACTCGCGCCGCCATCGGGCAGCCGCGATTTCCTGCCGCGCGAAGCCTTGTTCCGCGACGGCGTGCTAAGCCGCGTCAAGGCCGCCTTCGCGCTGCACGGCTTCAGCCCCATCGATACCCCCGCGTTCGAGCGCATCGAGACCTTGTCGGGAAAATACGGCGAGGAAAGCGAAAAACTGATCTTCAAGATCCTCAAGCGCGGCGACAAGGCGGCGTCGGGCGAGGCCGATCTGGCGCTGCGCTACGATCTCACCGTGCCGACCATGCGCATGTACGCCCATCGCCGGGGCGACCTGCCGCGCATCGTCAAGCGCTATCAGATCGGCCCGGTGTGGCGCGCCGACCGGCCCGGACGCGGGCGCTTCCGCGAATTCTATCAGTGCGACGTGGATATCATCGGCAGCGCCTCGCGGCTGGCCGATATCGAGATTCTGCTGGCCCTGAGCGCGGCGCTGCGCGCGCTCGACCTGACCGGCTTCACGATCAGGCTGAATTCCCGCCACGTCATCGGGGGCATGCTCGACGGCTATGGCGTGCCGCCGGAAAAGGCGCGCGCGGTCACGGTGGCGTTGGACAAGTTCGACAAGATCGGAGCGGACGGCGTGGCGGCGGAGCTGACCGCGGGCGGCCTGCCCGCCGCTATCGTGCAGCCGCTGGCCAAGGACATCGCCGATCCGGCATTCGACGAGATCGTGCGCGAGCGGCTGAAGGACAGCGAGGCCGGCCAGGCCGGGCTGGCGGAAGTGGATGAGATTCTCGCCCGCGCGCGCCCGCTGCTCGACGGCGCGCAAATCCGCTTCGATCCGATCCTGGCGCGCGGCCTCGACTACTACACCGGGCCGATCTTCGAATTCTTCGCCGAGGGCGGCGCCGGGTCGATCGCCGGCGGCGGCCGCTACGACGACCTGGCCGGCATGTTCCTCAAGGACAGCGTGCCGGTGTGCGGCGGCTCGTTGGGGATCGAGCGGATCATGATGCTATTGAGCGAGAGCGATATCGGCGAGGAGCCGGCGGCCACGGTCTATGTCACGGTGTGGGACGCGGACGCCGCGCCCGACGCGCTGCGCATGGCGACCGCCCTGCGCGGCGCCGGGGTGAGCGTCGATCTCGACCTGGAGGGCGGGCGCATCGGCAAGCAGATGAAGGCCGCCGACGCGCGCGGCTGCCGCTTCGCGCTGATCCAGGGCCCCGACGAGAAACAGTCCGGCGCCGTGGTGATCAAGGAGATGGCCTCGGGCGCCCAACACACGGTGCCCGAAGCGGAAGCGGCGGCGACCGTCGCGCGGCTAATGGAAAGCGATTAACGCCGGCGCGGCCGGTTAGCGGCCGCTAGAGCAGATCGTGGTTGATGGGAATCGCCATGGGCGATCCCATCAACCACGTGAATCTGCTCACCTCTATAAGCTAGACCGGATTCACAGGATTGATCGAACCCCAAAAGTGGGTTCGATCAATCCTGATCCGGTCTAGCCATGAATTTCGCCATCACCTGTTCCATGCTGGTCAGATTGAGGTGCAGCTTGGTCAGGTTGTAGGGCGTGACGTTGAGCAGCTTGATCAGGCGGCGCACCACTTCGCCCCCGACAATGTCGACGTCGATGATGTTGATGCAGCCCATGTCCTGCTCGAAGACCGGCGTGGCGGCCAGGCCCGCGCCCGATACCCAGCCCAGGATCATGCGGTTGACCGCGTCATGGGCGACCAGAAGCATGTGGGTCCAGTCCGTGACCGCCAGTTGCGCGGCGAACGCCTCGGTCACGCGGGCCTCGAAATCGCGGAACGCCTCGCCGCCGGCGAAGCGCGCGCCGGGCAGCGTCGCCGCCTCGAAGCCATAGACCAGTTCCGCCTCGCGGCGCTCCGGCGGAATGTCCTCGAACGGCCCGCCGCGAATCTCGCTCAGCGCCGGCGCGTCTTCGATGTCGAGCGCGCGCCCGGCAAGCACGATTTCGGCGGTCTGGCGCGTGCGCGGCAGGCCCGAGCAAACCGCGCGGTCGAACGGAATCTCCGACAGCGCCGCGCGGGCGGCCTCGGCCTGGACGCGGCCTTCCGCCGTCAGCTCGACATATTTCGGATTGACCGGCGCGCCGGCGGGATCGAAGTAACTGACCGCCCCGTGGCGCATCAGATAGACCCGGTGGCGGCCATTGGTGCCGGGAAGCGCCATCACGCCACGCCGGAAACGGTCATTCGAGTCGTTGGCATGCTGTCCTCCTCATGGAAGCCGAGATATTCGCGGCAAAGGCGGGCGCCGTCAATCCGCGCCCCGCGTGGCCACGGTCTCGAAAAAGCTTATATTTCCAAGGTATAGTGATCCCTGGCGGCGCCGCGGCATGGAAGCGCGGTTTGGGGCCGTCGCCAAGCGAGGCATTGGAATGCCGAAACGCAAAAAGCCGAAGCTGCTGATCTTCGTCGTCGCCTACAACGCCGAGAAGACCATCGAAACGGTGCTGTCGCGTATCCCGGCCAGCCTGGTCGACGACTACCGCGTCGAGGTCCTGATCATCGATGACGCGTCCCCGGACGCCACCTTCGAGCAAGCCGCGCGGTTCAAGGACACCCGCGATTTGCCGTTCGACGTCCATGTGCTGTTCAACCCGGTGAACCAAGGCTACGGCGGCAACCAGAAGATCGGCTACCATTTCGCCATCGAGCGCGGGTTCGATTACGTCGCCCTGGTCCATGGCGACGGGCAATACGCGCCGGAAAGCTTGCCCGACCTGGTCGCGCCGCTTCGCGACGGCGCGGCCGACGCAGTGTTCGGCTCGCGCATGCTGGCGCGCGGCGACGCGGTGAAAGGCGGCATGCCGCTGTACAAGTTCGTCGGCAACAAGATTCTGAGCTGTTTCGAAAACTACATGCTGGGCACGCGCCTCAGCGAATTTCATTCGGGCTACCGGGTCTACTCGGTTGACGCGCTGAAGCGCATCCCGTTCGCGCTCAACACCAACGATTTCCACTTCGACACCGAGATTATCGTGCAGTTCGTGTTCGCCGGCCTGCGTATCGAGGACCGTCCGATCCCGACCTTTTACGGCGACGAGATATGTCATGTCGACGGCCTGAAATACGCGTGACACGTGTCCAAGGCGGTTTTGGTCGCGCGCGCAGGAACTCAGCCTGTTCTACGATCGGCGCTTCGACTGCGCTCCGGAAGGCAAGGACAACCGCCATTACAAGGCGAAGTTCGATTTCGCCAGTCCGCACAGCATGGCGCTCAATGCCGTGCCCGAGGGCGCCCGCGTGCTCGACCTCGGCTGCGCCGGCGGCTACATGGGCCGGGCGTTGAAAGACCAGAAGGAATGCCGGGTCACCGGTGTCGACATGTATCCGCTGGCCGCCGGCGTCGATCTCGACCGCTTCATCCAATGCGACCTGAACGACGGGCCGCCGG
>SMVB01426503.1_pt1 | contig 10176 bp, 12 predicted proteins | sample 2456461 | NCBI WGS metagenome assembly SMVB01 (sample SAMN11095934, study PRJNA526329) | marine sediment metagenome | biome: Marine sediment; feature: Surficial sediment; material: Deep marine sediment; isolation source: Hadal surficial sediment | place: Pacific Ocean | collected 2014-05 | depth...
CATCTGGATGGGGCGGATCGCGGCGATGCGGAACGGCCGACCGTGCTTTTCTTGCGCGATCAGGGCGTCGTACTCGAGGGTGACCTCGGCATAGAAGCCGTCGGTCAGCATGCGCTCGTTCTCCTTGACCAGATGGTCGGGGATCTGGACACCCTTCAGGGCCAGGCTGGGCAGCTCCGCGACGTAGCAGTCGTTCTTGGTGTCGAGCTTGGCCCGAACGATGTCGATGAGCTTGACCGATCCATTCTCGCGCGCCCTGGCCTTGAACAGCTCCTCATCGCCGGTCCGCACGGTGCGCCCTTGAAGTTGCTTCTCGACTATCGCGAGTCCCTCCTCGATCTCCGAAGGGTTCGTGCTGGCGCAGTAGCGGCCCAGCAAGAATTCGACCACGTACGTCGGTACGGGGAACTGTTGTGCGTAGCGCCGCACGAGGTCCTTGCGGACCAGGTAGCCGTCGAGGGCTGCCGCAGCGACGTGGTCGAGATGGTCCATTTCGATCGACGTCATGCTCATGAGTCCACTCCTACTCGCGTGGGCTTCTGGGCCAGGATGTTGTCGGCCTCATCCAGCAAGACCAGCACGAGGTTCGCGTCTTCGTGGTCGTCGTCGGCGAGCACCAAGCTCACGGAGCCGTCCGTTTCAACGGGCTTGGCCTTGGCCGCGGCAGAGGCTCCCAGCGGATTTTCGAGGCGCAAGTCAGCCAGGACCTGCTCGCCACCCGCGGTGGCCTCCACGAAGCACCGCAGCCCCCTCCAAGTGATCGAATCGATCGAGGCGCGGGCGACACGTTCGCCGCTGTGTTCCACGAGCAGATCCGGGGTCAGGCACTCCTGGACACTCAGCCCCCCGTGTGCGTATTCCTCCGTCTTGTTGAAACAAGCAATTCCGGGGGCCACGGCGAAGGACTGCGAGGCATTCCAATGCCAAGGATATCTCGGCACTTCGGGCGCAGCCTCGGCGCTGAGAACGGCGCATCGCGCCCAGCGACTGGCAGTGAGGTGCTTGGGAAGATCGACCTTGGGCAGTCCTCCGGGCAAGAGCAGCCACCCGTGATCGGTCACGACCCGGACGCTCTTCCAGCCCGATTCCAAGAGTCGGCCAATGCGATCCACCAACCGCTCCAGCTCCTCATCGAGGTGCCGGGCCAGGCGGCCGCCGACCTTGTGCCCAAGGGTGTCGATGTCGCCGCACTCCAGCCACCCGTAGGCGGGATCATTCTCCGGAGCATCCAAGGTCCCGCGGCCGAGGATTTGAAAGCCAACCCCCTCCATGGCGACCCGCAGGTTCTTCGCGTTCGCTGGCTTCGAAGTGGCTTGCAGGATGGCTCCAAAATCCTCGCCCAGGGATTCCCCCGTGATCTGGTCGGCGATCGGTGTCACCGCGGGCTTGGCGGTGGCGGTGACGGTCGGCGCCGCCGCCCAGCGGTGGCCGAGACGGGTGCGATAACCGCGTCCCTCCAGGCGTTCGCTGAGGCGTAGCCCGAGGTCGTAGCGCAACCCGTCGGCGAACAAGATGCAGCAATCTTCCGTGGCCTCGATCCTGTCCTGTTGTCCAGGAGCGGGAATCGGCGTGCGCTCCAGCGTGGACTGAAAAGCCCTGGCGGAGTCTTCGAGCCACGGCATCAGCAGCTGACGCACGACGCCGCTTACCAGCGCTTCGTCCGCGGTAGGCGCCGCTGCGACCGCCTCCCAGGCCGCGGCGTCGGCCTCCCATCCGCCAGCGACGTAACTCGCCGCGATCTCATCCAGGGTCGTTCCCGCGATCACCGTCCTGGCTGCGTCGGCCAGGCGGCCGAGGGGCTCCAACACGCTCGCCATCGGGGAGAGACCCAATCGCGCCCAGACCAGGTCGCGGCGTCCAGCGTGCGCTGACTCCAGTCGCGCGACCTCATCGCAGGCCTCCTCGTGGTCGAGCTCTGAGATGTCCGACAGGGCTTGGCGGACTCTCTGCTCATCCTCGTCGTTCAGGTTCGGCCAGGGTTCACGGTGGAAGGGCAGGCTCCCACCCGGGCGGCTGCGGCGCAGCAGATCCGGGATGCCCTCGAAGCTGGTCGGCGATTCCTCGAAGCGCCGCCAGACGTCCGCCCAGGCTCCTTCGGCCGTCGCCAAGCGTTCCCCCGCCGCGATGTCGGCCTCGGTCTCGGGATCGAAGTCCAGTTCGTCACGGCAGCGGCTGCAGAAGGCGCCCCACCCGTTCTCGCCGAGGCGCGCCTGGGTGCCGGCGGGGTCTCCCATCCAGCGCAGGACGTCGCGAATCACGTCGCTACTCAGCATGCGGTCGAAGTCGTCCGCTCCCAGGTGTCGCAGGATCAGCTGCGACACCGGGGTCATGGCCACCTCGGGCAGCGCGCGCAAGAGTGCTTCGGTCGTCGAACCATCGCCCGCGATGTCGAGCCGGAGAGTCTTCGGTGAGGTCAGGAAGGTCGTCGCCCGTTAGTCGCTGCCGTTGTGCTGGAGCCACAGCGAGCCGCGGTACATCAGCTCGACCAGCGGCTTCAGCTCCTCCCGGCAGGCCTCCCCGGCTCGCAGGTCCTGGCGACCGACTCCGGGCAAGTAGAGAATCGGAACGCGGTCCGCTGGCAGCGCCGGTTCCGTGAGACTCCCATCGACCATGCAGCGCAGCCAGATGGCGGGCCCCGTGCGCTCCTCGGGCCGGTACTCGCCCAGGGTCAGCAACTCTCCAACCCGCGTCCGCAGCAGGGCGATCAGTGGGCGCCAATCGCCCGCCGGGTCGGTCCACAGAATGGCAGCGGGACGTTCCTGTCCGTCGAGAGCCACAGCCTTGGAGCGCAGGTGCTCGATCAGCTGATCGAGCACCGTCCCGGGCGCCGTGGGCGGCGAAGTCTGTTGGGTGGTCATGCGTTCGAACTCTCGCCTCAAGCTCCGATTCGGAGCCGCAAGTCATTTGGACGTAACGGGTTGTGGCGACCGGAGGGGTCTTGCGCGGGCGTTATGTGCGCACATAGCGAGTTCATAACGATCATTTCCTGCCCCCCCCGACCCAGACACCCTGGGTCGCGGGTGTCGTCGGCCTGCCTCCAGGCCGATGCCGAGAGGACAGCGCCCGTGATGGCCCGATACTGAGGGTTCAGGACCCTCCGGCCATGAATCGGGCCACGATGGCCCGATTCATGGCCCGATTCCCCCTGGGGCGTGCAGCCATGCTGGCAGTGGTGCCGCTCAGGTCCCTCCGCGGGGCTCCAGGCGCGAGAAATGCGCGCGCAATTCCTGTTCATTGCGATCATTGTTCTCGTCCTCCCAGGGCGGGCCGAGGCACGTAGTGGGCACCCCGACCTCGGCCATCGCTGCGCAAGAACCCTCCATCAGCGATCCGCCGCAGCTCCCTCGTCGCCACGTGACGGCTCAACTCGAAGAGCCGGCGATAGTCCGCATTCTGCAACTCCGAGTGAGTCTTGAAAAACTCTCGCAACACGGGCAAGCGCCTCTCCAGGAAGGCCCGAGCATGGCGGAGGTCTCCGGAGACCCGGTAGGTCGCACCGCGCCCAGCCTTCCCCGACGAATGCAGCACGCCTGCCGTGACCAGTTCCTGGATCTGTCGGTACGCTTCGTCACGATCCACCTGGTTCAGCTTGCGATAGTCCTCGTTGGTGAAGCCCTCTGGGTGCGCGAGCAACACCTTCTTGTGGGCCAGCGTGGCTGGCAGCGCTTTGACCAGTTCCTGCCACTCTTGACTGGGCCCCGTGAAGATCGGCTCGTTGTGGAGCGTCACGGTGAAGACGCCATCGGCAAGGTCGAAGGTGGGCGCTCGCAGGAAGCTCTCTTCCATCTCATCGAAGATGCGCGGGATGCCCTCGCCTTCGTCCCGCATGAGTCCCGCTTCGGCGAGCACGCGCACGATCAGTGGATTGCGGCTGGCGTGGATCGGACGCCGTCCGCGCAGGGCCTCCAGCGTCACCGGCGGAACCAGCTCGCCCGGGCTGCGCACCTCCATCCGGTCTTCGTAGAACCAGACCTCGATCCCCAGCCCCTGGACCTCGTAGTCGCGGTGGGCGACGGCGTTGACGATCGCCTCCTGCCAGGCGAAGCCCGGGTACTCCGGCGTCTCCTTCATGAGGCCCCCGCTACCAACCTTCAGAGATGACTCGGCCCTTCCCGGCTGGGTCCTCTTTTTTCGTGCCCGGGCAGGCGGGTCGAGTCGCGGGTACGAAGCGACCCCGAAGGTCTCCGTCCACGGGTCCGATGTGTTCTGTCCGGTGGTAGAGGCGACCAGCGCGTCCTTGCGCTGCGCGCGTACGGGCGGCGATCCGTTCATGGACTTGGAGGATCCGAGCGGCTGCTTTCCGCGGCGCGCTGGTCGGCGCCGGCCCCGCCTGCGCGTAGTGTTGATATCCTGGGAATTCTTGAGAAGGCCGTCGAACACACCCCCAAGTTGGTCGTGGTGGCGGTGGTGCCTTGCCGGGCCCGCGTTGCTCGCGTGGTGGCTGGTCCTGGCTTTCCTGGCGTACTTGGCGCGCCTTGGCCGCCGTTGAAGTGACGCCGTGAGTGCAACTCTTGGGGCGGGATTTATCACCACGAACCGGGCAGGAACTCTGGCACTCTTCCGCATCCGTATCATCACGGACACCATGGGCAAATCGGAACGAGGCCGTCTATGAGCGAGAAGCAATGCCACCCCCACTTCGACGACCGCGGCATGCTGGACTGGCACACAAGTTTCGCAGCGGCGGCGGCGCGCGCGCAGGAGCGGGGTGAGCTCCTCTTCGTCGAGATCGGACGCGAGTTGTGAGGACAATGCCGCAGCCTGGTCCAGGCTGTTCTACCGCGTCCAGACATCGCACCGCTCCTGCAGGAGCGTTTCGTCGCCCTGGCTGGCGACGTGGATGAGCCCGAGCCTGAGGTTCACCGACTCATGTCCTCGCTGAAGAACGCGACCATGCTGCCATTCGTGGTCCTGGCAGACGCGGAGGGGAACTTCCTCGACGGCAGCGCCGGCGCGGTCCAACCGGAGCAATTCAAGACCATGCTCGAGGGCGTGTTGGCGTAGGCGTTCCTGGCGGAACCCCGGCGGGTAGGTTGTAGCCTGTTGAGGCGAGAGCAAGGGTCGCAATGTCCCTCAGACGGGATCGAGCAGCCTGTCGGACTTGGCTGCGAAGACGAAATCGCTCTCGGTAAGGCCGTCGATCTTGTGGGTCCATATCTCGATCCGCACCTTGCCCCAGGCGAGGTAGACATCCGGATGGTGACCCTGTTCTTCGGCCATTTCGCCGATCCGGTTCACGTAGTCCAAAGCGTCGGCAAAGTTCTGGAACTTGAAACCCTTCGCCAGATGGTGCTCATCGATGACCTCCCAGCCTTCGACGAGTTGACGGTGAAGCTCCGCGAGCGGAGCGCCCTTGAGCGGAGGCAAGCCGCCGCGGCAGGGAATGCATTGCTTGCTCGCCAGGTCCATCTTCCGAAGTGTACGAAGGCTTTGCGCCGGGAGTGGTGAGATCTGCGGGCTACCGACTAGGTTGCCGGATTCTCCGCGAGACGCTTGCGCTTTTCCTCCACGCCGTCGCGCAGGTCGTCCATCTTCCAGAGGGACATAGATGCGCGACCTCGTCGAGGCGCTGGCGTGGCCGAGCAGCCTGAGCTTGCTCTCGCTCATTCTACGAAGCTCATCTGGAGCTGCGTCCGGGACCGTTTTCGACGATCTGCAGCATCTCGGGATGGCACTCCAGCTCGTGCAGTGTCAGCCCATTGAAATTGCAGCTGTGCTCGCGTGCCCATCGCGCTAGAGCCGCGGGGTAGATCGATCGAAGTAGAGGGAGGAGTCGCGGCGAGGCGAAGACCTTCAGTTCCTCGATGGAGTGCTTCTTCACACGTGCATCGAGCCACTTCACGAGGTCTACCGCGTAGCGGGCGAAGAGCTCCGAGCCGCGGCTACCGACGCGGCGCGGATCGTAGCCTTCGGTCTCGCGCGCGGCAGTGCGATCGAGCTCCAACAAGGGATTCCCGATCGCCCCCACTTCTTCGAGGAGCAGTCGCCCGCTTTTCCCAGAGCGCACCCTGCGCCCGCGTAGGAGTCGTCCTCCGCGGCCGTTCATGACAGCGATAACGAGTGCGGCGATGCGTAGGTGCGCGAGCGAGTGGGCCGTAGGAATTGCAGCCACGAAATGACGTTCATTCTGGGTGCCCAAGGCTTGGTGCAGCCTGAAGGCCACGGCGGTCTCTGCGCCATGGGCGAGCAGCGATTCGCACCCAGCGGGGTCTACGACTACGGCACGCTCGAAGAGGACAGCCCAGAAACCTGAGAGACCCTCATTGCTCCTCGTGAAACGACCGGGCTTGCGGAGAGATGAAGGGCGGCGGCAACCGGGCCGATGTGCGTGAGCACCGCCCGGGCACTATGGCGACAGATCGCAAGCGGACCGATGGGTGAGTCGCGGCCCAACGCTCTCCTGCCGAGCCAAGCGGACGCGCATGGGATGTCCGGACTGGACTCCGAGCGGTTGTTGGATCGCCGGTCTACGGTCCTGTACGGCTCGCGACACTCGATCATCTCATCGAGAATCCTGAGGATCGACGCGCACGCCTTCTCTTCGCGCGTTCTTTCATGGGCACCCCTCCCCCCTACCAGGACTCACCGATGTTCCTGCTCCAGAAGACGGGCGAGATTGCGTGCATGCCGCGACCAGACCGGCTCCATCCCCGCCAGGTCTTGCCCTGCGCTACTTGTTGTTCTCGTCCTTCGCGGGCTCGGTCGTCTCGGTGGGCTTGCCTTCGCCGGTCGTGGACTTCTCGACCTCGGTCGAGTAGGCCTGGATGTACTCGGGGAACCACTTGTTGAGGACGTCCAAGCGGTACAGGCCGTAGCCGATGCCGCCCAGCACCAAGAGCACGCAGAGTACCCTCGGCCACCACGGCATCTTGGGGGCGAAGGGATCCACGAGCGAGCGCTCGCAGTTCTCGGGCAGGGTGGCGCACTGGGTCAGCGCAGTGCCGAGCGGGATGTTGACCTTGGTCAGCGTGTTCACCGCCCAGCCGCTGGCGTCGAGGATCGGCCCGAGGTTGCGCTGGCGCAGCTTGAGCCAGGCGATCAGCATCGACGGGCCGGAGATGGCGAGGACGATGCCGATGACGCCGAGCGGGATCCAGATGCCGAGGCCGAAGAACGCCGCGAGGAAGCCTGACAGTGCCGCGGTGATGCCACCCACCGCGACACCCAGCGCGGCGATGGTGCCGATCTCGAACCGGGGCTTCTGCTCGCCCTTCGCGGTGGCCGTGCCTATCTTGGCGGTTTCCGCCTCCAGCTTCTTGCTGGAGGCGGCCTCGGCGGCGGCGGCGCGCTTGGCCACCGACTCCTCGATGAAGCGCAGCACCTTCTTGTAGGGAGCCCAGAATGACTGCCGAACACTGATCGGGTTGTCGATGATCTTGGTGATCGTGGCGCCCCAGTCCTGGCCGTCGCGGTCGTAGAAGACGCCGTTGCGGCCGATGAAGATGTTGTCGCAGTTGCCCGCGGTGATGGCGGCGGCGATCGTCTTTTGCGCGCCGCCCTCGGACGTGCAAGTGCAGTAGACCAGGTACATCCTCGACATCGCCGCAAGCTTGGCGTGCACGGCGGCGTCGGTGACCTCGACGCACAGGTCCGTGGTGCGGCCGTCTAGGTGCAGGGTGCCGGCCTGGAAGATCGCGGTCTTGCGCGCGTAGAAGTTGGTGAAGCTGACGTAGTTGTTGAGGAACTCGGCGATGTCGCGGTAGAGCAAGGTCAGCTTGTCCACCGACGACAGCGCGGCGACTTCGTCGGCCACGGCCAGGTCGTCGTCGATGGACTGCTGCAGGTGCTGCTTGGCATCGCTCGCGAGGATCGCGCGCAGGCGCGCGACGCCGAGCTGCTCGACCTCAGCGCCTTGCTTGCCGCCGAGCCAGTCCCGGTAGCCGGCGAACTTGGCGGCCAGGTCGGCCCAGTCCTGCTCGGTGAGCGAGTCCTTGCCCTTGGCCAGCAGCGGCTCGACGCAGAGCTGGCGCAGCTTGCCCACTGCCGTGGCCCAGGCCGGGTTGATGCCGTCGGTGAGTGGCAGCGGCTTGTTGGGCTCGACCATCGCCAAGGGGAAGTGGGCGATCTCGCTGGCGTCGATGGTGAGGTCCTTGGCCGCGATCGCCAGGTAGGCGCTCTCCTGGCTGTTGAGCGCAGCCAGCGCCCGCCCGTCGAACGCCGCGAGCCGGGTGCGGCCGAAGAAATCGTCGACCTTGGCCTGGACCGCGTCCAGCGCCGCCAGCGCGGCGACGGTGTCTTCGCCGAGCGGCAAGACCTCGTCGCCCGCGGACTCCCCGGTCTTCCACCAGGCGTCGAATGCCTCGCAGGCGGCGAAGAAAGCCCCCAGCTTCTGCTGGTCGAAGCCGGGCTTGCCAGAGCGGTCCTCGACCCCACCGAGGCAAACGACGATCTCGGTGCCCACCGCGCGCGCGGCCTCGTCTTGCACCGTCGCGGGTGGCACCACCCCGTCGCCGTTGTGAGTGGCCTCGGTCAGGCTCCCCATCGCCCGCAGCGTGTCGTCGGTGTTGATGGTCACCGCCTCGACGCCCTGCGTGGCCAGGATGTGCTGCGCCGCCGCCAGCACCTTTCTGCCCTCCGCGGTGTCAGTGCGGATGTTGTCGAGCGGCACCCCGTCCACGCCTTCGAGCAGGGCGTCGGGCTTGCTCACCACCTCTCCGAGCCACTTCACTGCCGCGAGGATCTCGGGTGGCCGCAAGTGGCCATCGGAGTCCTCGTCGAGCACCGCGAGCGTGCGCGCGTCGATTTCGACGCCCTCGGTCGGACAGCTGAGCGCGACCCAGAGCCGCTGGTCGAGCTGGTCGAGGTTGAGGATGTCGGCGCCGCAATCGATGCGGACCTGGTCTACCCCGCCGGCGCGGTAGAAGCGCCAGCGGTGGGAGGTGGGCTTGGCAGTGGTCTTGGCCATGGGAATGCGCGGGTGAGCGAGGTCAGCACCGCGTCCGCGGATCGCCTCATCGTTTGGAGGCGGAGCCCGGTTTTCAAGGAGCGCTGTCCCTGGGCTGTCGAGTCGGCGGCTCGAGACCGACCCATCGGCCCGCCGGCACCAGTGTCCGCCCATCGTCGAAATGGGCCGGTTCTGGGCCTCGATCCGCCGGAACGGCTGTTGCGGTGCCGGCGCGACACCCCTCTAGAGCCAGGCAAGTGGAGTACTCGGTGCTTCCTTCATCCATTGTTAGTCAGGGCGCGAGGATCGCGCCCTCTCGATCCTCGTGATACGTCTCGCCCCTCGTTTCCGCAAGCGCAAACAGAACGAGACCAGCCCGAGCCGTGAAGATGTCGCGGAAGCTCAGCTTCCGTTTCGCGAGTCCCGCTTGCATCGCCGGAGTCCGCACTTCGCTGCCGAACTTCAACGCACTGTGCGGCCTCCCGAAGTTGTAGTAGCTGCGGAAGAGTTCCAAGTGATCCTCAAGCGACGCCGTGCACGCCCTCTCCGAAGATGGGTTGCGAGAGCGGCGTGCGCAAGGCTGCCTTGCGTTTTCTGGAGACGGGGAAACGCACAGCACCCTCCGGCAAGTGGCCGCTCCCTCCAACCCAGCTTCCGAGTGCAGACCCGCCGGACGGGCGTGCCGGCGAGCCCGTCAAGCACTGGGATGTGCTGCGGGACCTGGCTATCGAAGAGCACCGACCCGATGATGTTCTACGCTGGCACGATTGGCTTGCGCCGCGTGGTCGTCCCAGCTTCTGGCGTTCGGACGACGCTGGCCTGAGAGTTGCCCGGGCCGTTGCTTCAACGCATCCCGAGCGCGCAATCGACATCTACCACGCGGCTGCTGAGAGACTCATCGAGCGAGCGAAGCCCGACGCCTACGTGGAGGCCGGGGGCTTCGTGCGGCGCGTGCGGGAATTGCTGCACGCCTCGAAGCGTTCGAGCGAGTGGCCTGCGGTGCTCACCGAACTCCGGGAACCCCATCGCCGAAAGCGGCGGCTGATGGAGGTTCTCGACGGCCTCGAGGGCCAGCCGATCGTTCGCGCAAGAAAGGCGGGAGGATCCCGCAAGCGCAGTCGGAGCCGGCCGTAGAAAGTGGCGGCGTGTGCTGGCGAGGAGAGTTGACCTCGAGAGGGCGAATCCTCTCCAGCCACTCCAAGCGGCCCCCGCTGCCACGTTCAAGAGAGGACTCGGCCCTTCCCGGCCGGGTCCTCTTCTTCGTTGGGGCGTGAGGGCCGATCGGGTCGCCG
>SMVB01113623.1_pt1 | contig 10175 bp, 8 predicted proteins | sample 2456461 | NCBI WGS metagenome assembly SMVB01 (sample SAMN11095934, study PRJNA526329) | marine sediment metagenome | biome: Marine sediment; feature: Surficial sediment; material: Deep marine sediment; isolation source: Hadal surficial sediment | place: Pacific Ocean | collected 2014-05 | depth 0-1...
AGCTTGATCTCGCTGCGCAGCCCGTCGATCAACTGCGTGCGTCCCGACACGGTCTCTTCGAGCAGGCGGGTCATGTAGACGTCGATGTTGCGGATATGCCCGCGCGTCGCCTCGTCGATGCCGCCCTCGGACTGGGCCGACAGATCTGTCAGGCGTTGCAGTATCGGCTTGAGGTCCATCTGGTTCTCGGCGAGCCTGACCATCAGGGTCTGCGCCGCGCGCATCTGGTCGGTCAGCGTCGCCAGCTTCTCGGTCAGGTCGAGCATGCGAAGATCGGCCGTCGAGCGGCTGCTCTCGCCCTGCGTCAGCGTGCGCTGAAGCGTATCCAGGCTGTCGGCGGTCTGCTCGAGGAGCGCGCCGACGTAAGCCGGCACCGACTGGCCGCCGTCACCCAGCTCGATGCCGCTGCCGAGCCGTGTCAGGCTCGACAGCCAGTCCTCGAGGTCGTTGTAGAAGCGGTTCTGCGCCTGGCTCGCCTGCAGGTCGAGAAAACCGAGCACCAGCGAGCCGGCGAGGCCGAAGAGCGACGAGGAGAATGCCGTTCCCATGCCCGACAGCGGCGCCTGAAGGCCCTTCTTGAGGTCGTCGAAAATGGCCGTGATGTCGCCTTCGCCGACCGAAAGACCCTGAATCACCGCGGCGACCGAGAAGATCGTGTCGAGCAGGCCCCAGAACGTGCCGAGCAGGCCGAGGAAGATCAAAAGGGCGATCAGATAACGCGAGATGTCGCGCGATTCGTCGAGCCGCGACGCGATGCTGTCCAAGAGGGCGCGCATCGACATCGCCGACAGCGAGAGCCGTCCCTGGCGTTCGCCCAGCATGGTCGCCATCGAGGCCAGCAGGCGGGGCGGTTTCTGCGCGGTAAGGCTGGGTTCGTTTCGCCGGAAGGTCTCGATCCAGTCGACTTCGGGGGACAGGCTGATGACCTGGCGGAAAATGTAGCCGACACCCAGAAGAATGACGCCGATGATCAGACCGTTGAGCCAGCGATTGGCCATGAAGGCACGCGGGATCGTGTCGAAACCGACGAACATCCACGCCGCCGCCACGGCGACGACGCCGAGGAACAGGACCATGCGCGTGAGGTAGACCTGAGGCCGTGTCATGGGTCTGTCAATCGGGCCAGGTTGGTTCGCGCCAGGGGCCCGGGACTAGCGGGCGACGAGCACGACATCGACGCGTTCGGCCGGTCCATCCTCGGACTTGTTGCCCAGCGCGCGGACGTCGATGCGCGTCGAGCGCACGCCTTCGCCGATCAGATGGGCGCGAACGGCGAGCGCGCGCGACAACGAGATGCGGCGCGCCGTGCTCGCGCTGCCGCCCGACCCGCTGGCGTAAGCCTTGACCTGGACGCGCAGGCTCTCGTCGGCGGCGAGCTGCGCGGCGAGATCGCTGAGCCGGGTCGACGCGTCACCGGCAAGTTCGACCGCGTCGCCGTCGAACAACAGGCGCATCTCTTCGCCCGGCGCCATGCCACCGACGGGCACGGCGGCCGGCAGCGCCGCGACGACGGGCGCCGGTTCGGGTTCGGCAACGGGTTCGGCAACGGGTTCGGGTTCGGCAACCGGTTCGGGCGCCGGCGGCGGTTCCGGCACGGCGACCGGTTCTGGCTCGGGGGGCGGCGCGGGCGGCTCGGGCGCCGGTTCCGGCGTGGGCGTGATCGCGGCCGTCGCCGTCGTGTCCGGTACCGGCATCGGCGGTATGTCGGCGGGCTCGGACGGTGGTGGTGGCGCGTCGACGACCGTGGGCGCCGGGATCGGCGGCGGCGCGGCGGGTGCCGGTGGCGCGGGCGACGGCGGCGGCGCGAGAGTGACCTGCGCGCGCGCCGCCACGCTGCCCGGCGGAATCAGCTGGATCGCCGGCGCGCCGCTTCTCGGCGTGCCGGGCGTCAGCAGCTGGCGCCGCGCCGGCAGGTAGCCGTATGTCTCGAACGCCTGCAGATTGACTTCGACTCCGGGCAGGCCGCTGCCGCCGATGACCAGCGTGTTCTGTGCCGATGCGCCCGTCGCGCCCAGGGTCGCGCCGCCGACCAGGGCGACGGTGATCGCGACGTGGATCGATAGCCTCCCCCGCGGACTCTTCAGGACTTGTGGACTCTTCAGCGTGCCCATAATCATTCGTTCCGCTCGTTCATTTCGGCGCTTGCGGTGAGGCAAACCCTTGCCGCGCGCCGTATTGTCACAATAACTCATACCAAGGATCAGTGATAGAGGCCCATAGAGATCGCGTCCGCTTTTCGCCGGTGAGGCAAGGATGCCGCGGGCGATGCAGCGCATCGGCTAGGCAACCTGGCGCCCTCCGGCGATAAGCGGACGCGACCCGAAGGGCGGCTTGCCGAGGCTCTCGCCCGCTATCAGCTTGGCGGACGTCGTTGCGCCCATCTTGCGATGCGCTGGGCGACGGGCGCGCCTAGCCGAGAACCACGGCAAGCCGTCTCTATGGGTCTCTATCACTGATCCTTGGTATCAGGGGCCGACCGACAACAACCGCCTTGCCATTCACCAGGACTCGCCAGCGCTTTGCACAGTCACCGTTAAATCGCCGCGCAAGCCAATCTTCATCCCACAAGGATCGGCCGCAGGGGCGGCGGCCCGAGGTTGCACGCCGACCTAACCCTTGGCCGCGGCCTTGAGGAGCACCGTCAGGGGGCGGTGCAGGCGGTCGTTCGCGGCCAGCACGTCGCCCGAGCCGAGTGGGTTGGCGCCGCCGTCGATCTCGGTGACGTAGCCGCCCGCCTCGCGCACGATTATCAGGCCGGCGGCGATGTCCCATGGCGACAACGCCGGTTCCCAGAAGGCCTCGTAGCGGCCGGCGGCGACATAGGCGAGATCCAGCGCGGCGGAGCCCAGGCGGCGCACGGCGGCGCACTTGGCCGTCACCGCCTCGAGCTCGGCCGGATAGCTCTCGTGGCGCTCGCGGCCGTGCCAGGTAATGCCGGTGGCGATCACGGCGTCGGCGAGTTTACTGCGCGACGAAACGCGCAGGCGGTGGTTGTTGAGGTAGGCGCCGGTGCCCTTCTCGGCGTGGAACAGCTCGTCGCGCAACGGGTCGTAGATCAAACCGGCGACCAGTTCGCCATTCTGCTCGAGGCCGATCGAGATGGCGAAATGCGGGATGCCGTGCATGAAGTTGAGGGTGCCGTCGAGCGGGTCGACGATCCAGCGCCGGCTCTCGTCGTCGCCGGCGATCGCGCCGGCCTCCTCGAGCAGAAATCCGAAGCTCGGCCGCGCCCGCGCGAGCTCGTAGCGCAATACTTTCTCGGCCTGCAAATCGGCGCTGGTGACGAAATCGGCCGGCCCCTTCTTTGAGACCTGAAGTTTTTCGATCTCGCCGAAATCGCGCGTCAGCCCGCGCGCGGCCTTGTAGGCCGCCTGGGTCATGACGGTGATGATGGGGGAACGGGGGGCCATGATGGAGGGTGCGCGCGTCAGTCGCGCGCGCGTTCTCGGTAAGCGCCGTCGGCGGTGGCGACGATGACGCGGGTCCCCACTGCGACATGCGGCGGCACCATGACGCGCACGCCGTTCTCGAGGATCGCCGGCTTGAACGACGAGGAGGCGGTCTGGCCCTTGATGACGGCCTCGGTCTCGGTGATCGCGAGCGTGACCATGTCGGGCAGCTGTACCGAGATCGGCTCGCCCTCGAAGCTGAGGATGGTCACCGTCATGCCATCGCGCAGGTAGACCACCTGCTCGCCGAGCGTGCTGGCGTCGAGCGTGATCTGCTCGTAGGTCTCGTTGTCCATGAAGGTGAGTTGCTCGTCCTCGGCGTAGAGGAACTGGTGCTCCTTCTCGTCGAGCCGCACGCGCTCGACCGTTTCGGCCGAGCGGAAGCGCTCGTTGAGCTTGGTGCCGCTGCGAATGTCCTTGAGCTCGACCTGGGCATAGGCGCCGCCCTTGCCGGGCTGCGTGTGCATGATCTTGACCGCGGCCCACAGGCGGCCCTTGTGCTCGATGATATTGCCGGGACGGATGGCGTTGCCGTTGATCTTCATGGCCCGAGTCTAGCGGAATTTAGTGTCTGGCGGGGTGACGTCGCGCGCGGAACCTAACAGGTCGCCCGGGCGCGTTCAATCGCCGCGTTGAACGCTGCGACAGCCGCGCCGGGACCCTTCGGATCGTTCCACACCGCCGCCGAAACGGCGATGAAATCAGCGCCCGCCACGACGGCGTTCGCGCAGTTCGCCGGCGTCAGCCCGCCGACCGCGACGCTGGGCACCACCATCAGGTCGCTCCACCAGGCGACGACATCGGTCGCCACGATGTCCGCGTCCGGTAGCGTCGTCGAGGCGAACAGGGCGCCGAACGAGACGTAGTCGCAGCCCGCCTCGCCGGCGCGTATCGCGGTGTCGCGCGAGCCGCCGCAGGAAACCCCGACGATGACGTCGTCGCCGAGCCGTGCGCGCGCCTCGGCGACGCCCTCGGCGCGGCCGATATGCACGCCGTCGACGTCGAGTCCCGCGGCGACGTCGATGTGTCCGTTGACCAGAAAGGCGACATCGCGCTCGCGGCATATCGGCATCAGCGTCCGGGCGGCGCGGACCAGCACCTCGTCGTCGGCGTCGGGCATGCGCAACTGGACGCAGGCGACGTCGCCACCGTCGAGCGCCTCGGCGAGCGATGGCGCGAAGTCGTCGGGCGCCAGGTCGGGCGGCGTGATCAGATAGAGGCGGCAGCGCCGCTCGGTGGCTTGCATCGGCGGCGGGCCCTCAGGCGGCCGCTTCGCGCTCCATTTCGGCGCTGTAGCGGCCGTAGCGGGCGGCGCCGTTGAGCCGCGCCCGGCGGTACAAGGCGTCCTTGGCGGCGGTGGCGTTCTCGGCCTTGCCGGCCCACGCCTCGAGGGTCGGCGCCTGGAGCGCGCGGCCGTACGAGAAACTCAGCTGCCAAGGCTGCGCCGTGTCCATCGCGTTCATCGCGTTGAGGTGCGCCGTGGCGACCGTGTCGCTCTGGCCGCCCGACAGGAAGACGATTCCGGGCACCGCGGCGGGCACGCAGCGGCGCAGCACGGCGACGGTCGCCTCGGCGACCTCGGCGACGCTCGCCGGCGTCGCGTGGCCGGCGCCGGGCAGCACCATGTTGGGCTTCAAGAGGCTGCCCTCGAGCATGACCCGCTGGGCATGGAGTTCGCGGTAAAGCGCGTTCAGCGCCGCCTCGGTCGCCTCGGCGCAGCGCTCGATGCCGTGATCGCCGTCCATCATCACCTCGGGCTCGACGATCGGCACCAGGCCGGCTTCCTGCGCAATCGCGGCGTAGCGCGCCAGCGCATGGGCGTTGGCATCGATGCAATAGGCGCTCGGCATGCCGTCGCCGATCGTGATCACGGCGCGCCACTTGGCGAAGCGCGCGCCCAGCGCGTAGTACTCGGCGCAACGCTCACGCAGGCCGTCGAGGCCCTCGGTGATCTTCTCGCCCGGCGCGCCGGCGAGCGCCTTGGCGCCGGTGTCGACCTTGATGCCCGGAATGATGCCCTGATCGGCGAGCAGCAGCGGGAAGGGATGCTCGCCACCCGCTGCGACTTGGCGCAGCGTCTCGTCATAGAGGATGACGCCCGAGATGAACTCGTTGGCGCCCGGTGTGGTGAACAGCAGCTCGCGATAGGCCCGGCGGTTCTCCTCGGTCGACTCCACGCCGATCGAATCGAAGCGCTTCTCGATGGTGCCGCCGCTCTCGTCGGCGGCTAGGATTCCCTTGCCCTCGGCGACCAGTGCCTGGGCGGTTTCGGCGAGTTCGTGTGCGGTCATGAGGCGGGTGCTCTGTCGCTCGAGGTTGGCGTGATCGACCCATGAGATAGCCCAGCGCCAGAAGTTTTGCAACGACCTCGGGGGCCGCCGCGCTAGTGCTTTGTCTCGGCCAACACGTCGCGGCAGGCGGCGGCCGGGTCGTGGTGTTCCAGAAGATCGAGAACGGTCTCGCCGGCGGCCTCGCCGGTCACCGTGGCATCCCGCTGGGCGGCGATGTCGGTGAGTTTTTTACGCAGTGATTCGGCGCCCGAAAAGCGCAGTTGCTTCCAGCCGATGCGCAGCGCGCCGAGCGCCGTGCCGGCATCGGCGCCGCAGTCGATGACCCAGGTCACGCGGGCGTCTGGGTAGTCCTTGGTGGCGGCGTCGGCGATCGCCTTGAGATAGCCGGTGCCGGCGTAGGCCGCGGCGCCGGGCGCGCTGCGCAGGGTGACGGCCACATCGGCCTCGAGCGCGGCGGCGAGCGCGGCGCGGGCGTGTTCGAGAGTGTGGAAGACGATGACGGGCCGGCCCATCGGCGAACCGGGCTAGCCCCTGAGCGCCGCCACGCCGGGCAGCTCCTTGCCTTCGAGCCACTCCAGGAAGGCGCCGCCGGCGGTCGAGACGTAGCTGAAATCGTCGCCGACGCCGGCGTGGCCGAGCGCCGCGACCGTATCGCCACCGCCCGCGACGCTGACCAAGCGACCCTCTCGGGTCAAGCGGGCAACCGCCCGCGCGACGGTGTTGGTCGCCGCGTCGAAGCCTTCGAGTTCGAAGGCGCCGAGCGGGCCGTTCCAGACCACCGTTGCGACCTCGCCGAGGCGGCGCGCGAGATGGCCGGCGGTGGCCGGGCCGAGATCCAGGATCATGGCGTCGTCGGCGACGTCCTTGATCGAGCAGGTGGTGCGCGGCGCGCCGGCCTCGAAGCGGGTGGCGGTCACCGCGTCGGTCGGCAGCACGACGTCGCAGCCCGACCGCTTCGCCCGGGCGACGATGTCGCGCGCGGTGTCGGCCATGTCGCGTTCGCACAACGAGCGGCCGACCGAAACGCCGAGCGCATGGAGGAAGGTGTTGGCCATGGCGCCGCCGATGATCAGCATGTCGACGCGCTCGACCAGATGGCCCAAGACGGCGAGCTTGGTCGAGACCTTGGCGCCGCCGACGACCGCGGCGACCGGACGCTTGGGATTGCCGAGCGCCGCGTCGAGCGCCTCGAGTTCCTCCTGCATCAGCCGCCCGGCATAGGCCGGCAGCAGGCCCGCCACGCCGACGTTCGAGGCGTGCGCCCGGTGGGCGGCCGAGAAGGCGTCGTCGACGTAGGCGTCGCCATGCCGCGCCAGCGCCGCGGCGAACTCCGGGTTGTTGGCCTCCTCGCCGGTGTGAAAGCGCAAGTTCTCCAGCAGCGCGACATCGCCATCGCCGAGCCCGGCGACGGCCGTCTCGGCCGCGGCGCCGATGCAGTCGTCGGCGAAGACGACCGGGCGGCCACCGAGCGCCCGCGACAAATGTTCGACGAGCGGTTCGACCGACAGCGCCGCGACGCGCGTGCCCTTGGGCCGGCCGAGGTGCGAGACGACGACGACGCGCGCCCCTTGATCGGCCAGCTCGGCGAGCGTCGGCGCGACGCGGGTGATGCGCGTCGCGTCGCTCACCGCGCCGTCGGTGATCGGCACGTTGAGGTCGACCCGCACCAGGACGCGCTTGCCGGCGGCGTCGAGATCGTCGAGCGTGCGGAACACGGAACTACTTTGGTTTCCGGTCACCTTCACAGGGTGAAGGTGACCTGCGCTCAGTCGCCGCGCATGCTTCCGCCGAACGGTCGGCGGCGCGCGGTCGCGCGCTGGTGGATTCCGACCGTGTGTTCGGCCGGCGCATTAAAGCTGGCCGAGCAGCGCGGCGACGTCGGACATGCGGTTCGAGAAGCCCCATTCGTTGTCGTACCACGCGAGGACGCGGCACAGCGTGCCCTCCATGACCACCGTCTGGGTCAGATCGAAGATCGCGCTGGCCGGATTGTGGTTGAAGTCGATCGAGACCATCGGCCCGTCGCTGACCGCCAGCACGCCGGCCAGCGGACCATTCGCCGCGGCGCTCATGAGCTCGTTGATCTCCTCGGCGCTGGTCGGCCGCTTGGCGACGAAGGTGAGGTCGATCATCGAGACGTTGGGCGTCGGCACGCGGATCGACGTGCCGTCGAGACGGCCCTTGAGTTCGGGCAGCACCAGGCCGACGGCGCGCGCGGCGCCGGTCGAGGTCGGGATCATCGACATGCCGGCGGCGCGCGCCCGGCGCAGGTCCGTGTGCAGCGTGTCGAGCACCGGCTGGTCGCCGGTCACCGCGTGCACCGTGGTCATGTAGCCGTTCTCGATGCCGATCGCGTCGTGGACGACCTTGGCGACCGGCGCCAGGCAGTTGGTCGTGCATGACGCATTGGAGACGACGCTGTGTTGCTGGGTCAACTTGTCGTGGTTGACGCCGTAGACGACGGTGAGGTCGGCGTCGCCCGCCGGCGCCGAGATCAGCACCTTGCGCGCGCCGGCCTCGAGGTGTTTGGCCGCCGCCTCGCGCTTGGTGAAGAACCCGGTGCACTCGAGCGCCACGTCGACGCCGAGCTCGCCCCACGGCAGCTTGGCCGGGTCGCGCTCGGCGACCACCTTGATCGGGCCGCCGCCGATGTCGATCGAGCCTTCGCCGACCGTAACCTGGCCCGGGAAGGGCCCGTGGATCGAGTCGAACCTCAGCAGATGGGCGTTGGTGTCGACCGGCCCGAGGTCGTTCAGGCCGACCACCTGGACGTCGTCGCGACCCGACTCGTGGATCGCGCGCAAAATATTACGGCCGATGCGGCCAAAGCCATTAATGGCCAGACGAACGGTCATTCACTCCTCCGGAAAATATCGCGCGTTATGGCATGCGCCGCTGGTCTAGACGCCCCGCCGCGATGGGTCAACAGCGATGTCGGGGCGATAGGGCGACAACCTGACGGAATGTCGGCCGCTAGCCTTCGCCGCCCTGCATCAGCCGCCAGATCTTCTCCGCCGTTACGGGCATGTCGAGGTGGCGGACGCCGAACGGAGCGAGGGCGTCGACCACCGCGTTGACCGCCGCGGGGGGCGCGCCGGCGGCGCCCGATTCGGCGCCGCCCTTGATGCCCATCGGGTTCTGCGCGGCCGGCGTCTGCTGCATGACATAGTCGAATGCCGGCAGATCGTCGGCGCGCGGCAGGCGGTAATCCATCAACGAGCCGCTTAGCAGCTGGCCGTCGGCGTCGTAGACGGTGTGCTCGTGCAGCGCCTGGCCGAGCCCTTGCGCGACGCCGCCGTGGAATTGGCCGGCCAGCATCAACGGGTTGAGCGCCACGCCGAAGTCGTGCACTGCGGTGTAGCCGACGACCTCGACGGTGCCGGTCTCGCGGTCGATCTCGACCTCGCAGACGTGGCAGCCGTATGGGTAGGTGTGATCGGTCGGCGTGAAGCGGGCGGTCTCGTCGAGGCCGGGCGCGCTATCGCGCGGCGCGGTGTCGGGATCCCGTGCGGCCCGGGCGACCGCCTCGAGCGTCACCGACCGGTCGGTCCCGGCGACCCGGAAGACGCCGCCGGCGAACTCGATGTCGCCGGTCGATGCCTGCAACAGATGGGCGGCGATCGCGCGGCCCGCGTCGACGATGCGATCGGCGGCCAGGCAGATCGCGCCGCCGCCGAGCACCGCCGACCACGAGCCGCCGGTGCCCGCACCGGTCGCCACCCGGTCGGTGTCGCCCTCGACGATGGTGATCTTCTCGAACGGCAGGCCCAGGCGATCGGCGACGATCTGGCTGAACATCGTCTCGTGCCCCTGGCCGTTGGCCATCGAGCCGACCATGACCGCGGCGTTGCCGTCGCCGTCGAAACAGATCCGCGCGCTCTCACCCATCGCCGCGCCGCCGCCGGTTCGCTCGACATAGCTTGCCATGCCGATGCCGCGCAGCTTGCCGCGTTTGGCGGCCGCGGCCTTGCGCGCGGCGGCGCCCGCCCAGTCGGCGCGTTCGGTCGCGGCCTCGATGATGGCGGCGAAGTCGGCCTCGTCGTACGTCACGCCGGTCGGCGTCCGGTACGGCAGGGCGTCGGCCGGGATCAGGTTGCGGCGGCGCAGTTCGACCCGGTCGATACCGAGATCGTGGGCCGCGACGTCGATCAGCCGCTCGATCAGGTAGAGGCCCTCGGGCCGGCCGGCGCCACGGTAGACCGTCGTCGGCTGGGTGTTGGTGTAGACCCCGCGGACCTCGGCGTAGAGCGCCGCCACGCGATAGATGTTGGGGATCATGGTGACGCTGTTGACTGGCGCGATCGCCGCGCGGTCGGAGGTGTAGGCGCCGATGTTGGCGCGCGTCGAGATCGCGATGCCGAGCATGAGTCCGTCGCCGTCGAGCGCGAGCCGGGCGCGCGTCAGGTTGTCGCGGCCATGGTAATCCGCGGTGAAG
>SMVB01240543.1_pt1 | contig 10174 bp, 7 predicted proteins | sample 2456461 | NCBI WGS metagenome assembly SMVB01 (sample SAMN11095934, study PRJNA526329) | marine sediment metagenome | biome: Marine sediment; feature: Surficial sediment; material: Deep marine sediment; isolation source: Hadal surficial sediment | place: Pacific Ocean | collected 2014-05 | depth 0-1...
GACACGAAGAAGTCGACGCGGCTGAAGTGGATCGGGAACCCCAACGCGCTGTAGGCGGCGAGCACCCGTTTTGCGAAGGCGAGATCTTCCGCGGTCGGCTCGAGGACCTCTACGGTACCCCCGAGGGACTCGTTGCATCGGAACTCGTCGGGGTCGGACGCGCTCGGACGCTTCAGTACGGCGTGCTGGAATTCACGACCGAGAAACACGAGGCTGCGCTCTCCGTTGCGGACGGCGGGCTCGTAGACCTGCGCCAGGAAGTCACCCTCGCGCCCCTCGAGAGCGTCCAGATCTGCCGGCGACCGGGCGAGGAATACGTCACCGCCGCGCTCGCCCTGAGTCGGCTTCACGACAAAGCGTTCGCCCGAGGCCAAGCGTGCGCGGATCGTGGCGTCGATCGCGTACGTGGGCAGGATTCGGACACCGTTGCGCTCGAGATCCCACAGGTAGCGCTTGTCCATGTTGTGGCGAATCGTCGCCGGATCGTTCACGACGACTGCTGGCGCCTCCTCGAACCGCTCGAGCATTCGAAAGAAGCGGGGCTGGTCGAGGTAGAAGCCCTCCATCTTGTAGATGAATACGAGATCGAAGTCGTCAATTCCCCGCGGCAAGACGAACCGCTTCTCGTTGTCGTGGAACATCCGCCGGAACTCGCCCTGCTCGAGGTCGTCCCAGTTGACGAAGTACACCTCGTGACCCAGCGCCTGGAGTGCTCGCGAGAACTCGAAGCAGTCCTCCTCGTCAACGCCGAAATTCACCGCGAAGTGGTCGCTCCTCGTCGAACTCCGCTCTTCGGCAAGGGTCATCAAGATCGTACCCATGTGTTCCTCCGTTCTTCCCCGTCGGCCCGAGGGTCCAAGGCACGGGCGAGGTTGCACGGCAGGAGCAGGAAATCCGCTCCTTCTAGCTCGAGCCTCTGCGTTGTTCGGACTATGCCGCCACCGGAGTGGGGCCGCTGACCATGGCATCGGCGCGGCCCTCATCGCCTAGTGGCCCGTTCGGCGCCAGGAAGCCGTCGATCGGGTCTCAGTCGAAAAGTCCTCGAAGAGGAACCTCACAGCCGAGCTCCGCAGCGATAGCGGGCGGGGAACGACGCTCTCGGGGTGTCGGACACGGAATCAACATCCGCCGCGTCCCCACCCCCTCGAGAGGGTCTCTACCGAGACATGGTACCAGGATTGCGCTGGTCGGGCACTCCACGCCCAGTGGCTTCGCACACGATAGCCGGAGGTAGCGCCCCGTCGGCACCCGTTATCAGACCCCGATCAAGGAATTGACGAAAGCGTGGGTCTTGGGGTCGTCCCCTACCGCACGCGGTAATCGATCGGGTCGCGGCTGATCTACTGCGCGGTCAACCGGGTGTCGAAGACCTCGCGCATGCCGTCGTTCAGCCATACTCTGCCGGACCCGGCCTCAATGTTTCCCGGCGGATCGGCGACGCTGCTGTACCTGCAGGTTGAGAAACTCGACCAGCAAAGACCTCACCGGGGAGGAATTCGACGAAATCGTCGAGCAGGATGTCGCGCTCCGGGTCCATCGACGCCATGCCGTGATCCGAGGTCACGACGATGTTGGTGGACATGAGCAGGCCGCGATCCTCCAGACCTTGAACGAGGCGGCCGACCATCACGTCGACGCGACGCACGGCGACGAGCGCCGCGGGCGCCTCGGGGCCGACATCGTGGCTGGTGTCGTTGGGATCGGAGAAATACAGCGTGATGAACGAGGGCCGCTCCGCGGCCGGCAACTCGAGCCAGGCGAGAACCTGATCGACGCGCTGCTCGTAGGACACCGAGCCGTCGTAGGGATAGAAGTAGCGCGGTCGATCGCCGTTGATGAGAACGTCGGAGCCGGGCCAGAAGTACGAGGCGGTCACCAGGCCGTTGTTGTTGGCGGTCGTCCAGATCGGCTCCCCGCCCCACCACCTGCCCTTGACCAGCTCATCGGTTCCGATGCGGAAATCACCTTCCCAGGCGGGATCCCGCATGTTGTTGGAGACGATACCGTGCTCGGCCGGGCGCAGGCCGGTGACGATCGAGTAGTGGCTCGGGAAGGTCTTGCTGGGGAAGACCGGGATCAGGCTCTCGGCCTGCACCCCCCGCGCCGCGAGGGCGTCGAGATGCGGCGTGTCGGTTAGCTGCTGATAGTCCCAGCGGAACCCATCCAGCGAGATCAGGATGAGGGCCGGGGGCGACCCTAGGTGTTCGTCGGTCGCGGCGGCATCGGCGATACTCGGCACGGGCGCGCCGTCATCGGCGCCCTCGGGGCGGGGCGAGCACGCCCCGACGAACACCAGGACGAGCAAGGCGAAAAGGAACAACGACTTCGGTCGCGGCAAATTGCGACGGGCGGCACGTTCCATGAAACTCGCGGGCTCCTCGCCGGGCGGCAACTGTCAAACGACACGCGGTGGCCGCACTATCGGCGACGACGCCCCGTCGGACCGTTGTCCCAATCCTGGGCGCTGGAAATGTTCGGGTAGCCCCATTGCTCGCCGCTCCAGCCCTGGAAGCCTTCCATGCGAAACGCCCAGAAGCCGCTGGTTGAATCCGACGCCACGATCAGGCCGTCGGCGTTGCGCACGTCGATACCGAAGGTGCCGTTGAACACCGGGGTGAAGTCCTCGTTGAGCGAACCGAGATAGGTGTCGTACCAGGCGACGGTCACCGGGTTCGCGGGGTCCATGACGTTGAAGATATGGACACCGTCGACGTAACCGGAGACGAAGACGAACGGCCAGCGGACCTCGTGGTTGTGCACCAGGTGTTTCCAATCGGCGGTCCAGGCACCGATCGGCGAGCGGATGTTCTGTTGCTCACCGTCGAGCGCCGGCTTGAGATCGAAGATCCGCAACGGCGCGTACTGATACTCGGTTTCGGCGACGACATAGCGGCCGTCGGGAGACGGCGTGAAGGTGTGCCCGAAGGTGATCCCCCGGGCGCCGACGATCGAGACGATCAGAGTCGGGTTTTCCAGGTCGGTGACGTCGTAGACGTAGTAGCCGCCGGTGCCGCCGCCGTAGAAACGATCGGACTCGGTGTCGGGATGATAGCCGACGTACATGTCGTGATAGCCGCGGAAGCCGCCGCCCTCGGAACCGACGGGAACGGTCGCCACCAGCGCCTCGTCGGCGCGCCCCTCGACGACGTAGCCGAGGTCGTAGACGTGGGCGTACGGGCCGCGGACGGTGGCGAACAGAAGTACCCGCCCGTTGCTGTGCTTGTAGATGAAGATGTTGTGGAAGCCACCCGGATGGTCCGGGGCGCGAATGCGTCCCGCCTCCCGCACGGTCGAAGGGTCGGGAAGCCCGGTGACGTCGAGAACCACGGCGCCGAGGTCGGCGTCCGGCCCTCCCTGTCCGAACTGCAACGATTGCACGACGTAGTAGCGGTCGTTCCACTTGAAGTGCTTGACGTCCATGCCGCCGAGGCCTTGGTGAAGGTCGTCGTCTTCGATACGCCAGCGGTAGATCACCTCGGGGTGGTACACATCGGAAAGGTCGATGATGTCCGTGCCCCTCGCACCGTCGAAGAGCTTGATCCGCCCGACGTAGGCGTAGGGACGGTCGAGCTCCTGTTCGATGTCGATGTCGGCGACCGACAGGCGCGGCCCGAGCGGCAAGTGAGCGACGACCTCCATGTTGTCGCTACCGCGCTTTTGCGGCGTCCATTGCTGCGCCCCCGCGGTCGGGGCGGCGAGCGACAAGACGAAGATGGCGACACCAATGAATCTCGATGCACGGCCGACGTTCATACCAGCCTCCGGAAAATAAGGTAACGATCGGTAGGACTCTAGCCCGCCTATCTCAACGCCCTCCTGTTGCGACCGCGGAGAAGCGCGCGTCTACTACGTTACGCTTGGTCGGGCACGTTGACGTATTGTCACATACGCCAGCGACGTCGGCCGGCGTGTAGATTGATCTCCTCATCCTCGCTACCGAACAAGGATCTTCGACATGAGCAAACCCGAGGCGCGCAGCGTCAAGATCATCGAGAACGGCCCCTTGCGCGTGACCGGCGCGCCCCTTCATCGGCTGCGCCCGGTAAACAACGACGCCGGCCGACCCGTCGATTGGCAGCGCGGCGACGATGTCGAAACCAGCGAGTCGTTTTCACTCTGCCGCTGCGGCGCATCGGAGAACAAGCCCTTCTGCGACGGCGCCCACAACAGCATCGGCTTCGACGGCCGCGAGACCGCCGACCGGGCGCCGACCGCGACCCGCCGGGAACGTTACGAGGGCCCGGGCATCGTCATGACCGACGACAAGACGCTCTGCTACCACGCCGGTTTCTGCGTCCGCGAGCACGCCCAGGCCTGGAGCTTGGTCGAGCAAGCCGAGGACACCGAAGCGCGCGCCCTGCTCGTCGACATGATCGAGAAGTGCCCCAGCGGCCGCCTCGAATATTTCGAGCCACCCGACGAAACCCCGGTCGAACAGACCCTCGAGCAAGAAATCGGCATCGTCGATAACGGCCCCCTCTGGGTCCAGGGAGGGATCCCGGTGCAGGGTTCGGATGGCGAAACCTACGAGGTCCGCAACCGGGTCACGCTGTGCCGCTGCGGCGCGTCGAACAACAAGCCGTTCTGCGACGGTGAGCACTCGAAGATCGGCTTCGAGGACGGCTAGCCTGGATTCCATCGCGTTTCTCGAAACCGACATGGCGGATTGGACCGGCAGAGGCGGCACGCAGTACGTCGACGGCGTCGAAACCCACGTCTACGGGACGATCCCGGGGCTCGACGCGCCCTTTTCTTGCGTACTACCGGGTGCTGGGGTTCCATGGAGTGATCCAGTCGCCATCCCGACCCGAGGAAACCGGCCATGACTCGTAAGCTCTCCGTTTTGATCCTCTTCTTGGCGGTGGTCGCCGCAGGCTCGACCGCAATTGCCGGAGGGTCGACCGAAATCGCGGCAGGCCCGAGCGCACTCGCGGCCCCGACGTTGTCGCCCGTCGAAGCCGCGCCGGCAACGGCCCGCCAGCAAACCGGCCGCTACGACGCCGCCCGCCCGTTCGGCACGCTGCGCCAGCAGGCCGCGATCCAGCAGGAGTGGATCCGTGAGCGGCTCGATACCAACCTGCCCCGCATCATGCGCGAGCAAGGCGTCGACATGTGGATCGTGGCGATGCGCGAGTACAACGAAGATCCAGTGTTCCGCGCCCTGGTTGCGCCGACCAGCTTCGCGGCACGGCGCCGCACGATCTACGTATTTTTCGACCGTGGGCCCGCCGCAGGGGTAGAGCGACTGGCGCTCGGCGGCGGCTCGCAGGGCGGCCTCTACGAGGCGTTCCGAACGAACCTACCGACCTCGAACAACCAGCAGGCGGAGCTGTGGGGCGCCGGGCAATGGCGCTTGCTGGCGCAACTGGTAAGCGAGCGCGATCCGCAGGTGATCGCCGTCAACATCGACGCCGAGCACAACTTCGCCGACGGTCTGACCGCCGGCGAGTGGGAGCAGATGGAGGAAGCGCTCGGCCCCGAGTACGCCGCCCGGGTGGTGCGTAACCCGCGGCTGGCGATCGACTATCTCGCCATGCGGGTGCCGGGAATGACGCCGTACTACCGGCGGTTGCAGTCGATCGTTCACGAGGTCATTTCGGCGGCCTTTTCCAACCTGGTCATCGAGCCCGGAGTGACGACGACCGAAGAAGTCGTCTGGTGGATGCGGCAGCGGGTCAACGACATGGGGCTGGGGACATGGTTCCAACCGTCGGTCAGCATCCAGCGGCCGGGCGCTACCGGGGACCTCGGCGCCGACCCGGTGATCGAGCGCGGCGACCTGCTGCACTGCGACTTCGGCATCACGGCCATGCGCATGAACACCGACACCCAGCACATGGGCTACGTGCTTCGCGACGGCGAGACCGAGGCCCCGGCCGGCCTACAGGTGGCGCTCGACAACGCCAAGCGCCTACAGGACATCCTGATGGATGAGATCAGGGTCGGGCGCAGCGGCAATGAGATGCTCACGCTGGTGCTCGATCGGATGCGCGCCGAGGGGCTCGACGGCACGGTGTACACCCACCCGATCGGCGACCACGGCCACGGCGCCGGGCCGTTGATCGGCCTCTGGGACTACCAGGAGGGCGTGCCCGGCCGCGGCGATGTGCCGGTGGTTCCCAGCATGTGGTTCTCGACCGAGCTACAGGTGACGACGCCGGTTCCGGAGTGGAACAACCAGCCGGTGCGCATGATGATGGAAGAGGAGGCCGAGGTCACCGCCGACGGCCGCACCCGGTGGGTGCTGCGGCGCCAGACCGAGTTGCATCTGATCTACTGAAGCGCCTTCTGTCGCCAGTGTCTCCAACATGGCTCGACACTGGTTCGGGATGACCGGACTCTTGATCGTCGGCGGCACGGGCATCCCCCGCGCCACTGCGAGCGTCCTTCGTTCCTGGTAGACTCGCAGTGGGTCCAGGTCGGTTGAAAGAAGCTCTCGACGCTGGGAAGTTGGACGTAGCTCGCGTCGGTCGAGCGTGCCGGGGCACAGGCTGTCTTCTCTGAGCCCTAGTTAAGGAACCTTGATGACACGTTGGATTAATGTGCGCGAGAACGAAGTTCGTTTCAGGCCAAGTCGAATAGAGACGGCCAGCATCCAGGGCCCGGCGGCAGACCGCCAGGAGATACTTCCACTGTTGACGCGGCTCCACCACGAGTCGCGGGCACATCTCGACCGTCTGCGACCCGAGGGCGTTTCCGGCACAACACTTGGTGTCAACGCCAAAGGCGACCTGCAGAGGCACTTCGACGTCGCCGTGGATCAATGGGTTCGACGCTGGCTCACCGAGCATTACCACGCTGGGATCGTGGTATCGGAGGAGAACACCGAAGCGCTGCCGTTCGGTGACGAACAGGACGGGTACCGGTTCGTCGTCGATCCCGTCGACGGCTCGGACAACTACGCGCGTGGCTTGCCGTTGTCCGCGTTGTCTGTCGCCGTCCTTCCGCGCGAGGCGCCTTTGTGTGCAGATCGGGTCGTGTACGGGCTGGTCGGTGACGTCTCTGATAGTGATCCCATCGTCGCTGCTCGAGAGCAGGGCGCCTATCGGAGCGGCCAGCGACTACGCACCTCGAGGACGCATTGCCTTCGACACGCCGTCCTGTCCTGCGAGCTGAATCATTGGGCCCCCGACGGCTCCCTGGCCGGGATCCTGGAAGGCTGTGCTGGCGTGCGTGCCTATGGTTGTGCATCGCGTGCCCTTTGCCTGGTCGCGGTGGGTGCGCTGGACGCCCATGTCGACGTCCGAAGCCGATTGACGCCCGAGAGTTTTCTCGCAGCCTCGCTGATAGTCACCGAGGCGGGCGGCCACGTTTGTCGTCTCGACGGAGCAGCCCTCGGACCATTCCGTTCGCTGCAAGACCGCACGACCCTCGTCGCTGCGTCGACAAGAGAACTCGCGGAAGAGATCATCGATGCGATCGCCCGATAGGGGTCCATCCGCCGTTGCGGCCCCCCCGCTTGCGGTGATCCTCGCGGCCGGCAAGGGAACTCGCCTTCAGAAGAATGGCCATTCTGCGATATCCAAGCCGCTCGTCTGCCTACGGGGTCTTTCGCTCGCCGAGAGATCGATCGCGCAACTGCTCGCCGCGGGCGTTGAGCGCTTTGTCGTCGTTCTAGGGTGTGAAGCAAGACGTGCTCGTGCGGAGTTCGAGAGGATCGCTCGGCGCCGCCGATGTCAGATAGCCTTTGTGGTGGCCGAAGACTGGCACAAGGGCAACGGTTGCTCCGCAGCCGCAGCCGCGCAGCTCATCGGCGACGACCCGTTTCTCCTCACCATGGTCGATCATCTGCTGTCCCCGGAGATGATCCGACAGGTACTGGCAGATCCTCCAGGTGCGCACGAAATCACGCTCGCGACCGATCGAGACACCGACAACGTTTTAGACGTGTCCGACCTCACGAAAGTGGAGACGTCTAACGGCCGCGTCACAAGCATCGGGAAGAACCTACCAACGTGGAGCGCGGCCGACACCGGGCTATTCTATTGCTCATCGACACTGTTCGATGGTCTGTCACGCGCGCGCGAGCAAGGTAGGTTTTCGCTGACGGACGGCGTCCGGGAGTGCATAGCCGAAAACAGGGTTCGCACGATTGACGTGACCGGCGAGTGCTGGCTCGATGTAGACACACCCGAAGCTTTCAGGGAGGCGCTACAGCGAATCGACGCGGGGATGGCAAAAGATGGGGAAGACGGCTTCGTCTCCCAATACCTGAATCGCCCCCTCTCGCGACGCCTGTCCGTGGCTTTCGCGTCGACTCCGATCACGCCCAATCACATGACGGCGTTGTCCTTCCTGATGGCGATGCTTGGCGCCGCCGGCCTGGCTACGACGATCCCGTGGCTTTGGATTGCCGCGGGAGTCCTCATCCAAATCGCCTCGATCCTGGACGGGTGTGACGGGGAGATCGCGAGGATCAAGCTACTTCAAAGCCAACGGGGTGCTTGGCTCGATACGGTGCTGGATCGGTACTCTGACCTAGCCATCGGCCTTGCGGTGACCTTTGCCGCCTCGCAACTCGACGGGGCGGCTTGGATCTGGCCGGCCGGCTTCACTGCGACCGCGAGCTTCCTCATGGGGAGCTACGTGACCAAGGAGTTTCAGATTCGATTCGGGCATGCCTATCCCACCAATCTCATCGACAAGCTGAAACGGCGCGATCTTCGAATCTTCGTCATCGCCGTCGGTGCCGTGCTGGGACACCCGCTGATTGCGCTGCTCGCTATCGGCTCCTTGACCCATCTTGCTGTATTGCAGATCCTCGTCTCTGGCTGGCACACTCGTCGTGTTACGCCACGTCCGGCGACGCTACCCCCGAACCTCGGACGAGCAAGCGTGGATCGCCCCATGGATATCGTTATGGGCACTGAGCGTGGCGACACCATAGATTCTCCAGCCGCGCTTTCTTCAACCGGCGGGGGGCCGGTTGCGCTGTCCACCGAACCTCTCCAGCGCAGCACAATCAGGGTGTCAGGTAAGCAACGTTAGGGAGGCTACGCAAGGCACAGCCATGAAGGGGGTTTTCAACCTGGTTCAGGCCGAGCTTGGCGTGCGAACGACAGGGGGGCAATATGCCCAACGAATCCGATCTACATCGGCAACAGCAGTACGTCAAAGTGCTTCGAGATGTGACGGCCGGGGACACGCTCGGTCCGCCACAGGATGACGACGCGAACCCGACCAGCAGGAAGTTCGAGCTGTCACGCAATCTTTACCCCGTGCCGCTGATCAACCGGATGATCGCTGAGAACCTACTCGAGGCGGACGAAGAGCGCGGCGTGATCGTTACCGCTGAAGGACAACGCTTCTTCAACAAGTACAGGTAAGTACCGAACCCCCTGAAAACGGCGTTCGCGCTTGTACCGTTGACATAAGTGTAGTGTGTAGATTCCGATCATCTTTCAGCTTTGCCGCAAGGCCACGGCTTTCGCCGCCCGCAACGCCGGAACGATCGCGGAGCCGATCGCGACCGCCAGCATCACCGCACCGACGAACGCGAAGGTCACGGGATCGGCCGCGGAGATGCCGAAGAGCAACCCTGACAAGCCGGCCGCGGCGGCCAGAGACAGGCCGACGCCCAAGACGACGCCGACGACGCTGAACGGCACCTCGACGCTACGGGTGCCGGATGTTGGCTCGTACCCATCGATGACCAGCGTCGTAGTTCCGCGGGAGCTGACCGGCAACACGGTCCCGAGGCTCGCCGCCTCGACGCCGGGCAACGCCCGCGCCCGCTCGACGAAATCCTCCAGGATATTGCGGGCGTCATCGGCTGAATACCCGGCGAACCCCGGGCTGGTCCGCACGTAGGCAACATCGTCGACGGAAAACCCGGTCTCGATGCTGCTCGCATTGCCGAGGCTACGGATAAAGAGGCCGGCGCCCACCAGCAGGACGAACGACATCGCCACCTGGAGCACGACCAGCCCGTTGCGCAAGCTGCAACGCCGGCTCCGCCACACCGCCAGCGACGACTCGTCGCGCATGGTGACGGCGAGGTCAGGGCGGGACGCCCGGATCGCCGGCGCCAACCCGAAGGCGATCCCTGTGGGCACCAAGAGCCCGCGCGCGAAAAGCAACACCCGCGTATCGATGCTGAGATCCGCCGCGATGGGAATCGGGGTCGGCGACTGGATCGCCATCATGCCGCGGACGGCCCAATTGGCGAGCAGAA
>SMVB01037535.1_pt1 | contig 10171 bp, 4 predicted proteins | sample 2456461 | NCBI WGS metagenome assembly SMVB01 (sample SAMN11095934, study PRJNA526329) | marine sediment metagenome | biome: Marine sediment; feature: Surficial sediment; material: Deep marine sediment; isolation source: Hadal surficial sediment | place: Pacific Ocean | collected 2014-05 | depth 0-1...
CCATGCTCCGAATCCCGCAAGCGATCCCCTCCGTCCTCCTCGCGGCCGCTGCCTGCGCCATGCCCCCGGCTCCCGGGCTGCCTGCGCCAATCGTCGTCGTCTCCGATCTCGACAACGCCCCTTTCGCGGCAGTGGACGAGGCCGGGAGGCCCGCGGGCCGCGACGTCGAGATGATGGATCTCATCGCAGGCGTCCTGGGCCGCCCGCTCGAGTGGCGGCGCATCCCGTTCGCGGAGCTCCTGCCGGCGATCGAGGCCGGCGCCGCGGACGTCGCCTGCGCAACTCTCGGCATCACTTCGGAGCGCGCGGAGCGTGTCGAGTTCTCGCGCCCCTACTTCGTGACCTCGATCGCGGTCGTCGTGCGCGCCGGGCCGGATGAGCCACGTGACCTCGCCGACCTGGGCGGACGCCGGATCGCCGCGGGCGTCGGTACGACGTCGGAGCTCGCCGTACGCGAGCGCCTGCCCGAAGCCACGCTCGAGGACGAGGAGCCGTCGGGCACGGGCCCTGCCGAGCGGCTCGCGTCGGGTGCGATCGATGCCGTGGTCCTCGACGGGCCGGCCGCCGACGCGATGGTCGCGGCGTCGGGCGGGCGCCTCACGCGCTTCGCGGAGCCGCTTGCGGAGGAACGCTACGCGCTCGTCGTGGCGCTGGGGCGGGCGCAACTCCTGGCGGAGCTCGATGCCGCGCTCGAGCTCCTCGAGCGCACGGGCCGATTGCGCGCGCTCGACCGCCGCTACGAGCTGGCCGAGTAGTCCGGGCTCTCCACCACCAGCGCGCGGACGCGCCACCAGTTGTTAGAGTACATCGCGCTTCCCCGTGAACGGGGCGTGCAGCTACCTGGGAGGGATGTGTCCCTCGGATTCGGCAGCGCTCCAAAAATGAAGAAACCCACGGCACGACTCGCCCTTCTGTCCTGCGTCCTCTGCTCGAGTCAGGCTCCGGTGCAGGACCGCGACCGGATCCAACTCGACGAAGGTGCCCGCATCGTGCTCATGGGCAATGGGCTCGGCTCACGCATGCTGCACTTCGGCCACTTCGAGAGTGGCCTGCACATGCGATTCCCGGAGCGCCGGTTGTTCGTCCGCAACATGTGCGACGAGGGCAACACGCCCAGCTTCCGACCACACTCCGGACGCGCATACCAACTGGGTTTTCCCGGGGCCGAGGACTTCCACGCGCCCTACTCGGACGGCAGGCTCGCCGAAGGCGTCGGCCATTTCGAGACCGAGGAGGAGTGGCTCACGCGGCTCGCGCCCGACGTCATCATCGCCTTCTTCGGCTTCAACGAGTCCTTTCAGGGACGGAGGGGTCTCGAGCACTTCCGGGCGGAGCTCGACGCCTTCCTGAAACACACGCAGGTGCAGCGCTACAACGGCAAGTCGACGCCGGAGCTCGTGCTGGTCTCCCCGACGGCCTTCGAAGATCGGTCGGACGTGATGAGCGTGCCCGACGGCCGGCGCGAGAACGTCAACCTGGCCGCGTACACCACGATCATGGAATCGGTGGCAGCGGACAACGGCGTCCGATTCGTGAACGTCTTCAGCGCCTCTCTGGAGTGGCAGGATAGCTCGCGGCGGCCCCTCACGACCGATGGCGCGCTGCTGAACGACGTCGGGTACAGGTTGCTGTCCGCCTACCTCCTCGACAGCATCTTCGGGGCGGGGGCCTCGGACGCGCGGGACCACGAGGAGCTCGTCTACGACGCCGTCCGCGACAAGAACTGGTTCTGGATCAACGACTTCAAGATCCCCAACGGGGTCCACGTCTTCGGCCGCCGCTTCAACCCGTTCGGCCCGGCCAACTACCCCTTCGAGGTCGCCAAGATCCGCGCGATGACGGCCATCCGCGACGGGGCCATCTGGGCGGCGGCGCGGGGGGTGACTCTCGACGTGGCCGCTCTGGACGCCGCGACGACGACGCTGCCCGCGGTCGAGACCAACTACAACCCGGGCGGTAAGAACGGCGATCTGACCTTCCTGACCGGCGCGGAAGCCCTGGCGACGATCGCGGTGCCCGAGGGGTACAAGATCGAACAGTGGGCGACCGAGGAGGACTTTCCGGACCTGGCCAACCCCGTTCAGATGTCCTTCGACAACCAGGGACGTCTGTGGGTCGCGACCATGCCGAGCTACCCGCACTACCGGCCCGGCGACCCGCGCCCGAACGACAAGCTGCTCATCCTCGAGGACACCGACGGCGATCACAGGGCCGACAAGCAGACCGTCTTCGCCGACGGGCTGCACCTCCCGATGGGCTTCGAGCTCGCGCCCGAGGGCGTCTACCTCTCGCAAGGCATCAACCTCGTCCTGTTGAAGGACACGGACGGTGACGACCGTGCGGACGAGCGCGAGATCATCTTCAGCGGCTTCGACGACCACGACACGCACCACGCCATCGGCGCCTACTGCGCCGACCCGTCCGGCGCGATCATGATGTGCGAGGGCACCTTCCTGCGGACGAACGTGGAGACGGCCTACGGGCCCGTGCGCGGCACGAACGGCGGCTTCTACCGCTTCTCGCCGCAGCGCCGCCACCTGGAGCGTCACGCCCAGCTCTCCATCCCGAACCCCTGGGGCATCGCCTTCGACGACTGGGGCCAACACTTCTTTCTGCACACGTCCGGGACGAAGACGGAGTGGATGCTGCCCGGGTCGATCAAGCCGCGCTACGGCGTGGCGACGCCGGGCAGCCGGGATCTGATCGAGCCGAAGCACCGGGTCCGACCGACGTCGGGCATCGAGTTCATGAGCAGCCGCCACTTCCCGGACGAGGTCCAGGGCGACATGTTGCTCAACAACACCATCGGATTCCTCGGGACCAAACAGCACCGGTTCGAGGAGGACGGCACTGGCTTCGCGACCCATTGGCGGCAGGACCTGACGAAGTCCTCGGACGGCAACTTCCGCCCGGTCGACCTGGAGATCGCTCCGGACGGCTCGCTCTTCATCGTCGATTGGCACAACCCGCTGATCGGACACATGCAGCACAACGCCCGCGATCCCCACCGCGATCACGACCACGGCCGCATCTACCGCATCACGTACCCGAGTCGGCCGCTCGTCGAACCGGCCGAGATCGACGGTGCGTCCGTCGATGTGTTGCTCGCGAACCTGAAGCTCCCCGAGTACCGCTCCCGCTACCGCACACGGCGCGAGCTGCGCGGTCGGAGTCCCGAGGCGGTTCTGCCCATCCTCGCGGAGTGGGTCGCCGCGCTGGACGCGAGCGAGCCCGGCTACGAGCACAATCTGCTGGAGGCGCTGTGGGTGACCTGGGGCTTCGACCGTGTCGATGAAGCGCTCCTGCGCCGGCTGCTGAGCGCGGAAGACCACCGCGCCCGCGCAGCGGCCGTACGCGTGCTGCGCTACAACGCGCATCGTGTCGCCGATCAGGTCGAGCTGCTCGAGCAGGCCGCCCGCGATCCACACGGCCGCGTGAAGCTCGAGGCGATCGTCGCGGCGTCCTGGCTCGATCGGGAAGCCGGCCTGGGCGTCCTCGCCGAGGCTGCGTTCGAGCCCACGGCCGAGCTGACCGGGCCCGAGCACGAAGACGTCAACATTCTCGACGGGGGCGGACGGATCGAGCTCAGCCACCCAGCGGTCAGGGACGCCAAAGTCAGCTCCTTCCGTATGACCGTGCGGGGCGAGAACGCGGTGATCAACCTCGCCGAGATGGAGATCACGAGCGGCGGTCGAGACGTGACGGCCCAGGCCGTGCTGTCCCAGTCCTCGGAGTACCAGGGCGGACTCTTCCCGATCGGCAACCTGGTCGACGGCGACAAGGGCAACTTCTCCCACACTTCGCCCGAGACGAACCCATGGATCGAGGCACGGTTCGCTACGCCGATCGGCATCGACGGGATCACGATCTGGAACCGCCCGAATTTCGAGCACCGCTTCAGCCCGGTCGAGGTCGTCTTCTTCGATGGGGAGCGCGAGCTCGCGACCCTGGAGGTACGCATCGATGGTGGCACGGGCCTCCTCGCTGACGACTGGATCCGAGCTGCCTATCGGACGGCCCAGGCCCACCTCAACGACCAGAGCAACGAGCCTGTGATCGTGATCGAAGTCCCGGACCACCTCGCGGGGGACGCGCGCGACCAGTACACGACCGGAGCGAAGATCTACGCGCGGGAAGGATACTGCGCGACGTGCCACCAACCGGACGGGCTCGGCCTCCCGGCGGCCGGCTTCCCGCCGCTCGCTGGCACGGAGTGGGCGACCGGCGACGAAGATCGCCTCATCAAGCTCACTCTCAACGGCCTGCTCGGCCCCATGGAGATCGAGGGTGAGACCTACCCGGGCCTCGTGCCGATGACGCCCTTCGGGGGCATGCTCGACGACGAGGAGCTCGCTGCCGTGCTGACCTACGTCCGCAACTCGTTCGGCAACGAGGCGTCGACGATCACCGCGGAGAAGATCGCGCAGGTGCGCGTCGCCAGCCAGGCGAAGGTCGGGTTCTACTCGCCCGAGGAGCTGGACGGCGGGCCGGCCACCCAGGGCCGAGCCTTCGTGAAGATGTGGGCGATGAGCGACTTCGACGGCGCGTTCGAGACACCCCTCAGCGGCCGTTCCATCGAGCGCGGCCGCCAGATGTTCGAAGCGGCCACCTGCGTGAGCTGCCACAACATCGAAGGCGAGGGCCGGAACGTCGGAGCGGACCTCTCGAACATCAATGAGCGGTACGAGACCGCCGAGCTGCTGCGCCACATCCTCGAGCCGTCCCTGACGATCAAGGACGAGCATCGCCTCTACGCGATCACCCTGAACGACGAGTCACGCTACTTCGGCCTCATCGTCGAACGGAATTCTGAGACCGTCCGCGTCGCCGAGAGCCTCCAGGAACCGGAGGATACCGAGCTCCTGTACGTCAGTGACATCGTGGACATCACGCCGCTGAAGATCTCGGCGATGCCGACGGGGCTGCTCGTCACCTTGACTCGCGCGGAGATCCTCGACCTTCTGGCCTACGTCGCGAATTGATTCAGTCCGTAGCGTCGCCGCAGAAATCGACGACCGTGAGCTCGAGCTTGGTCTCGCCGCGGAACGTGTTCCAACGCGGCGTGTACACGAGGTTCAGCGGCGCGCCCATGGCCAGCTCGGACGCGCGCGCGGCCATCCCGAAGGCCACCGCCTTCATGACGGTAGAGCCGCTGCGCACGCGCAGGATCATGTGCGTCTTGTCCTCGCCCACGATGCGCGGCGGCTCGGCGAGGCGCAGGTCGGTCGAGAGCAGGATGGGCTTGCCGTTCTGCTCGCCGAACGGCTCGAGGCGCTCGATCTGGCGCATCAGCGACTCGGTCATGTGCGCGAAGGGGAGCTCGGCGTCGATCACGAGCTCGGGCTCTTCCTGGCCGTTCCCACCGAGGAGCTCGCGCGCGCGTGCGCACACGCTCTCGCGCAAGTTGTCCAGGTCCGCCGTGCGCAGCTCGCAGCCCGCGGCCTGCGCGTGGCCGCCGTAGCGGATCATGTGCGCGGCGGCGCCGTGCATCGCCTCGAGGATGCTGAAGCCCTCGACCGAACGCGCGCTGCCGCGCCCCTCTTCGCCGTCGAAACCGAGCACGATCGCCGGGCGGTGGTAGGTGTCGACGAGCCGCGCGGCCACGATGCCGATCACACCCTGGTGCCAGCCCTGGCCGCCGACGACCATCACCGGCCAGCGCTCGGGATCCGCGAACTTCTCGGCTTCGAGCTTCGCCTCCACGACGAGTGCGCGCTCGATGCGCTTGCGCTCGATGTTCATGCCGTCGAGCTTGGCGGCTAGCTCGCGCGCGCTCGTCTCGTCCTCGGCCAGGAGCAGCTCCACCGCCGTTTGCGCCGATCCGAGCCTGCCCGAGGCGTTGATGCGCGGACCGATCTGGAAGCCCACGTCCTCCGCGGTGAGGCGGCGACCCTTCAGGCCGGCGACGGCGAGCATCGCCGCGAGTCCGGGGGAGGCGCTCTGCTCGAGGGCGCGCAGCCCGAAGCGCGCGAGGATGTGGTTCTCGTCGACGAGTGGCACGACGTCGCACACCGTGGCGATCGCGACGTACGACATGGCGTCCACGAGGAAGTCGCGCAGGTCGGCGCGCACGCGCGTCGTTCCGCTGATCGCCTGGCAGATGCCCCAGGCGAGCTTGAACGCAACCGCGGCGCCGCAGAGCTCGCGGAACGGGTACTCCGAATCGTCGAGCTTCGGGTTCACGATCGCCGTGGCGTCGGGCAGCGCGCCGAGCGGCGGCTCGTGGTGGTCGGTGACGATCGTATCGACGCCCTTCGCGCGCAGAGCGCCGATCGTGTCGGCGGCCGACGTGCCGTTGTCGACGCTGATGACGACGGTGGCGCCCGTCGCCTCCGCACGCTCGAGCGAGTGCGTCCCGAACGAGTAGCCGTCGGTGAAGCGGTTCGGGATGTGCCAGACCGCGTTCGCGCCCAGCAGGCGGAAGAGCCGCACGAGCAGGGCCGTGCCCGTCACGCCGTCGACGTCGTAGTCGCCGTGCACGAGGATCGTCTCGCCGCCCTCGATCGCGCGCAGGACGCGCTCGGTCGCCGCCCGCATGCCCGGCAGGAGGAACGGGTCGTGCAGCCGCTTCAAATCGGGCACGAGGTGCTCGCGCGCGTTCTCCGCGTCGAAGCCGCGGTTCACGAGCAGCGTCGCGACGAGCTCGGGCACGCTCTCCCTGCGGACGATCTCCGCCACGGCGTCCTGCGCGGGACTCGCGAGGGTCCAGCGCCGGCGGCCGGAGAGGGTGAGGGGGGACGTCATGGTCTGGTGGACGGGCGCCGGAGGGTTTCGGTACCCACGGTGCCCGGGCACACTATCCTCGGCGCCCTCGTCATGCGACAGGTCTCGCTCGCTCTCTTCGTGCTTCTCGCGCTCGCCCTGCTCTTCGCGACGGGGAAGCGGTGGGGCAGTCTGGGGTGGCGTGGGCCCGAGGCGGTTCCGAGGCCGGACTCGGCTCCGTGCGATGACGCTGTACTGGTTGGAGATTCCGTCCTGGACGGTCGCGAGGATGTGGAGGTGATCGAGCCGCCCGAGCTCCTGGAGGAGATCGGCTACTTGTCGCGCTCTCCCGTTGAAGTGGACGCGGAGGACATGTTCTGGGGTCGGCTCTTCGCTGCGGACACGGGTGAGCCGATCGGGGGTGCCATTGTGCGCCACACACGCTCCGCAGTCGTGATGAGCGACGCCGACGGTATCTTTGGGTACCCGCCGCCGTTCCGCTCCACGACGGTTCGCGCCAGCGTGGACGCCGTGGGTTTCGCCACGACGCAATTCGTCGTCGACACCGAGCACACGACGCGCGACACGGCGCTCACGATCGTCATGGAGCGCGGCGCCACTCTCGCTGCGCACGTCGTCGACGCCGGGGGCGAGCCCGCGCCAGGAATTCGCGTCCAGGTACGTCCCACGGGTGACGACGGCCGGTGGAACATGCAACTGGGGGGGGACCAGACCGTGGCCACCGACCACCTGGTGCTCGCGGCCGTGACGGGCACGGATGGACGCGCGGAGGTCCACGGTCTGGATCCGGGACGCGGGCACCGCGTCGACCTCATCAGGGACCGCAAGGGGGGGCGAGTCCTGTCGACACCGACTCAGGTCCTGTGGGTAGCCTCTGGTGAGCGGCGGGAAGAGACCTTCGTGCTCCCGGTCCTCGGCACGGTTCGCGGGCGAATGAGCTACGAGGACGGGGCGCCATGCGCCGGTGGCCTCGTGTGGATCCTCGCGGCGAAGGGCGGGGGCGGGCGGTACTACGACAGGGAGGCGACTCCTCTCGAAGCGGCGAACGCGGGCTCCGAGGGCGAGTTCGAATTCCTGGACGTCCCGGCAGGTCGATGGGTCATCGGGCCGGGCACCCCTTTCAACGTCCCGGCTCGACAACGAGCCAAACTGGGGTTTCGATTCTCGGCTTTCCCTGTCAGCGGCACGATAAGCGTCCGGCCGTCCCCCGTCGCGTTCGCCGACGCGCGCGTCACCGTGCCGGACCCCTCGCGCGGCGAAGTTGCGGTGCGCACCTACGGCGGGCGCACGCTGCAGGGCGTGATCACGGCGGAGGAGAGTGTCTCGGGAACCATGTACGTCTTCGCGGAGCCGCTCCAGGGTCACGGTCTCCTGTACACGAAGGTGGGCGTGGGCGGCCACTTCACACTCGGGCCGCTAGCGCCGGGCAACGTGCGGCTGCGCGTCGTGATAACTGGGCGCGGCGAGCAGGCGCTCCTCGGCGCGAGCGTACAGCCGGCCGGCGCGAGCGACGTGCGGCTGACCGTCCTGCATTCGCAAGGAGGATCGCCCGAGGAGGGCCGGCGGATGTTCCAGGAGGCGATCAACCTGTCGAAAACGGAGAGCTTCAGACTCAGCATCCGCTGAGAAGCGAAGTCGTCGCGCTGGTCTGGCGCTTGTAGCGCCTACCAGCCATCTGTGACACTGGGCGCATGAGCACCGAGCGAACCGACGCGCGGAGCGCCTACCGCCGGCTCCCGTCCGTGGACGAGGCCCTGCGCCACGAGGGGCTCGCGCGCCTCGTGCCGCGGATCACGCGCGCGCTGCTCGCGACCTTCGTCGAGCGCACGCTCGACGAGTGGCGCGCGGAGATCAAGGCGGGCGCGCTCGACGCGGGCGAGCTCGAGGCGCGGCTCGCGGGCGGCGGGCTCGAGGAGCGCGTGGAGCGGCTCGTGCACGAAGAGGCAGGGCGCGGCGTCGTGCGCGCCATCAATGCGACGGGCGTCGTCCTGCACACGGGGCTCGGGCGCGCGCCGGTGCACCCCGAGGCGGCGGAGCGCATGGCGCGTGCGGCCGCGGGCTACTGCGTCCTGGAAGTCGACCGGTTCACCGGCGAGCGCAACCAGCGCGACGACCGGCTCTCGCAGCTGCTCGGCCGCTTGACCGGCGCCGAGGCCGCGATCGCCGTCAACAACAACGCCGCCGCCACCTTCCTCACCCTGCACACGTTCGGGGCCGGCCGCGCCGCCATCGTCAGTCGCGGCGAGCTCGTCGAGATCGGCGGCTCCTTCCGCATCCCCGACGTGATGGCGAGCGCGAACGTGCGGCTCGTCGAGGTGGGCGCCACGAACCGCACGCGGATCGCCGACTACGAGCGCGCGATCGATGCAGAGGTGGGCCTGCTGATGAAAGTGCACACGAGCAACTTCCGCCTCGTCGGCTTCACCGAGGACGTGAGCCCCGACGAGCTCGCCGAGCTCGGCGTGAAGCACGGCCTGCCCACTGCGTTCGACCTCGGCTCGGGCCGGCTGGAAGCGGACGGCGCCGCGCCGCTCGACATGCTCGGCGGCGAGACCTTGGTGCGCGACGCCGTGAAGAGCGGCATCGACGTCGTCACGTTCTCGGGCGACAAGCTGCTGGGCGGCCCCCAGGCCGGCCTCGTCGTCGGGCATCGCGCGTCGGTCGAGGCCATGCGCGCGAACCCCATCTACCGCGCGATGCGGCTCGACAAGGTCGCGCTCGCCGGGCTCGAGGCGACGCTGGGGCTGCTCCTCGCCGGACGCGGCGACGAGATCCCGGTACGCGCCATGCTGCTGCATCCGGAGCAGGAGCTTGCGGCGCGCGCCGCGTCGCTCGCAGGTCTCCTCTCCAAGCTCGCGGACCTCACCGCCGAGGTCGTCCCAGGGGAATCGGAGCCCGGGAGCGGCAGCGCGCCCGGCGTCTACCTCGATACGCAAATCGTCCGCGTGACCCACGCGCGGCTCTCGGCGGACGCGCTCGCCGCGGGCCTGCGCGCCGGTGACCCGCCCGTGTTCGCGCGCATCCAGGACGGAGCGCTGCTCCTCGATCCGCGCACGCTGCTCGCAGGGGATGAGGAAGCGCTCGCCTCTGTCTTCGAAGCGCTTCGTTGAACGGGCCACCTGCAAGACCGGTTCGACACGAATGTACGGTACCGCGACAAGTTCTTCACAACTCGGGGGGGCCGCCCCCCCCGAGTGGTGAAGAACTTGTCGCGGTACCGTACCTCGGCACGCGCAGGTGCCGCCGCAGCTTCTTCAGCTTGCGCGTCGTGCGTTCGCTGAGGCGCGGCGCGCGCTGGAGGATGTGCTCGGCCGCTTCTTCGACGGAGTCGGTGACGAACACGAACTCCGTGTCCTCCGCGCCGATCGTGCCTTCGGCCTTCATCGTGTCATTGACGAAGTCGATCAGCGGCTGCCAGTACGCGCGGCCCACGAGCACGCACGGGAAG
>SMVB01347688.1_pt1 | contig 10168 bp, 6 predicted proteins | sample 2456461 | NCBI WGS metagenome assembly SMVB01 (sample SAMN11095934, study PRJNA526329) | marine sediment metagenome | biome: Marine sediment; feature: Surficial sediment; material: Deep marine sediment; isolation source: Hadal surficial sediment | place: Pacific Ocean | collected 2014-05 | depth 0-1...
TATTTAGCGCATGCCGCTCGCTTGAGAAGCACTATCGGGCCCTTAGCGGTGCCGGGTGTAGTGCATTGCGAGGGGGACGGTGGCGACAGGGGTAGCGGGACAGATGACTCCAATTTCTCATTTCAATGTGACCTCAAGTAGAAGGCGGCACCAAATATTGTGATCACACCTCCGAAAATATCTCCACGGAGAGATTGATTAAGCAAGTCAAGGTTTACACTGTCTGAGCCTGGTGGAGAGGAGGGAGCAGCAAAAGCAAAGTAAAAGGAAATAAGCACATCGATCACAAGAAGCAGGTGACCCATACTATTGCGGAAGGTCACACGGGGGCGTGAGCGTTCATTGGGGATGTCGTAATCACCATTGTTACTGTGGAGCAAAACATCGAACTCGACGAGGGCACGTTCGATTTGCCCCCGGAAATCAAGGCCCTGCACGATTAGTCGTTGTCAAACACCGAGGTATTTCATTTTGTGCGCAAATGCCGAGGGAGGAAGGCAATTAGGGTATTTCGCGTGAAAATGCGATCCCGCCTTTATTTACAGGGGGTTCATCTATATAGAGACATGCCTACACCCGTTGTTTCGGCGTCGAAAACTCCGATTTGGGTGAAGTGATTTCGAAGGAATGGTCGACATTTTCTGTCCTCGTGCTGCGAGCAACATTCATAAGCCTTCGATAGACCAAACGACGGAATATTCTGAGGATTTCGACCATTAATGAACTCTATACAACGGATGCAGAAAGTTCAATACTATCAGTCCGGATGAATATCCGCGAGGCACACGTTGGCGTAGAGGATCTCTCGCCAATATATCAGGACAGATCTTTTTGAATGCAGTCGCTCTACGTAACAGCACCCGAAATACGTTTCGGTGCTTCACCATAAGGACTACCGTCTACTTTCCAACACGCAGTCATTAGCTCATTAAGCGAGTTCTTGGGGATTCCTGCTGATTTTGCTTCCTGAATTACTTCATACATTCGCTTCGTCATTCGTTCTTGGCAGTCCTTCTTACATCGCGCTTGTATTCCCTTGTTTATGAATACGCCCATTCCTCTTCGGGTGTAAAGAAGCCCCATGACTTCAAGATCTCTGTATGATTTGGCAACAGTATTCGGATTCACTTCTAGTCGCTCTGAAAGTTCCCTTACAGATGGAAGTTGATCGCCAGCTTTCAGCTTCCCTGCAGCGATACCAAACATAACTTCATTCTCGATCTGAACGTAAACAGCCACATCACTATGAATATTTACTTGGTCCAACATGCTTTTCTCCTCAGTTATCCATTCGCATACGAGACGATTTCATTTCTTTTTCGGCATTTCGCCCAATATCTCAAAGTCGAGTGCCTCTGTCGCGAGATCCTCTCCGCTCACTGCGCGGTAGAGCTGGCTATGGTTCATCAGATATATATGCGAAAAGTAACGATTGGGGGGGACCTGATTCCACTCCGGGTAGCGTTCACGGAATAGAATTAGCGCCTCGTCGCCCTCCGCGGAGGCCCGGACGAAGGCGGTACGCTGATCGACGAAATCCCCGAGCGATCTCCGGTTGTTCTCGTCCACGAATGCGGGATCGCGAGGTGTCAGCAGGATAATCACCGAGGTATTGAGCCCGACGGTACTCTTGGCGGAGAAAAAGTATTTGACGAGCGGGACGGACTTGAGCACTGGAACTCCGGAGGTCCCAGACCTGCTCTCCCTCTGATTGAGACCGCTCAGAATCAGGGTCTGACCGAGATCCAAGATCGCCTGGCTGCTTATGGTAACTTTGTCGAATACCACTGATTCAGTGGCGAGTTCGGTGAGAAGCTCAAGGATGCTCGTGCGGCCCGCCTCAACCGTAATGTGGACTCGTGGATTGCCGTCCTCGTTCGGAGTGCGCAGCAGAGTCGGCGTGACCGTGAGTGTTGTCCCGAAGGGATAGGGTTTGATATCCCCACTGTTGATTCCGGAAACTTGAAATACAATCTCGCCGCCCACTAAAAATGAAGCAGGAGTTCCACTCAGCGTACTCAGATGCGGCCGAGCAAGTACCGCCACTTGTTCATCTGTGGCGTTTGCGATATTCACATCATAATCCACCGACGCCGTCAGTGCCCAGCCCGACCGGCTGAGCGCTGATACGGCATCGCTCACGCCAGGTACGCCGAGGCCCGTACCGTCCCGGTCGTTGTCGCCGGCGAAGTATTTGAAGCTGAAGTCGATAAGACGCAGAAAATTGAATCCAACTTTTTTCGTCTCCAGCCCAATCACTACAAAGAGGATCACGTCCACTTCGATCAGGCGGTCGGGATCTCCAGTATCGTTGCTCGTAAGGTCGAGCACCTCCGGCCTACGGGCAAGAATCCGATTGAGCATCTCCCGCTCTTTCAAGCCCCTCGTCCAGCCAGCAAAGACGATCTCGCCACCCCGTTCCTCGACAGTCACGTGGGGCAGGTCGCGGACCAATTCGCGGAGGCCGTCGTGCTGAATAGAGGGACCGGGAGTCAGCCCTCCAGGCGGCGGTGTTCCGCCTGGTGGCGGTGTTCCGCCTGGTGGCGGTGTTCCGCCTGGTGGCGGTGTTCCGCCTGGTGGCGGTGATTCGCCCGCTGGCGGTGTTTCGCCCGGTGGCGGGTTTTCTAACGCGCGCTGGGCGAGAAGTTGCAGGTTTTCCTGTGCGAGAGCATTTGACGGTTCGAGGCGCAAAGCCTCCTCGTAGGTCGCCAACGCTAGCTCCGGGAGCCCAGAGATGAAGTAGGCCTTGGCGAGATTAATATAGGAAGGAACATGGTCCGGGCGAATCTCGACGGCGTTCTCGAGTAACTCGGCAGCACGAATTGGCTCCAGCCGCGACAGTAGCAGCGTTCCTAGATTGTATAGCGCCTCCGGTGCGCTAGGATCGATCGTCGCCGCTCGCTGAAATCCGACGATCGCCTGGTCGTGCTCACCCCGCAGTGCGAGCAGGCTGGCCAGAAGCAAGTGCGATTCGGCACGGAGGGGGTCTCTCTGGAGTGCGGACTTTAGTTCGCGCTCAGCTTTGTCCGTCTTGCCCTTCGCGAGTGCAGCGCGCGCGGCTTCGATGTGCTCGTCGGCCGACTGAGATTCTGCGCTCACGAACACCGCGCTCGTAGCTACGAAAGCGATCGCGGCCAAGCAGAGGATTATCTTCGATATGCCACTTAGCATGCCTTCATCCACGAATCCTTAGGTTGGTTAGCACTGTGCCTCGCAGATATTTCCTCACCCACCATTTGACTCCTTCGCCTGTCGCAAGACTACGAGCGCGGTCTCGAAATCGTACTCCTTTAACCCTTTTTCGAAGCGATCTGCATCGGACCCGAGAGCCGCTCGTAGGACTCCGGCATGCTCCATATATAGGTCCGCGACTTCCGCATCATTGTCTGATAGCAGACGTTCCAATTGAGTTACGATTTCAGCTATATCATTCCAATCGACTTCCGCCGAGATCGGTGCCGCAATTTCTTCCTCGGGCAATGCGGCGGCGATCGCGGCGTTGAGCTCGGATAGAGTTTGCCCCACATCCGCCAGTACCGGTTCGAGTTCAGCCAGTTCCTGTCCCGCGTTGATTGACACCTCCAGCTTTCCTGCAGCCTCCTGAAGAATGGTCGCGCCAATATTGCCTGCGACCCCTTTTAGCGTGTGGGCGGCGCGTTCGGCATCGGACAATTCATTGGACTCCAATGCCTTTCGAACTACATCCGGTGCGTCCGCCTGGCTTGCCAAGAATTTCCGCAACAGGCTGACGTAGGAATCTCGCTTATTCAGGACCCGGCGAAGCCCCGCCTGCATGTCAAGGCCGGGCACGTCGGCCAGAGGGTCACCATCGCCCGAGTCACCCGCACGAGACTCTTGCGCAGCCTCTCCTTTCTTCGAGTCAGAGATTTGGAATCGGTCGGGAATCCAACGCATGAGTGCCGCGAATAGCTCATCTGGATCGATTGGCTTCGCGATGTGGTCGTTCATCCCAGCATTGAGACACTCATCCTTGTCGCTGGCCATTACACCCGCAGTCATCGCGATGATGGGCAGACCTTCCAAGTCCGGGAGCTTGCGCATTTCGCGGGTGGCAGTGAGGCCGTCCATAACCGGCATCTGCACGTCCATCAAAACGATATGGTACTCATTTTCTTGTACCATACTCAGGGCGATTTTCCCGTTCTCCGCGAGATCCGGCGTAAATCCCGCCTCATTGAGCAGTTCCGTCGCGACCTGTTGGTTTAGCTCATTGTCTTCCACAAGTAACAGATGCGTCTCCGGTACGGCGGTCGGAACCGTCCCGCGATCCAGACTCATCCCGGAACCAGGCCGATCCGATACGGCTGCACCCAGCACCTGCATGGTCGTGTCAAAGAGCACCGATGAGCTGACCGGTTTTAGCAAGACCGCGTCGATCCCGGCGTCCTCGGCTTCTTGCGACACTTCCTCGCGCCCATAGGCCGTCACAATTATGCGGTGAGGCACAGAACTGACCAAATCCAGATCCGCGATACGGCGTCCGGTCTCAATCCCGTCCATACCCGGCATCTGCCAATCAAGGTAGATCACATCGAAGGGATCGTTGCTTGAGTCTGCTTGTACTACCTCTGAAACGGCCTCTGCGCCTGAAGCGACGGCGTCGACCCGGAATGTCATCGAGCCGAGAATGTCGGAGAGAATTGAGCGGGCTTGCGGGTTATCGTCCACAACCAGTACCCGCCGGTTTCGCAGATCGGGTGTGGGCAAGAGTTCCTTCCTCTTCGCGTCGCTTAGGCCCAGCCGCGCTGTGAACCAGAAAGTGCTCCCCTTGCCGTGTTCACTCTCTACGCCTACCGCACCGCCCATGAGTTCGGACAGCTTCTTGCTGATGGCCAGGCCAAGTCCCGTGCCGCCAAACTTACGCGTCGTCGACGTGTCCGCCTGTTGGAAAGATTGGAAAAGCAACCCGATTTGATCCTGCGTGAGCCCGATGCCCGTATCCTGGACTTCGAAACGCACCAGAATATTATCGTCGGTCTTCTCAACGGTGCGTGCCCGAATGATGATCTCGCCCGCCTCGGTGAATTTCACCGCGTTGTTTGCGTAATTAATCAGCACCTGTCCCAAACGAAGGGGGTCGCCCACAAGATAGCTGGGAAGGCCGGGCTCAATATCGAACAACAACTCAAGACTCTTCGCCGATGCCTTTTCGCCGATGAGGTTGGCGACGTTTTCAAGCACCTTGTCCAGTTCGAAATCCGTTTTCTCAATATCGAGTTTTCCCGCTTCAACTTTTGAGAAATCAAGAATGTCGTTGATGATTCCCAATAGGTGCTGACCGGATCGGTAAATCTTCTCGACGTAGTCTTGCTGCTTCGCGTTGAGTTCAGTCTTCAGAGCCAGCTGCGACATACCGATAACTGCGTTCATCGGGGTGCGAATTTCATGACTCATGTTGGCCAGAAAGTCGCTCTTCGACTTGTTGGCCTCTACCGCGATGTCCTTCGCCTTTTGCAAGGCGCGCGCTGCTTCAAGACGGTCGCTGATGTCCCGAACCGAGGCTAACATGTGCAGGCCTTCGTCGGTCTCAAGAGGGCTCAATCCAACCTCTACGGGGATGGACTCTCCCGCACTATTGAGTGCTTCCTGGTTTAGATCGAGGAGTCCTGTCGCGCGGATATCAGGATCGTCATAGAATCGTTGCAGGAGAGATATGTCCTCCGCGCCCTCGATGCCGACGATGAGTTTCGCGATGGACTTCGTCTCCAATTCTTCCATGGTATAGCCAAAAAGTGCCCGGGCGCGGTCATTCGCATAGGTGATCGCACCATCTTCCCGCGAGATAAGCATTCCATCCGGCGCACTATCGATGACCGTTCGCACGCGCCGTTCGCTGGCGGCGATTTCTGTCATCTGGCGCTCGATTGCTTCGCTCATTTCATTGAGCGAATCGGAGAGAAATGCGATTTCATCCCGTCCCTTCACTTCACTTCGGGCTGTGTGATCGCCATCGCGAATACGTTGCGCGATTCCTGCCATCGACACGATGGGTTTGGATATTCGCCCAGAGACGGACGCGGCCAACGCGAAAACCCCGACGGCGCAGAATACAAATATAGCGGCCAGTTCATACAGCATGTCTCGAATGGGCGCATAGACTTCGTCCAAGTCCTGCTTGACAACGATGCCCCAATCGAGGCGCGGCATATAGGTTACGGCGGCGAGAACCTCTTCGTCTCTGTAGTCGAGCATTTCGATCAGGCCAACGTTGCCGTCGGCGGCCATTTTCGCCGCCTTGGTATCGATGTATCGTCCAAATTCGAGGCTGGGATCGTTTCGAAGTCGATTGATCAGACGCGACGATGCATTTACGGCCACCGTTTCGCCGGTCCTGCCCATTCCGATTTCATCCTGCAATAGTGGATCGATTACGTCTGCCATGTTTACGCGTGCGACAATGACGGCATGAATTTTCCTCGTGCCGTCTTCGCGGATTATAACGGGAGCCGAGAAGGCTAGGGAGGGCTGTTTCAGGGTCTCGGAATAGTAGGCACTTTCGAAGTGAGCCCGTCCCGTGCGCATGGGCTCCAGGAAATACGCATTCCCCCCTTTATCTTTGCCTAATGCGTCTTCATTTGTGGACTGGATGATAAGGCCCGTTTCGGCATCGACAACGAATATCTCGTCGTAGGCATCGTAATTCTTTAGGTATAGATTCAATTTGGACCGAAGACTGGGGGCGTCAGCCGGTTCATCCGTCGCTGAAAAGTCTGCTTTAACGTTGTCTGCAATAGTATAGACATCGCCTATGCGCTCTTCGGCCCACTGAGATATCCGTGCGACCTTCAAGTCACGAATGGACATGAGCTTGCGAAAAGCTTCTTGGCGGATACTATCTGCGCGCTGAATGTAGATCACGCCACAGACAACGAGGAGAGGCCCCAGGGACACGACGAGAAACCAGGTTATCAGCTTTTTGTAAATACTAGTCATTGTGGACTCGGATACTCCTCGTGCTCACTCTATATCCGGCTCGTCGAGTGCATAGGAGAACTCATCCAGCCTAAATCTGTCGGGCGAAAGAAGCACGGTCGCCATAATGTCTGGACGAAATCCGTCTCGGATTTGTTCCCAGGGGACCCCACTTGGAATGCTGCCCAAATCGACCAGGAATTCATATTCGTTGTGTAGAGGACCGTCGGTCTCTAGAGCGGATGCAGGCAACTCGGGGAGAGAGAAAAGGCCGATCAGATCGTGTTCAGCGAGCATCGCGATCTCCCGGTTGGTAAGGGATAAGGGTTTGCCGGATAAGTCCTGGCTGATTTCTCTCAGCCATTGGACTGCCAGGTCAAGGTTTCCCTTGGAGGACCTGAGCCACGTCACGGCACGAATGACGGCCGCAACGGTATGCGTTAGGACATCTGGTTGTGTCTCGTCTAGCGAGTCGGCGAAGTACATGAAACCCGTGCCGATTCGCTGATGAATCGTTACAAAATTGGGGTGTGTGTTTCGCGCTTCCGCAGGTTCCGGCTCCCACGCTGAAAAGGCGTCGACGATCTGTTGCTCGAGGGCGGTAGTCATCTGTGTGATGTCCATCGGTACGAGTGTGACATCGTTCACACTCAAATCTCGATGTTCCAGAGCGGCGAGAAGGGCGTAGTGTGCGTTTGACCCACGTGCGTAGCCGATACGCTTCCCCTTTAGATTCTCGACCAGCATCGGACGGTCCGCAACAATTGAGAGAAAACCTCGCTGTACAACTACGGGTGCGATGGCATTAAGAGTCGCTATCGCGGATAACGTAGGCGCATCTCCCCCAATCCCTACTTCTATTTTTCCTTCACGCAAAAAATGATTAACGTCTCGTCCTTTTAGGAATGCGTGAAATCGAACCTCGATGCCCATATTGCGCAGTGCGTCTTCGTAGATCAGATCTCGCTTTAGCATTTCAGAAATGAGGCCCGAGGGGAAAAAGAGGGGTTGAGTACCGATGTCCAAGACATGCGCGTCCTCTCCGAAGGCATAGGTCTGGTAGAGCGGGTGACTGTCCAGATCGTGGTCGAAGACAGGCGGCAGCGACTGACGTGATCTTCCCGATACGACTATCACCAGAGTTGCAGCAATGACCGCTACGAGCGCGAATATCGCAATAGATCTATTTCGAACGGACATAGTGGCCAATCCTATCATTCGCTGAGCTCTCCAGACATCCCATCTCTCGAATTACAGCGAACTCTCGACGAGGGAAGCACATCGTCTGGGAAGTGAATTCGATTCTGTTGTACTGGACGACAAAGCACGTCGAATCGCCCACCTTGGCCGCGCAGGCTGCTGCGAATCGGGATCGCAGATCCACTTTACAAATACCTCCAATCGTCATATTGCGCCCGGGTCTAGAGCAAACGGGATATGGCCGCGCGGAGCGTATCTACAATACCGCTTCGGTCCTCAGGATCGATGGTCTCGGGGTCGAGATTCAGCGAGAACCCCTTTCGAGATGCTTCCACCGGGGCGTTGTCCGACTCCCCGGATGATTCGCCTATCACCTGGTAGGACTGCACCGGTCCCTCAACGCCTTTCACATGAATGGGTTCTTTTACCGCGCAGCTGAATTGATCTTTCACCAACGCGTAGGTCTCTGGTCCGATCAGAATTTCCCCAGGCACCGCCGTACTCTCCAGTCGGCTGGCGAGATTTACCTGGCCACCGATAATCGTGTAGTCCATTCGCAGCTCGCTTCCGAAGTTTCCAACGGTACAGTAGCCCGTCGTGATACCCATTCGAATGGCGAACTGGCTCAAGATACCCTTTTGCTCCCACTCCTTTCGAAGTTCCTCAACAGCGCGACGCATGTCCAGCGCCATCGACAGACAGGTGAGAGCATCTTCGGCCGTACCATTCGTTTCCGGATCGCCGAAAAACACGAGGATCGCGTCTCCGATGTACTTATCCAGAGTGCCGTTGTGGGCCATAACAATCTCGGTCATTCGATTTAGATAACTGTTGAGCAAGAAAGTCAGATCTTCTGCCTCCATACTTTCTGTCTGCGCGGTGAACCCAACAATGTCCGACATGAATATGGTGAGTTTTTTTCGACTGCTCCCAATCCGGGCGTCCTGCTTACCCTCGAATATCGATTGGTAAATCTGGGGGGAAAGGTAGCGCGAGAGCTTGAGAGAAAGTTGTTCGAGTTGCGAACGCGACTCCTTTAGCGCGAGGTGTGTTCGTACTCGTGCAAGAACGACCGCAGGGCTTATGGGTTTGCTGATGTAGTCCACTGCGCCTAAATCGAATCCTTTCGTTTCGTCCTCCACCTCTGTTTTGGCTGTTACGAAAAAGATAGGAATATTCTGCGTTTCGGGATCCGCCTTCAACGTTTTGCACACTTCATATCCATCCATTTCCGGCATCATCACATCGAGTAGCATAATGTCGGGCGGATTGGCGCTCCGTGCGATCTGTAAGGCTTTGGCCCCATTTAGCGCCACGCTGACTTGATAGTCGTCCTTGAGGATCCCCGCGAGGACATCGACGTTTTCGGGTGTATCATCCACCACCAGTACCCTCAATTTCTCTTCGCCACCTGTCATAAATCGACTGCCCTTTCCAGATCATCGGCATTCTCGCCTTGCATGGCAACGCTTAACGCTAGCATATCGCTTCCAATGAAATCAGGCCGCAGGCCTTCTCCGGAAGCATGCCGCAACTACCTGTCCGTCCCGAAAACCTCATCCGAGCTAAAAACAAGGGCTTATAGTGACCGAAGATTAAGAGACGAGATTGGTCATTGAACGGAACCGATACAAATCCCGGACGTTACCGACACACAAAACATACATCGGCGTGCAGCAAAATCGCTGCTTATCAGCTGTATTGGTCCATCAATTTTCGGGTATGCCGTTCCCGGCAGGGCCACGATACCCATCATGCGAAATGCTGCCCGGCGCACCAGGGATGTTGGATACGACCTCGATGATGACGTTCTGCGGCTCCTGGGCCTTCGCGTCGAACAGCTGCAGGTGCCGCGCAATCAAGTCCAGCGCGCGCAGCTTGTTCTGCATCTTGATTCGAATGACTACCCCTTGGCCACCCCTGCTGGGGACCGTCTCGACCGAGGCAAGCGCCCTGGCGGCGTTCTCGTCGAGGTCCTTGACGTTGATAAGTACACCATCATGGTCGAAGTAGTTGCGGATGTCCGCGAAGGCGA
>SMVB01050726.1_pt1 | contig 10165 bp, 7 predicted proteins | sample 2456461 | NCBI WGS metagenome assembly SMVB01 (sample SAMN11095934, study PRJNA526329) | marine sediment metagenome | biome: Marine sediment; feature: Surficial sediment; material: Deep marine sediment; isolation source: Hadal surficial sediment | place: Pacific Ocean | collected 2014-05 | depth 0-1...
AGATAGTGACGGCCAACACCAACAGCACGTAGTAGTTGGTAAGATTTGCCCAGAGTAAAGTCGGTATAATAATACCGGACAAAATTATCAGCCCGCCCATGGTTGGCGTGCCCTCTTTTGACTTATGGCTCTGCGGACCATCGCTGCGGATATGTTCTTTAACCTGAAACTTATTTAAGAGCCGCAAAAATAACGGGCCGAGTATCAGACAGATTATAATGGCCGTCACCATGGCGCCGGCAGAACGAAAGGTAATGTATTTGAATATATTGAATCCGGATATCTCGCTGGTTAGAGGATACAAAAGGTGGTAAAGCATCAGCCATTCCCCTTTTTGGATCCGAGAACGTCAATAATTTTCTCAAGAGCTATGCCGCGTGAGCCTTTGATATAAACCAGGTCGCCATGTTTGAGCAGATTCGCAATTTCTGAAACTACAGCTTGTGAATCAGCAAAGCCGATAAGTTTTCCCCTGTCAATGCCGGCTTTGACTGCGCCATTAATAACAACACCGCTTAGCGGTCCTACCAATATCGCCAGTTCGAAATTGAAATTTGCTAATGATTGACCGAGTTTCTCATGATATTTTTCTGCTTTTCCCCCCAGCTCGAGCATGTCGCCTAAAATCAGTACACGCCGCCCGGAGTGCGCCAATAATTCAAAGGCTTCTAAACCCGCTTTGACAGAATCAGGATTGGCATTGTAAGCATCGTTAATTAGGCGAATTCCGTTCAGTTCTAAGGTCTCTCCCCGCATTGGCGCTGATGACAAATCAATTTGCGCGGTGGCTATATTTTTAAAGTCATAACCGAGCGAGCGGACAGCGGCATAAGCTGCCAGAAAGTTATAAACCTGATGACGCCCAAGGGAGTTAAGCATAAAAGATTTGCCGTCTATGGTAACTTGCTGCTTTGAGTCATCTATTTTCTCAAATGAATCCACCTTGAAATCAGCTTGAGCGTCTATGGCAAAAGTTATTGGATTTGACTTAACTTTATGGGCTTCTTCGACAAGCAGCTGGTCATCGGCGTTTATGATTAACGGGCAGTCAGAATTTTCAGACGATACAATTTCAAGTTTCGCCCGGGCGACGTCTGTCACACTTGAAAGAAACTCAAGGTGCGACGGCCCTATATTTGTAATAACAGCCAGATCAGGCTGAACTATCCGGGTAAGTTTGGTCATTTCGCCTTTTACAGAAATGCCCATTTCCATAACAGCCACGTTTGTGCTTTGCGGCATGGCAAAGATGGCCAGCGGCGCACCAAAAAGATTGTTGAGATTGCCGGTGGAACGATAGACATCTTTTTCAACTGTCTTAAGCAGCGCGTAAGCATATTCTTTGGTAGTGGTTTTGCCGTTGGAGCCGGTTATGCCGACCACTTTGGCCTTACATTTATTGCGATAATTTCCGGCCAGTTTCATCATCGCCTCATGCGTATTTTCAACGACAACAACAGCTGCTTTTGGACTGGCACTTGTTGTTTCGTTAAATCGATTATCAACCAGCAGACCATAAGCGCCATTTTTTAGAGCTTCGTCAACAAAGGCGTGTCCGTCATTTATTTCACCGCGGATCGCTATAAACAGCTGACCCGATTTGACAACCCGGCTGTCAATCGACACTCCTTCAAAAATATCATTAACTGTATTCAGAGGCAGGAGTTTTCCCTGTGTTTCTCTGGCCAGTTCTTCAAAATCCAATTTTATCAACTCTCCACTTCACTTGTTTTGTTATATCCCAAGTCTTTAAGCGCCTGCTGGGCAATGTCTATCTCATCAAAAGGAATAAACCCACCTTGTATTTCCTGATATTTTTCTGCTCCTTTGCCGGCCAGCAGGACGACGTCTCCGGCTTGAGCTTTTTTTATAATTCCGATTATCGCTTTTTTGCGTTCAGGTTCAAATATTACATCAGCGTTTGACAATCCCGGTCTTATATCTTCGATAATTGCAAGCGGGTCTTCGCTGCGGGGATTATCCGAAGTTACCCAGACAAAGTCTGCTAATCTGCCGGCGACTTCGCCCATCAGCGGACGCTTGCCCCTATCACGATCACCGCCGCAACCAAAAAGAAGCAGCAGCCGTCCCTCTGAAAGTTCTTTGACGGCTTCGCAGACGCGCTCTAAAGCGTCCGGTGTGTGTGCAAAATCTACATAGAGCGCAAACGGCTGCCCCTGATCGATATAGTTTAAACGCCCCGGCACCGGCACGGCGCTGTCCAAGCCTCTGACGATATCTTCGTCGGCTATGCCCGCGCTGTGACAGGCAGCGGCCGCAGCCACAGCATTTATCAGATTGAATCGTCCGGGAATTTTCAGCTCGATCTGGTGCATGCCGGTCGGCGTCATCAAATCAAATTTTGTCAATGACGGCTCAATGCGATAGCTGCTGCAATAAATATCTGCTTCGGAATTATCTAATGAATAAGTCATGAATCTGATATCATCTATGTTCATAAGCGACACGAATTCGGGCACGTCTACATTAATCACAGCAGTTGCGTTATTATCTGCAAGATGATCAAGCAGCTGTGCTTTGGCCTTTAGATATTCTTCCATCGACTTATGAAAATCAAGATGGTCTCTGGTCAGGTTGGTAAACAGTACTGTTTTAAACGCCACGTTATCCACTCGGTGCATAACTAAGCTATGTGAAGAAACTTCAATGACAGCGCTGTCACACGAATTTTTGTTTATTTGAAAGAGCAGCCGCTGCAGGTCCAGAGATTCGGGAGTGGTGCGTGTGGCCTGCGTGATTTCACTGCCGGTGTCGTAAACAGAAGATGTCACCAGACCGGTAAAATGACCGGCTGCTTCTAGAATATCCCTGATTAAAAAGCAAGTGGTGGTCTTGCCGTTAGTGCCGGTTACGCCAAATAGATTTAACTTGGTTGCCGGGTAACCGTAGAATCGGGCAGCCACAGCAGCCATCGCCTGGCGGGCGTTGGAGACTGATACGTGAGCTTCAGGCAAAGAACATTCTTTGTTCTCACCCAGAACCGCCACGGCACCGTTTGCAACGGCTTGCTCTGCAAAATCGTAGCCGTCGAATTTCTCTCCTCTGATGGCCACAAACAGTGAATCAGAGGTGACACGACGGGAATCGTATTCAATACTTGCTATGTTCAGATCAGCATTTCCGGTCACTTGCGCCTTCTCCACATCGGTTATTAAATCCCTGAGTTTTATAACTCCTCCAAAAATCAGCCACAGTGAACATTACAAACCGCACTGCCGTTAACTGTTTTTCCGGGCAGAGGCCATTGTCTGAGCACTTTGCCTTTTCCATTTACTTCATACTTTATACCTAAGAACGACAGAATTGCCGCCGCCTCTCTGATTGAAAGACCTTTTAGATCCGGGAATACTTTTTCCGCCAGTTCCCGGTGCTGAACCGAGACCAGAATGTCATCGCCATACAGCGCCAGCCGGTCAGCCGGCGGATACTGCCAGACGACCACGCCTGTACTTTTATCAGGGCGAAATGCGAAGCCGCCGGTGGCTGCCATCGTTTCGGCCAGGATCACATCGCGTCCTATCAAGTTAGGAATCTCGACTGTCTTGATATTTTTGTCAGACTTTATAAGAGCGAATTTGCCAGAGCCGGTTATTCTATCCGGGTTCAGCATGCCCCAGCGCTCCACTATGCGTTTAAAAGCAGGACCGGCTGTCCAGCCGCCATAATAGACCGGCTTGGGATTCAGCAGCACCACCACCCCGGCCACGACCGGATCTTCGCAGGGGAAAAAGCCGGTAAAACTGGCCACATGCTTACTCCGGTAGTAACCGCCTTTTTCCAGATTAGCCATCCAGGCTGTACCGGTTTTACCTGCTATGTTTATTAGTTCTGAATTTGCCCGGGTGGCGGTGCCTATCTCGACAACGCCACGCATAAAAGATTTCAAAGTATCTACAGTCGATTTTAAGACAGGACTTCTGACGGCAACAGGTAAAGCTTTGCCGACTACGGTGCCGTCTTCGTCAACCTGACCAACTATGATTGTCGGTTTATACAAGGTGCCGCCATTGGCGATTGCGGCGGTTGCTACGGCCATCTGCAAACAGGTCACTGCCACGCCATAGCCGATAGCCAGCGAAGCGGTAACGCTTTCGCTCGACCAGTTAACTGCCCTGACTATCGAGCCGGGGCTTTCGCCGGGCAGCTGTACTTCTGTCTTTTTACCAAAGCCAAATTTGAGCGCGGTCTCATAAATTTCACGCCCGCCGGTTTTTATGGCGTTCTTGGCCAGGCCGATGTTACTGGACAACTCGAAAATTGACCGGAAATTTAACCAGGCATGTTCTTCGGAGTCGCGCAGGGTTCTTTTACCTATTTTCCATTTTCCGTCTTCGCAGTAAGTCGAGTCGGCAAAATCTATTTCACCTGACTCCAGAATAGCTGCCGCCGAGAAAATTTTAAAACTCGAGCCCGGCTCAAACTGGTCGGTTACAGCCCGCAATTTAAACGGCTTGTCTCGGTTTTGTTCACTGGGATCATAATGTGCAATGGCCAGGATTTCGCCGGTGTTGCAGTTTACAAAGGCAGCCATAGCTGCTTTGGCCTTGTATTTTTCAACTGCCCATTTGAGTTCGTTTTCAACAATTTCCTGCATGAGCCAGTCGATTGTCAAAACCAGCGACTCGCCGGGGACAGGTTTTACCAGAGCCTGCTCTTTTACCCGGAAAGTGTTGCGCAGGCCATCGCGCCGGATATCCGCCCAGCCTTTTTCTCCGCCCAGCATATGATCGAATGACAGTTCAATGCCGCTGCGACCGACATTGTCAATGTCTGTAAAACCAAGTATCTGTTTGCCGACCTGGCCAAAGGCGTACTTGCGCTTGGTTTCGTTGCGCAGGTAAAGTCCGCGCGGAGCTGTTTGTGAAATACGATGTGACAATTCATCAGGCATCTGCCTTTTTATCCAGCTGAATTTGTTGACGGCCAGGTTATATCTCTTTTTCGCACTACCTCGTTTTAGACCAAATTGTTGGTCAAGAAATCCGGCCACGGCTTCTAATTCTTTTTGGTTTCCGGGGCTGGCGTAAAGCGACGGAGCATAGACATTGCTGGCCAGCAGCTGGCCGCTGCGGTCATATATCAGTCCCCTGGCGGCCGGGATAGCAACCTTACCGCTGGACTGCCGCTCTACTATATTTTTGTAACGGGCGCCATGGACCAACTGAAGATGTACCAAACGGGTCAGCGCTATTAAAAAAAATGTAACAACTAATACAAATATGAAGCCAAGTCGTATCTTCTCAAGTTTCGTTCTTTTCACTGGCCGCTACCCGCTGCGATTGGGCTGTCGATTCTGATTTGCGATGGCTCGCCAGCCATGGCCATATTTTCTGAAGTTACCGGCAGGTATTCGACAATTCTTCTGACCGCCTCAGACATGGCTTCTAAGTCGCCTCTGTCACGCCTTGTTTTATCGCCCGGAATAAGGGTATATAAACGATCGGCCGGAACATGAATCATTCCCAGCGTGTCGAGCGCATACTTTTCTATACGGGTAGCCATTGATAAACGGGCAACTTCTGAATCTATTTTCTTAAGAACATCATCAAGCTTGATATTTTCTCTGGTAAGTTCTGAAACTTCGGTAACGAGTTTCAGCACGTGCACCCGCTGCCAGATATGGACCGAAGCCGCCACCAAAAACACTGTTGTCAAAAGTACATACGGAAAATATCTGTTCTTGCAAAGTCTGTTAATTATCGAGCTGTTGATATCAACAATTTCTTTGAACTGTCGTACGGCGTGACGCATCAGGCTACTTTCTCCACAACTCTCAGGCGGGCCGAGCGCGACCGCGGATTCGAACTAATTTCGGCGTCTGTTGGATAAAGCGGCTTTTTAGTGATCAGCTTTACTTCTGCTTTGGCGCCGCAAACACAGACCGGAAAATCGGGCGGACAAGTGCAGCTTCCCAGAAGATTCCTGAAACAATTTTTGACTATTCTGTCTTCAAGCGAGTGATACGATATGACCGCCAGCCGGCCGCCGGTTTTAAGACATTTTACAATTTTTGGAAGAGCTGATTTGAGCGACTCAAGCTCAGAGTTAACCGCCAGGCGCAAGGCCTGAAAGATTCGGGCTAATGATTTTACCTGATGCGGAGGATGAATTTCCGATCTGACTATATCGGCCAGTTGTGAAGTAGTGAGGATCATTTTTTCTTGTCTTTCCCTGACAATGCCGGCAGCCACAAATTTTGACCGCCTTTCTTCTCCGTATTCCCTGAAAATCTGTGTCAGTTCCCTCTCACTTAAATTGTTTACTAAATCTGCTGCCGTCGAAACCGCGGAATCCTTGTCGAAACGCATATCCAGCGGACCATCGTTTGAAAAAGAAAATCCGCGCTCGGCTTTATCAATCTGCAGCGACGACAGGCCAAGATCCAGAAGCGCTCCATCGAATCCACTAACCCCAAACTCTGCCATGACCGTATCGATTTCAACATAACCGCCCCATTTGAGCTCAACTGACTGTTTGAGAGTCTGGAGCTTTTCTGCTGCTCGCTCGAGTGCTTCTTTGTCTTTGTCGATTCCAAAAAGTTTTGCATCCGTCTCTAATCTTCCGGCCAGCGCCGCCATGTGACCACCGAGTCCGGCTGTTAAGTCTATGTAAGAACCACTGCTGTCAGTTATCAGCAGCTTTATTATCTCTTCTACCAGTACCGGCTGATGCTCATATTCATTCCGGCCTGGCTTCATCTCCGGAGAAAAGTCTTTCCGCAACCTCCTCAAAACTTCCGGAGAACTGCTTTAAGTAGTACTCGTATCTTTCCGGGTTCCATATTTCGACCCAGCGATTAACACCGATTATTAACAGCTCTTTTTTGAGACCGGCTTCGGCAATGAGATGCGCAGGAATGACCATTCTGCCGCTGCGGTCCGGAGTCATTTGTGCCGCCGAGGAGTAAAACCACCTTGAGAAAAATCTGAAATCACGCTTGGTAAAATTGAGCGCTGAGAGCCGGCTTTGGACTGAGTCCCATTCACCTTTGGGGTATAAGCTCAGGCAGCCTTCCAGCCCTTTGGTCAGGACAAGTTCTCCTGAAAGTTGGGACTTTTTAGATTGGCCTGAGACTGAGCGAAGTTTGGCCGGCAGGGCAAAGCGCCCGCTGTCATCCATACTGGTTTTGAATTGTCCGTAAAAGCCAGCCAAGTAATTCTCCAATTAATACCAATTTATACCAGAATTGGCCATAACTATCACATTTTCACCGAACAAGTCAAGTGATTTTTAATCTGCTTTTAAAAAAAGTTTGACTGTTAAGTTATTTTTCCTCAACGGCTAACGGGAGTAACAAATTCGAGTTTTCGTATCTCATTGGCCACGAACAAAGCAGAGCGGAACAGTTTTCTCTTGACCAATTGATTAAAGTTTAAAAGCTACTCTATTACAACGAGTTAGCAACAGGCTGCTCTATAGAACTGCCGCTCCCAGCTGCAAGCTATACAAACGTGCACCTCGCACTTCTATGTTATTCAACTACTTAAAATTATTCAGAATAGGAGATCGAGATTTCCGCAGCTAATTCGTAATTCTGCCGAAAATTAATAGACAGCGAATAAACAAAATAAAGGAACAGATGAAATTATTGGTCCCGGCAGCCTTAGCTTTGTCGATAGCCTTGACCGGCTCAACAGCTGCCGCTTCTCAGATTAACAGCCTGGAGTTTAGCAGCACCGAGCTTTCAGTCAATATCGAAAAGTATGAAATTACTTATGCTGATTTTGATCAGCTGAGAGTGGGACATTTCTCTCTGCCACTCAGGCAATATCTTATTTTACTGGGGGGAAATTCAACTATCTCTTCTATATCCGTAGAGATAAGCGAAACAGAAATTATTGGGAATTTAGCAGACGCTTCCATTATTCAGTCCGACCTGACAACTTCTGATAACCCGAATGAATATGAGATCATCAGACCCGCAACTGTTATGGACGGGCTTGGTCAAAAAGCCTTTGAAATAAGCCTAATTACGATCGCCAATCAGCGCTACGCTCTGCTATCTGTCTTTCCGGTCAGTCTTGACTCGGCTTCAAATTTTCTGTTTAACAAAAGTTTCCAGATAGAATACGACGGCGCCTTACTAAGTGAGTCGCAGCTGACAGCTAATAGTTCACTGTCATTGGCGTCTCTTTCAGATAAGTTCAAAAGCAATAACAGCCTTGCAAACAATAACGCCGAATATCTGATTGTAACCTCGCCATCTCTGCTGCCAGATTTGCAGCTTTTGGCTGACTACAAAAACAAAACCGGTATTGTCACTAAACTGGAAACGATCGAAGATATTCTGGCTTCTTATGCGGGTTCGGGAATTGACGATGCTGAAAAGCTTCGCAGCCGTCTCAAAGATTTTCATTATAGCGGCGGCAAATATTTGTTATTAGCCGGTGATGAAACTGTTTTACCAGTCAGATACGCCTATCACTATGACATAGACACTTTGCCTGACATGAAAAATTTACAGCTTACTGATCTATACTTTGCTGATCTCGAAGTTGACTGGGATAGCGACCATGACGGCATTTGGGGAGAAAAACTGACTGACCTCAATTATTTGACTCCGGAGCTGCTGGTCGGACGGCTGCCTTTTAATTCTTCCGGACAATTTTCGGCTTATATAAACAAATTAATCAAATATGAGACTAATCCAGGTAACGGCGATTTCGCATATCTGACTCGTTCGTTTTTCTTTTCGTCGGATCGGATGCGGGATTTCTCCAGCGGCGGTCAGCACCGGCAGATAGCCCAAGCTTTCCCTGACTACTTTTTGATTGATACAGTAAACGGGGTTGAGTCTTTTTACGGCGGCGACCCTGAACCTGCCAATGCTCCGGCTGCATCTCTTCTGGATATTTTGTCCGGCGGCTTTAATCTGGTCAATATCATCGCCCACGGTAAAAGCGATGCCTTCGCCGTTAAAACAGCCAATTATAACAACTGGCCAAAATCATATTTTCTTTCATCGGCCAGCGGCAGCAACCATGCCAATTTTGCTGACCTGGCCGAAAACAACAAAACTGGTTTGTACTATTCGCTTTCCTGTAACATCGGCGGCTTCGACCTTGACCAGCCACCTGTCAATGATCCTAATCTAAATATTACAGAGCAGCTTCTATCTTTAGAAAATCGAGGAGCCGTGGCGGTAATTGCTTATTCCCGCTGGGGCTGGGTCTCAAGCAGCTATCATCTGCAAAAGGCATTCTTTGATTCTTTGTTTGCGCACCCCCAACTGCCTGCCTCGGCTGCAATGTACGCTTCGAAATTGTCCTACCATTATTACCGTGACTTAAATTTTGGACAAAACTTCTTTGGCGACCCAACCTTGAAAATCTATATAAATATTCCAATCCGACCGGAATTTTCAGTAAAAAACCTGCGGGATGGAATAAGAGTCAGCGTCTCTGCGGGCAACAGCCGAATCTCTGGCGGAACAGTTGTGCTGAGTCTGGATAACCAGTTGATCGGAAGATATGTTACGGATCAAAACGGTGAAGTTGAGATCCTCTATCCCTTTGAACCTGAAATAGAATATTCGATAGTAGTAAATAAAACCGGACTGATAATTACCGAAGCAAAATTTTTACGCGGCGTGGCAACTTCTATTGACGAAGAGACAGACGGCCTTCCGAAAACTTATTCACTTTATCAAAATTACCCCAACCCCTTTAACCCGTCTACGACAATTAGTTTTGACCTGCCTTCAAGGTCCAGCGTGAGCCTTGCTATTTTTAATATTACCGGTAGAAAAGTAGCCACAATCGTAGAGCGTGAGCTGCCTGCGGGACAGCACAAATTTGAATGGAAGGGACTTGATCACACCGGACATGAAACTGCCAGCGGCATCTATTTTTATAAATTAGAATCTGAGAATTTTAAAGCGGTCAAAAAGATGATTCTGCTGCGCTAAGCGACTATTTTCTTAAGACTTCATCAAATAGCCGGGCGAACTTCTCGACCATTCTTTCGGACGAAAACTGGGCAACATAATCCGGTACAATGTTGAAAGAAAGGTCACCACTAAAAAACCGCTCCGCTTGCCGACAAACGAAGTCGCTGGCTTTGTTAATCGTGCTGTCATTAAAACGAAGGCTGTTTTCATTTTTCGCAACAATTTTATCAATCTCGCTGCCCGACGGTGCATAAG
>SMVB01068648.1_pt1 | contig 10165 bp, 3 predicted proteins | sample 2456461 | NCBI WGS metagenome assembly SMVB01 (sample SAMN11095934, study PRJNA526329) | marine sediment metagenome | biome: Marine sediment; feature: Surficial sediment; material: Deep marine sediment; isolation source: Hadal surficial sediment | place: Pacific Ocean | collected 2014-05 | depth 0-1...
GAAATACTTCGACCCGAGCAACACGTCGGTTCTCGCCGTCCAGTCACCGTAATCTTCGCCGTCTAGGAACAACAGATCGACGCCGAACGCCGGCGGCTCCTTCTTGAGCTCGTCCGCTATTCCCAGCAAGATGGCGACACCAGACCCTCCGTCGTTGGCGCCCGGTGTAGGCAACCTTCGCCGGCCCAGGTTGGCGTCCTTTTCGGCCACAGGCCGGGTGTCCCAGTGGGCTAGGAACAGAATCCGTTCCGAGAGGCCCGGGCGAAACTTGGCGATGAAGTTTCGGAGGTGGAGGGTGTCTCCGGCGGCCGTCACGTGGGTGAATTGTTGCACCTCGGTGGAATCGGCTCGCGACTGCAGATGGGCGAGTATCCAGTCGCCGGTGCGTCTATGCGCTTCCGTGTTTGGAATTCGGTTCCCGAAGTTCATTTGTGCCTCGACGTACGACAGCGCCACGGCGCCATCGAACTGCAGCGCGGCCCCGCCACCGCTACTACACGCTAGGAGCAACCCAACCGTCATCGCAGTAGAGAGGTTCTTCATCATCGCACCTGACTCGCCAAAAAGTTTATGTTCAAGAATACCGTGAAAACTATTTGTGAGAATTCGCTCGCAGTGTGCCGTTCTTCGGTCACGACGTAGGTGAAGCTTGCGCCGCCCCGCAGGCTGGGTGGAAAGGCAGTGTCCAACCGGAAATCCAACTGGCGGCGGCGGCTCTCAGATACGGACGCGCACTCTGGTCTCCCTCTCCGCCGCAAGCACACGGCGTCGTTTGTGGCACTTGCCGTGAGCGACGTGCGGATTTCACTAGGGAGTCGAACCAACCAACTGGGCGCTTTGACCGAGAAATTGAGACTCGCTCCCAAGCGTCGCACATCATTCACCGTGAGGCTACCCGATGTGAGCATGTCGCTCTGAAAAAGCGTATACTCCACCCTGCTCACCACGCCTGCCGCCCACGTCAACGTAACCGTCGGTGCGAAGTTCGTGGATACGGTTTCCGTGAACACTCCGGTAGTACTGCTCCCGCCGTCCTCGGTTCCCTGTCCCAGTAACCCGAGCGCGCCCGGCTGGAAGCTGGAAGCCAGAGTACGGCGATACCGCGCCCGAGCCGTCACACTAGACAACAGGCTTCGCATACCCCTCGGTGGAGTGAACACCCACAACACCGTACCGGACGGCCACTGGCGAAAGCTCTGTTCGATTAGTGTCTGTTGGTCGCCTCGCCGCGCCCACGTTTTCGCCTTCGTCTGGCGAAAGTCAAGTCGCAGGTCGAATCCCAAGGGGAGCCTGGATCCCCCGGCAAGCGTCCACTGCTTCGACTCGACGGCCGATGTTGCAAGCACGCCCTCTTGCTCCCGAAACTCGTCCGCTCCCCCGAGGGCGAGCTGATACCGCAATGTGGGCTCGAACGGTATCCGGTCAAAGGTGGAACCTCTGGTGGTACGGAATGAAACGTCTGCTGGAACAATCCCCTTGAAAATGCGTGCTACAGTACTCGATGCTCCGGCAGCGACTTCAAAGAGTCTGCGTAAGTCCAACGTCACACCCATGACACGATCTCTCGAGTTCGACAGGGCCTCCGGAATGCGAAAGGTCGTGCCCGAATCAGTTACCACCTGAACGGCAACGCGCCCGTTGGGGTCACGATGGAATACATAGTTGCTGGAGAAACTGAACCTCGGTCGCAACCAGCTATTGATGACTGGAGTAGTCGTTAGGCGAGTTGACAGCGTACGACCCCGCTCAAAGCCTACATCCCTACCGGCGAAAGTGCCGCGATGGTCGCTCACCAACCTTCCGATCTGCGTGGAATCACCATAGTCCTGCAAATCCCGAGTCGTAACGTAGTCCACACGCAACCCCAGCGAAGAAAACGGACGCAAGTCTGCACCTATCGTATTACGCCAGGTATGAACCACGCTTGGCAGAGGCGCCCGCGACTGATCGTCCGGCAGTGTCACCGGTACGCGGAACGTGCGTCGTTCGGTCAGGTTGTTGGTGAGTTCGGACCTTACGCGTACTTGATAAGGATTCCATCGCACTCTAGACGTTCGCAGCCCCTTGCCGAATTCGCTCTCCCGCACCCATCTGGGCAACCGCTCCACGAGCCGAACTAAGAAACCGGGCACCGTCGAGACTGTCTCAGACGCCGGGCGGTTGTCATACTCCACCCTGACTTGGCGATTCTTCGTCACTGCCGTGCTCAGTTCGGAGGCGTTTTGCGCATTCAGGCGCGCCGCCACCAGCGACAGCGGGTCCAACAACAAGCGCTCGGCGAAGCTGTTGCCACGTCGCGTTCGGCGCAGGGCTACTTGATACGAGGTAACCGAATTCCCAGGGGTTCGCAGATTCTCAAGCGATCGCGTCCGCACGTCACTATTTTGAACGAAGAACGGCTCTGTGGCAAGGCGCTGATATCGGACGGAGAAGGGAATGCTCATACCCCACGACTCCGGAAGCAATTTGTCGATACGCACGGTCGAGCCGAAGCGCATGCGGGCATCTGCAAGATAGTCAGGCGCTTGATCGATTGTGCGGAAGCGATCGTCGGTACTGACGAATGAAAAATCGATTTCGGCGAAGTCGGCGGCGGTCAAGCGAGCCTCGACCGCCCCAGCCACCCCCACGTCGGCCACCACATCGCTCAGGCGGATGTCGTCAACCCACACCTCCGCTTGGGGTATGAAAATAGATTGGCCCACGCGCAGGATACCGACCGCAATTTCCGAAACGCGCGCCAGATTGGGCGGCTGAACACCGGGATCCTTAACCTGAATCAGGTACGGCCCATCGCACCTCACAAACGCCTCCGGGTCGCCACCGCCACAATCGATAGACCCAGACGGATTCTCGCCGGCCAGCCACGCGTCCTCCACCTCTTCCCTCAGTGTGAGCCAGCGATCCAAGTCCACGACCACCTCGGGTTCCCAATCGACCGTCCGAGCCGGCGTCACGTAGAAATAGAAATTGTCTTCGTCACTGCCGACCTTGATGAAAAAGTTGAGATCGCCGGCCTCCCAACCAGATCCCCGTCCCCTGGCCCATACACGCAGCCTTCTATATTGGAGAAAGTTCTTGTCCGCCGCATCCGCAAACCGCAAGAACGCCTCGGCCCGTTCTCCCACGCGCAGGTCGCGCGCGATGAGGCGTAAGGACCGCTCATTGATCTGCTGCGAGCCAAACTCGAAAGCAGCACCCCGGCGTTCAGCCACATCGATCACGCCGGGCGGCGAAGTGTACCCCAGATCTTCATCCGCCGTCGAGACGACGGACGCGATAACTTCACCGTGTGACTCCCCTTGCGCGCCGCCAAGGCCCACGATCGGCGTCGCCGACCGCTTCAGCCATGGTGCCCCCACCAGGGTCAATCGCGCCAATGCCACCGCCACTTCCCTCTCGTCACCCGGACGAGCGGGGGCCACCATCGTGATCCGAAGCGTGCGGATCCGTCTCAAGTCGGGCGAACCGATCTGCACCGTGTCCCGCCGGAATGGAATGCGATATAGCTTCCACTGCCGAGCAAAACCGTCGACCTGAGATGGCTGGAGCACGCTGCCTTCCCGGACCACGAAGCGAGGGTCACCGATTTGCACTACGTACCGGATGACGTCCTCCTGGGTGACCCCGATGGTGAGATCCAACCTATTGTCACCGTTGAGGTCCTCGGAATCCACGAATCCGTTGCTGCGTGTGCATCGAGCGCTGAGATCACCACGAGGAAAAGCGGGGATCGTCACGCCGGTGAACACGCGCTCGCACATGGGGAAATCAGTCAACACCTGCCCAGTGTTGATGTTGTAGATGGACGGAAGCAGGTCTCCGTGAACACCAACATCATTCACTGAGGCATTGAACAAGTTGGTGAACGGATCCTTCTCCGAATCCAGCGTCCCGCGGCCGATCTGCTGAAAGCCCGAGAATATCGTGTCACTGCCGACAATCCTGAACGAATCCGGCCCGAACGCGACCGCATCCTCCAGCACGGTGCCGAAATCGAACACGAGATTGACTTCTTGAGCGCTGCCGAGCGCCGTCTCCTCCAAGGCCCAGAACTCGAGAAACTCAATACGGGACAGGTCAACCCCGAGACCCGACCGGTCGAGCGGCTGCGTGATGCTGCGCCACCGCGGGCCCGGCGTGGACGGGCGGATCCAGCGCGCACGGCCGGTCAGGGGATCGGGACCTCCTCCCACCGTATCCGGCTTGAGCGTCAGCCAAAGAAGCGTCTCCTTCGGCCGCGACGCGCCCGTCAACACGATGCTGGAGTCGATCTCCTGAGGGCCGACTTCAAACACCTCACCGTCGCTCTTCTCGATAGCGTTTTGCCACACGAACGTCACGGCGTCGTTGGTATCGAATTCGCCGAGCGTGGAGAGATGTGTTGCCGGAACACCCCTTCCGGACGCCGGACGGCTACCGAGTTGAAACCTCTGCTCGCCGAGATTTATGACAGTCGCCGACTGAGCCTCGAACTCCTCCAGAAACGCCTGCCCAGTAAGATTCGGGTTGGGGCGGGATACGGCAACCTCCCCGCTGATCTCGAGCATAGAGGGCACGTTTGTGCTCAACAGAGGAAGGGCGTCGAGGACGCGCGTGAGTCCATCGGCGCGAAACCGCAGCTCGGTGCTGAGACCCCCGAGGAACATGGCTTGCGGTTCGAAGCCCAAAGTGGGACGGGTGAAAATCGTTCGCTCTCGCTGGAACAGCGTCGTTGCGTCTATGCGCCCCCGCGAGCCGAGATTGTAGGTACCCTGAAACCCGAACACGCTGCTCGGAGCGACATCAAACAACTGATTCTGTTCAAAGCGTACCTGCACGCGTGTTGGACCGGTGAACAGAGAATCGGGATTGAGAAACGTCACCACACCCAGGTCATATGAGATCTCGTAGTCCCGCCCGCGGACGAGGTCGCGATTCCCGATACGAATTTGCTCGCTGCCGATCCGAATCTGCAGCGCGCCGAGGCTCAGGCGCGACCGATCGCCGGAGCCCGCGGCCTGATAATCCCAGATGAAGCGAAACCGCGGAGCAGGCCCCTCGGTGTTGCGCAGGAACGTGGGTGTGCGGTAAATCGAGTCGTTGCGCTCGCCCTCCAGCAGGCGTGAGCTGTCGGCCAAAGGCTGTAGGTGCGGAAACACGACGAAGAGATCACGTAGGGGGGATCCGCCACCGGGATCCCGCTCGCGGGGGAAAACGCGATTGAACTCGTCGAGTTGGCTCGGATCGGTGGACGTGGCCAGCCCGAGCCGTGCCAGATATGTCCCCACTCCATCCAAGGGACGTTCTGAATCGTTCACTACGAGCGATAAATCGATCGTCGTTCGACTGATGCCGCCACCGATCCGATAGAAGTTCCTCATCTCATGGAGGAACGTGGGAACCTCCGGACCGCGCCGCGGCTCGTGAATCAGAAACAAAGTGTCGCTCGGGCCCGTCACCGACGGCGGGCCCGTCACCGACGGAAAAGTGCCCACGGTGTCTCCGGTAATTGTCACATAGGAAACAGCCAGGAACTCGTCCAGCCCCACACGATTCTGCAACCCGAACCACATACCGGACGGGTCGAGGTAATAATCCCGACCCTCGATCAAGAGATCCCAAAAGAAGGGACCGACACGCTGCGGACTGTCGTCACGCCGGGCCACGGCTTCGATGCCGCGCAGGCTGGGGTTGATGCCGACTTGCCCGCTTTGGGCGCGGAGACGATAGACTCGGACTTGGACGAGCTGGAGCGCGACCGGCAGCGCTTCGGGCACGATGTTCAACACATCTACGTTGGGGTACGCCGGCAGGAACAGGGGGTTCACGATGAAGAAAAACCGGCCGTCCTCGAACTCTACATCACGCGACTCCCGCTCGATCACCTGCGTCGCCTCGTCGCCCACCGTGAATACTCGGACCCTCACAGACGACCCCTTCTGCTGCGCCAAGATGGATCGCAACTCCATTGGTCCAAGTTGAGCTTCGGCCTGGATCCCAAACGAATTGGCGGGGATCGCCGATGTGATGAATCGTGATGAGCGTAGCCGAAAGTCGAGGTTCCCTACCTCCACCCGGCGCAGGATGTCATCTTCGAAACCCTGGTACCACACGTTGATCCGGTTGTTTACGCTGAACTCGCGTTGGCTGTCGAAATCCACGTTGACATGGAGTCGGTCGCCGATCACCCCGCCTACGCGAAGTGCAAATTCCTGGTCCAGCAGCGGCGTCGGAAAGCCTCCCTGACAACCAGAAGCAGGATTGGAGGCGTCGGGGGCCGCACAGTTGAGATTGCGGAGGCGGTCCAATCGGCTTTCGAGCCGCGCATTCAGCTCGATGCTAAGATCCGCATAGCGTGCCAGGGCCTGCCGAGATGGGGGACGGGGCACCAACCCGGGCGGATCGACCGGCGGGAGGGGCTGCCGCTGCCCCCCTCCACCGGTGGTGTCTTGGGGCAAGGGGGCCAAAGTGCCCAACAGGTGTAGCTTCCGCCGGAGAATGCGGTTACGCGAGATGAGGCGCCGCGTTCCCTCGGCCCAAAGCTGGGCTACCAATCGGGGCGGCGAACGGCGATCCCACCGCCCCCCCAGCTGTAGCGCCAGAGGAGGTCGTATTTGTAATGTGTCAGTGACCAGGTAGAGACGAACGCCGGTCCCACCAATCTGGGCTCGGGCACCGGCGGGCAAGAACAGGCTCAGGCCCAGCACGACCACCGGCCACGACACTTTCGCGGTGGACGGGGTGTAAGCCATACTAGGCAGGGAAGCGAGACTCCTCACCGGAGCCCCAATTCATTCACATATAGAGAGTTACGCGACTTCACCAAGTGACGATACTCAGCAAATACCTCCTCAAGCAGCACCTGGTTCCGTTCGTGTTCGCCATGTCGGCGTGCACCAGCATCATGATCCTGAACCAGATTGCGAAACGGCTTCCCGATCTCGTGGGCAAGGGCTTACCCTGGTCTGTGATAGTGGAGGTATTCGCACTTTCGGTCCCGTTTGTGGTCGCGATGACCATGCCAATGGCCGTCCTCGTGGCCGTCTTGTATGTGGTGAGCCGACTGGCGGCGGAAAACGAACTCACTGCGTTGCACGCGGGCGGAGTTTCCATAGGGCAGCTGATACGTCCGCTGCTGGTCGCCGGGGTCTTTATGACATTAGTGGCGTTTCTTTTCAGCGACCAGGTGCTGCCCCGATCCAACCACCGCCTCAAGACCCTGTTGACCGATATCGCCCAAACCAAGCCGACTTTCTCGCTCGAGGAACAGGTCATCAATGAAGTGCAGCGCGACAGATTCTTCCTCCGAGCCAACCGCATCAACCGAACGACCTATCAGCTCCGGGACGTTACGATCTACGACCTCACGAATCAAACCAGGAAGCGGACCATCTATGCAGACAGCGGCACGATGGGGTTCGGCGCCGACCAGCGGGATCTTTACCTTACGCTGTTCGACGGCACCATGCACGAGTCGAACCGCCAGGATCCGCGGCAATTCCAGGTGATGGATTTCCGCCGGCAGATCATCCGCGTCAAGGGTGTCGGCGGCAACTTCTCACGTAGCGAGGCCGATCGGTTCAAGGGTGATCGGGAAATGAGCGTGTGCGAGATGGACTCGGTGATCACCGTGGCACGTCGAGAGTGGCGCTTTGCGGAGCGGCGCGCCGCCGGTATTGAGCTGAACGGTTTACGCGGCTTGGTCGGGCTGGCACCCGTCCCGATCGACTCGAGCGAAGTCGAATCCAGACCGACGGTTTACTGCCGGGCGTTACAAGACATCGCAGCGTGGCTTGCCCCGAAGGCGGCGGAGGCACAGGAACAGAGCCCCGACTCCACCGCGGAGGCGTCGGTCGAGGACGAGTATGCCGGCGAGCCGAGCCGCATAGTATTCACCAGCGGAGCCCGTCCACCGAGCGTTCGGTCCGCACGGTCGCTTCGCGATCGCGCACGCAGCGCGAGAATCCGTGCGGCGAATTATCTGGTCGAAGTACACAAGAAGTACGCTATGGCTGCAGCGTCGTTGGTATTTGTAATCGTCGCTGTGCCGGTGGCGGTTCGGTTCCCGCGAGCGGGTGTGGGCCTCGTCATCGGGGTGAGCCTCGGTGTCTTCACCGTTTATTATATCGGCCTCATTGCGGGTGAGTCTTTCGCCAACCAGCTCGTCATGCCTGCTCCATTGGCGATGTGGACGCCGAATATCGTGTTCGGTCTGTTGGGCCTCGCCGGGCTGCACCACATTCGCCGGAGAGCCACCACAGCTCGCGGCGTCGGTGCTCTCCTGGCTGCCATGCGCGCCAAACTCCCGACCCGTCGGCGGGACGACCCGTGAAATTCGGGCTGCTCGATCGTTACCTGCTGTGGGAGTGGACCAAGATCTTCGTGGCCACGGCTGCCGGCTTCCCCTTGTTCGTGATCGTCATTGATGTCACCGAGAACATGAATGGCTACCTGTTGCAAGGGATTGCTCCGGGAGAATTGGCGCTGAGTTATGTCTTCAGCTTCCCCGCAAACCTCAGCCTCGTTCTTCCCGCGGCAGTGCTCTTCGCCACTGTCTTCACCATCAGTGCATTCAGCCGCCATTCGGAATTGAGCGCGGCCAAAGCGTCGGGACAAAGCTTCTACCGCCTCGTCGTCCCTATTCTGATGGCGTCTCTCGTCGCCACCGGATTGGCACTAGGCGTCGGCGAGATCTCTCCGGCAGCTACTCGAAAGCAAATGGAGCTGCTCGGCGAGCGCGAACAGCAATCCGGTTCTCGGCGGTTCAACTTCGTGTACCGGGCCGAAGAAGGTTGGGTCTATGTGATCTCTTCTATCGACGAGTCGGAGCGGCTGGTACGCGACATTCAAATGGAGCGTGAGGGCACCGGCGAGGAATACCCAACTCTGATCGTTCAGAGTCGCCGCGGAACCTACTCCGATTCCCTCGCGCGTTGGACTTTGCGTGGCGGGCGCTTTCGCATCCTCACCGGCAGCCATGCAGCGTTGACGTTCGAGTTCGACTCGATGCGCGTGCGACAGTTTTCCGAAGAGCCCGCAACTCTCCTCGCCGAGCCGGCGCGGCCCGAAGAGATGGACTACCTGGAGCTGGGCCGGTATATCGACGCGCTGGAACGCTCGGGCGGAGATGGCAGGAAGCTTCGAGTGGGGCAGGAACTCAAGATCGCCATTCCCTTCACATGCCTGATCATCGCCCTCTTCAGCGCGCCACTCGCAGTTACCGCCCCACGAGTGAGTGGCGCGTTCGGCATCGGCGTCGGCCTCGGCACCACGATCGTGTTCCTCTTGTTGGTGCAGCTCTCTCAGGGAATCGGCACCGGCGGGTTGCTGCCGCCGGTGTGGGCTGCTTGGATGCCCAATATCTTGTTCTCTTTCGCCGGGCTCTGGATGATGATCAAGGTGAGGACCTGAGGAGACTGATTTCGAAGCTGATTGAAACGATATCGGGAGCATAGGTAAGAGCGCCAATCGAAATCCGCCGCGCACCGGCCTCGGCATACCGGCGTGCGGTGTCGGGTGTGATGCCGCCCGAAGCTTCCAGGGTCACCTCCGGTCCGCAGCGTCGCGACCACGCGGCAATCGTTTCCGGCGTTTGATTGTCCGCCAGAATCCAATCAACACCAGCCTCCAGTACTGCATCGAGCTGTTGCTCACGTTCAACCTCAACACACACCCTCACCCCTTCCGCCGCACCGCGCAACAACTCGGCCAGACCTCGACCTTCCCGATTCCCCAACAGTTCCCAATGGTTGTCCTTCCAGAGAACCGCATCTGCCAGCGATGCCCGGTGATTCTCACCACCACCGACACGCACCGCGTATTTCTCCAGTTCCCTGAGTCCCGGCGTCGTCTTGCGCGTGTCCGTGATGACCGCGCCGGTTCCTGCCACCGCTTCCACTGCACGACGCGTCACGCTGGCGATCCCGCTGAGTCGCTGGAGGTAGTTCAAGGCGACACGTTCGCCCGAAAGCAGTGCGCCACCAGGCCCGCGAACCACCGCCACACTGTCTCCTGCCGCGACCCTGCCGCCTTCGGCAACCACCGGCTCGACGGATGTTGACGCCTCCAGCTCCCGAAACACGGCAGCCACCAACGGAAGGCCCGCCACCACGAAGCTGCCTTCCGCACGGAGTCGCCCTGCCGCAGGCCGTGCGGCACGCTCACCCAGCAAGGCCGTAGTGAC
>SMVB01083830.1_pt1 | contig 10165 bp, 19 predicted proteins | sample 2456461 | NCBI WGS metagenome assembly SMVB01 (sample SAMN11095934, study PRJNA526329) | marine sediment metagenome | biome: Marine sediment; feature: Surficial sediment; material: Deep marine sediment; isolation source: Hadal surficial sediment | place: Pacific Ocean | collected 2014-05 | depth...
AATTTGCCTATACCGAACTTCAATTTCTTATCCTCTCTTTATTAATTATGAGATAAACTATAACCAAAAAAGCACTTACTACTAATACACCTATCATTAATTCATTCATATCATTCCCTCTAATTCAGGCTCAAGTCCTATCCACTTACATTCAGGGTGCAAAGAACAAAGTCCTTTGATACTTCCACCATGACTATTAATTAAGTCTTGTAATGCTATCTCTGTTCGGGATTCTAAATCATTAATCTTATCATTTAAAACAATGTTAGTAGCTACTATAAGTAGATAGACAACTGTAAATATAACTGCACATAGTATTAATAAAACACTAATATCTTTCATTTTATTTTCCTCACAAGTTCTGATGCCAATTCATAGGCAGTTGCTAAACCTTCGTAATATGAGTTATCACTTGGATCAGTACATACCCTTTCGTTTTCCCTCGCACTTTTAGATAATTCTTTAAGTGCCTTTTTTATCTGTTTTATATGTACTCGTTCTAATCTAGTCGTCAATCTCTATCACTCCTATAATCTTCATAATCAGGCTCTTCATTATAATAATCATGTAACAAGTCGGTATCTATACAATATTCCTCAATAAAATCATCTCCTATAAAATCAAGTAACCAATATTTTATTCTATCAATTAGTTTAACGTGCATGATATATCTCCATTGGTCTTATGGCTTCAAAGTTTTTACTGATTTCATACAAGTTTATACCTCTATTTAATGAGTTATAAACTAATTTATTTTGTGTACTATCCAGTCCCGCATGTAGTAGTATCTTCTTTATAGATAAGAACTTGAACTTACTTGGAAATTGTCTGATATATTCGTCATTCAAATAGTTTGATTCAATAGCCAATGCAATTACTGGACATAACACACTCTTTTGTTTTTCGTATGCTCGTTTAAGAAAAGCAGATAGTAATATGTTACTTTGTTCACTCATTAGAATATAACCCCACAATCATAACACTCATGCTCTTTATCTAATGTTTCTGTATTTTTACTTCCACATTGAGAGCATATCGCATCTATTTCGGCTGTATATGTTATTTTCATTGTTATATGATAGACGAGGGGATATATATACCTTTGGGGAGTATAAATACTCACCAGTTCCGTTGTGATATTATAGTCATCTCTTCAAAAAATGGATGCATGAACCACAGGTTCGTTAAAAAACACGCTATAGAACTGCTTTTAGGCACGAAAAATATTGAGTCATTGAGCTTTCTCTATAGGCATATCAAATTGGGAAATTATATCCAATACTTTTGACCTTGATACTTCACTTATTTCCTCATGTGATTTTTTCTTATCCAAATATTTCTTTAAAGTCTTAATTGATTCAATTAACCTATCAGGCTCGGTTTGTTTTAATATCTTAAAGTTCTGCTTTAACATACCTAAGCCTTCATTGGTTGGATCTTTAGCCAGTCTTATCTCCCAATTCTTATGAGCTGGACATGAGGCACAGCCCATACGTTCCATATTATGAGCTTTATAAGCTGGGTTTTTGGGGAGATTATACTTAGCATAATACTGATATATGTCTGATTTAGTCCAAAAACTTATTGGTGTGACTGCCCTTATATGATAAGGAAACAAGGTTGTTATTACATAGCTTCTGCACCGTTGTAATACAGATATAGCCCTCATTCTAGATTCTTCGGCTCTTGTGCCTATAAAATGACAGTCATATTCCACACCAGTTTCTTTTTTAACCTGTTTTAAGTATTTTTTCATACTAGCTTTTTTTAATATATTACAACATTCAGGCGTTTTTCCATGTGATCCCGTTTTGTGTCCTTTAGCCCGTGCTGTTGATCTAAATGTTGGTAAGTGTCCGTATTTTTCTGCTATTGTCCACACTGTTTGCTGTTTTCCAGACTTATCTTTAGGTGGTTTAAACAATCGGAACTGATCTTGTATTCCAAATAACTCTATTATTTCAGTCCAATACTGTTTTTCCTCTTTAAATATGTTTAACGTGTCGTTTAAAAACATATCAGGTATATCACACCCTACATTTTTTGAGGCTTTTATTACTAAGTCCATTAATACAATACTATCCATTCCAAAAGAGGTAGCTACAAAGCATTTTTTATATTTCTTTAAGTGTTCCTCTATTAAATACATAGTTTCATGCTCTTTTTCCTCAAATGTTTTCTTTTGATTATAGAATAACTCAAAGGGATATAATATAAACGTTTTAGCACTTAATGATTTAGCCTTTTTATCCTCTGGTAAATCGTTAAATTTTTCTCTAGCCTCTGGATCATATAACCTCATGTTATCGTCAAGCTCTAATATTTTATCCATATTTTTCATGGTGCATTAATATACTCTAATAGCCATATAAACTTACCTTAAACTCAAAGCAGTTCTATATACCATGTTTTTGCCTCTCATCATCCTCGCTTCGTAAAAAAAGGATGCAAAGACTGGTTCGATCCAAAAAACACCTTAATGCACCACTTTTTTCGTGCCTGATAACAGTTCTATACGACATTTTTTGAAGAGTGTAGCCGTGGGATACGAGCAGTAATGAGTGGGGAAAACTAATTTTGTATAGTGTACTATACTTCACTTAGTATAGTGTTTAAATAACTTCATGGTCTAAATCCACAAAAGGCACAATAATTTCTGCACCAACATTTTCTTTTCATACAAATTAAAGTAAGATATGTTACAGTCCGATTTGCTCTATGCTCAAATATTTCAGACAATTTATATATAATGTGGTCTTTTAAGAACTGTATTTCTAGGGGTTTTATATACTGTAAATTCTCCATTATGCTCACGACTTTTACCCTTAAATCTTGGATCGTGGAACTGCGTATGTCTGATTAATCTTAAATCTAAATCGGGATCGTCTTTTGTAAATACCATACCACATATATCACATTGTACACTCATTCAAAATCAGATTCCTTTAAACCATAAGATTCAATATCACCTATAACAGTATATAGCCTATGTACGTTTTGATCATATTTTTTATCTAGTTTATCAAGTAAAATCTCTAAGTTTTTGGCTTTTTTCGTTTTTCTGTTATTAAATTGTCGTTTTGTCATTCTATCTTTAGAATATTTTTCGTCATAATTAAACAAACCAAAACCTATAAACTCATGATAAGCCTTTTTATAATAAGTTAATTCATTAATTGTAAGTGTGATTATTTGATTAGCCTCTTTATATCTGAATTTTAATCTGTCTTTGATTTCTTGACTTATGTATTTTTGACTGTTTGATATAATATTGTGTTCAAATAAATTGTGTGCATCAAAATCTATACCACTATTGAAAGTTCTAACACACATTTGACATTTATCAGTCAATTTTAAACCTGCACCTCTTACAATAATTCTGTGAATTTTCATAGCCACATGGATTTCCACACATACAATAAAATCCGTTTTTACATTCAAAGCAAATATGTTTCATTAATACTCATATCCCTTATAACCTTTATAATCCTTACTTATAGAATTATTTATATTATCGAAATCGTCATAATATTTTTCTGATATTTGTGTATCTTCAATGGTTGATTTTATTTCAACCATTGATAAACCCTCTTTTAAATATCCTAATATTTCATAGTCGTCAATATAAAAGTCCTCGACTAATTCATTATAGATTTTATAATCTTTTTTGGACTTTAAGAATTTATCAATAGCTTTTTCTGTTATATTATCGAAATCATCTGATTCATAATATCTGGATTTCACAAAATAATCATTACTACATTCGTTATCACCTACAGTCACCCAACCGCCATATTTTATAATACCATGTCTAGTTAAAATTGTAAAAGAATTTCCTTCTAATTTTTCTAAAAATCCATGTCCTAATTCATTTATTAAATAAGCCATTACCCTAGAATCAGACAGTTCTCCTTTTGGTAATAATGCTACTTTGCCTTGAATTGCTTTAATTAACATACCCTCCCAATTTGTGATAGTGCCATTATGGAATAAAAGATCATGTTGAGAATCCATAACTTTTAATTTTGTGCTAACTTTGTTAGATATTGGGAATGGGTGACATAATTTTTGATTTACTGCACCTACGCTAGCTATTCTAAAATGAATTACAGCAGTTTTCACATTATTTGGTTTAAGTTTTTTATTGATATAATCATTGATCTTTTTTGCTGTAATTCCTTTATGATAACTAATTTTATCGTCTTGAATCCATGAAATAGATCCGCCATGAGAATTTAAAGATTCAGCATCTTTTAAAGTCTTGAAATCTGGATATTTCCCATCTTCAATACAAATTATTACACACATATCAGTTTAACACCTGTCCGGCAATATAAATCATACTGAAAATTTTAACCTCATGGATTTTAATTTGGGTAATGACTTTAAATAATCCTCAACAATATTAATTGTTTCTTTAACACCACTTACCATTAAATAATCTTTTTGGAAACATGGCAATAATCTAAACTCAACCGTGTGTCTTTGATCTACATTATAAGCATAATTAATGTGAGCATATCTAGGATCGTCATAATGATCACGCATATCTCTTTGAAGCTCAGGTTGAAAATTAGCATAGCAGAACTGCTTACCTCTATACCTTTCGTAAAAATGGGAATCTTTAGCTATTTTCATTTTTTCTGCCCAAATTAAAATTCGTTTCATGTAATAATCATAAAATCTACGATCCATTAAATTCATATAGTCAGCATCCGACTTTAACGAAATATGAATATGACCGCCACAAGTTCTATTTGTAGTTGTTGGATAACATTTAAAAATCCATTCTTCAACCTCATCTTTTCTTAAAGGAATAGAAACAAATTCTCCAATATTATCGCCAGTATTACCAATACAATCACACTCACACTCACACTCACAATCACAATCACGCTCACAATTAAAATCAACGTGATCGGCATTATTACAATTTGTATATGTTTCTTGATTTTCTCTAAAATAACTATAACAACTTTCACAAACGTCATTATTTTTACAGTCTGTTTTGTCACAATCAGAATCTTTTTCAATAGTACAATCGCAATCGTCAAAAAAATTATCACATAAAGAACAATATCTGCACTCTATACAAGTACAATTTGAAATATAACTGCTACATAATGAGCAATACATGCAATTATTACAGCTACAATCTTCATAACATGTGCAATTTTCACGACATTCTCCGTTGCACTCATCTTCGTCATAAGAAGATCCACAGCCACTTATTTCAACAGAACTGTCATGTTTAAATTCTCCCTTAAAGGTTGGTCTTGTTTCAAAAAATCCCTCAAGCTCAACGCCTACTAAATCGATCCGCTCTTGTTTATTCAAAATTTGCAATTTCACTAATCTCCATAATTATCTTTTGAAATAATTTAACGTATTTTCTGATTTCTTTATTTGTAAAAACATTATTAATTGTGATATGATTAATTTCATCAAAATTTCTTAATACTGTTAAATTGGGAATTTCATTATTAAAAAGGGTATTACTTCTGTTAAATTCATTATAAAATACAGCATTATAAACAGATCCGTTATCTTCTCTAATACGTGACCAATCAACAGATCCCATTAATTTCTTTAAGTTTTCAGAAATTGTCGTTATCTCTAAACCATTAATTTTTTTTCTAATGATTAATTCGATCTCTGTTTTTTGTTTTTGGATTAAACTCATGTATTATTAAGAATCTAAATCGTTAATATATCTTATTATTTGGGTTTCTTTATATACCCATAATGTTTATATATCATTATTTAGGGTGTTTTTTGGAGATCAAAACATTATACAGTTATCATACCTAATATAAATGTTTAAAATCTAAGCATTTTTATTAAATCTATATAGTTTTATCGTTAGCAGTTCTATTGACATATTTTTTAAAAAACGGGACAGTTTTTTTGATTTTTAAAAGGGATGACTTTTTTTGTGCCTAAATTATCTGGTTTGCACCATTTTTTTGGAACTAGAAGCCAAACTGTCCTGATTACCCGCACAGTTTATTTTAAATCTGTTTGAAATTGTTTTTTATTTTGTTTTTCCTTATCCTCAATGTAATGTGTATTACATTGAGCAATTATATTTAAAGTTAAATGTTTTAATAAATTCATAACGTCATTTTGTGTTAATTTAGCCTTATTCAATGATTTAATTATATCCAAATAAACCTTAGTTGTTTTTTCAATTTCACGAATATTTGAGATATTGTTTAAATTGTGATAAGCAGATAAGGTTAAATCATTAATCACGTTTTGCTTAAAACTCATTGTTTATAACCGCCTACTTTGTTAATTTTTGGGTTTTTGATTTTTAAAATATTAACAGTATAAATCCAAGCTAACCACCTATTTTCACAGTCTAAAGTTATTTTGTAATTACTGTTAAGACCATTAATAAAAAATAAAGACATGATTATTCGTTAGCTCCCGAATGATTCATTTTTTTGCCTTTATGGATATTAACACAATTTTCGATTTTTAGATTCAAAAAGTCTAAAACTCGAAAAATCATTTTGTTACTCGTTGGCGAGCAATCAAGATCCAGTTCTGTTTTTTTTGTGTTAAGATTGGTTTTAAAAATTGTCGTGTTGTAATGATTAATCGTTACTATATCACGATCAACTTTTAATTTTGCCTCTTTTACCAATTTTAGATCGTCTAAATTTGGCATTAATTGAGTTAAACTCATGTATTATTAAGAATCAAATTGATTAATAAAGCTTTGTTTTTAAGAGATTTAAAATTAGCCTCTAAACGAGGCTTTTCAAGTCACATTTTAAAAATCCTAAAATGTCTAAAAACCATAACGCACTTAAGCAAGGTATTTTTAGGGATTTTTTTTGTCTGCTTGACAATAAGTAATAATTAAATTTATTAATAAATGTTTCTATTGGTGACTTAAAAAAATTAATCGTTGTTTGGAATGTCAAAACTTGTTCCACATTTTAAACAATCGAATGATTCATATTTATTCATGTGTGTTTTTCTGCTTTTGCATTTTGGGCATGTATTCATATTTGTTATAAATCAAATTGATTATTAAATGTTTATTTTAAAATTAGTCACAAATACGGGTGCAAATTGATTTTTTGGGATTAATAATAAAAAAAAATAAAATAAGGCTTTTAATTATAATAGCCTGTATTTTTACCATTTATTTCTAATTGTTCAAAACGTGACATTTTAGCCTCTATTCTTGAGCATTTAGCATTTTTTTCTTTTTGTGTAAGTGATTTATCAAAGCTTATTTCTGAAATTCTTTGAGAATCAATTTCGTATTCACTCATGATTATTACAAACATGATTGATTAATAAAGCTTTATGATTAGGCGTGAGCTGTCGCAGTTCTTTTTTCATAATTGGGGTGTTTTTAAAAATTTTTTAAATAAAAAAAAAGAGTGGTTTTAACAATAGGTTTCTTTAACTATTGCTTGAGCTTGTTTTAAATCTCCTGTAAATCTAGGATCGCCTAAAACAAGTATAACCATTTTATTAAATTCTGTTTGGGTTATCATGTTAAAGTATAGATCGAATTAATTAATAAAGCTTTGTAAATTGTGGACTTTAACAAAAATAAAAATAAAAATTGTTATTGGCTATTTTTGGGTTTTTTTAACAATAACAAAATTATGCTCTTTAACTCTATGTCTATTCATTGATCCAGTAAAATGATAAGTAAAGGATTTTCCATACTTATCAAGACATTCTGGACAAAACATAACAGAGGATTTTGTCATTTTAAAAATCTCCTAGACTGTCGATTAAGTTTGATAATTCTGATCTTACTTGATCGAGTGGTCTATTAATAGCCAATTTGAAGGATTTTTGTTTTCTAACAATTAAACCCTTTTTTTCCAAAACCCTAAAAACCACACATTTGTTTTTGAAATATTCTAATGTGTCAAATTTGTCTGACACGTTAGGGTATTTTCCCGATAAATAACCAACTAATTCATTTTTGGTAACTGTTAAATTCTCGTCAATTAACAATTTGCCTACAATGTCAAGTTGATATGTGCTTTGATGATAATCACCAGCATTTAAGATTTCAATGAATTTCGAGATTTTCATTGATTAGTGTGGGTTAAAATGATATATATACATATCTGATCAGGTTTTTAAAAAAATAGACCAAAAATGAATTTTTGCACCATGTTTATTTCGGGGATTTAATTAAAAAAAAATAAGGGTTAAAGGCTTTATTTTTGTTGAAATAATACAGCCTTTAATTTCGGAGATCCTATTTTTTCAGCAATTTTTCTAATGTCGATTATTATTGAGATTTCGGGGTTATATCTCATTTTTTCGGTTTTAGATTTCATGTTGTGGATTTTTATTAAGTCAGACCCCATTTTATCGCAATCAGCTAAAAAATCGCTGATTTCTTTAAAATCCATTGAATTAAGGACTTTCTTTAAATCCTTAATTTTCATGTCTGTATTATAAAGCCACTCAAAAAGCAGATTTTGTTTTTTAAGGGTTTTACCATAATAGGGTTTTGTCGATTCATTTTGACCAATTACTATATTATCGGTTTCTGAATACATGATTAAGTGTAAATCGAAATGATATATATACATATCTTAGTAGGCGTTTTATATACTAATGTTGACTTAAGCAAATTTGGGATTTTAATTGAAAAATAAAGAAAAGGGATAAAATCCTAATAATTGGATTTTACTGTTATTTTACCGTTTTTCCATTGTCGGTAATTGTAGCCATAAAACAAGGCAAAATGAATTTTCATGTTTTCTTGAAATTGATTCATTAATTAGACTAAATCGAAATGATATATATACATATCTTAGTAGGCGTTTTATATACTAATGTGGACTTAAGCAAATTTCGGGATTTCACAAAAGAGAAAATTTGATTAAGAGAAAAAAGAGAATATAGACTATTATTTTTTATCGTGTCTAGATCGATATTTTGCTAGATAATCGAGGTATTCTTGATAACTCGTTTGGATTTCATTCATGATAAGTCTAAATCGAAATAATATATAAAGTCGTGTCTTATTCCAATAATACAAATATAATTCAATTAAAGCTAAGTTATTCGTAAGATCGGGCAAATACGCCCAATATATACTTATCGCTGTAGAATAAAAGCCATTAGTGCCTATACCATAGGGTGAATACCTAATATAAATCAATGCCCGCCCTGCCTACAGGCACGCCCAATATACACTTATATATCATAAAGATGGAACCTAAATGAGCCTAGCCTATATAAGGGCGTATCATATAGTGTGATGATCACAACAAAAAATGTTTATATACTGTAATACACAATGGTATATATACTATGCTATATGTATATATACTATGTGTGTATGTATGTTGTTATGATATATAAGCATATTATTAGTATAGCCTAATGAAATGCTTATATAGATTCCACGCCCAAAGGTTTATATTAGGGTACAATCAGATCCATATATATAGGAACTATGAAATGACCAAGAAAAGACTTATATATCTATTACGGGGAATAAGGGCTGAACACCCAAGCCTATATAAAGCACTCTCACAGGCATAAAAAATATTAGAATTTTGGGTGCAAAATCGCCAGTAGTCGTCATCAACCGTTCCTAGTCTCAAATATCCTACTTTACGGAAAAACCGTAGCAGGCTGGTTATTAGCCTCACAGACTTTGATCTTCCTCTGATTTTGGGGAACTCTGTTATTCATAGGTAGATAGTACATTTAAACGTTACTATAGTTGTATAAAATATTGGGTGACTAGGCTTGAACAATGAGAATGACTCCGTTCTTTTTTGCCTAGACCTGTGCCAGTACCCATGCACAGTTACTATATGATATTACAGGGTATATATAAATGTTTAAAATATAGGTGAGGGTGGCTAGTCATACCACGCTTTTCTAGCCACGAAACCAGACCGTGCAGACTCACACTACCTCACCTATGGCTCAGTCACCGTTTTTTTACTCGGACATTCACGACTGATTCGTGCCTGCTACCCAATGGGTGATCGTTTTCGTCATCGCCACTAGCTGCTTACTTTGCTTTGTAGTTAGCCTAGAAGGTCGTTTTCTAATACATTACAACTTGGGGAGTGGGCTATATATACGTTTCGTTACTCATTGGACTAGGCTCAATGTTACCAAACATACACAGACTATACACATTAGGTAT
>SMVB01395738.1_pt1 | contig 10165 bp, 10 predicted proteins | sample 2456461 | NCBI WGS metagenome assembly SMVB01 (sample SAMN11095934, study PRJNA526329) | marine sediment metagenome | biome: Marine sediment; feature: Surficial sediment; material: Deep marine sediment; isolation source: Hadal surficial sediment | place: Pacific Ocean | collected 2014-05 | depth...
AGCGTATGCGACGACGGCCGTCCACCACGTTGGCTGTATCGGCGAAGATGGCGCCATGCTGATCGACGTGCTCAAAGCTGGCGGGGTCAATGTGGCCGATGTTGTCGAGCGGGGGACCGATTCCGGCCACGCCGTCATTCAGGTGAACCCGGCTGGAGAGAACGCAATAGTCATCGCGCCCGGGGCTAACCATCGTATCGAGGATGGGGATGTCGAGCGGGCCTTCGCTACCCTCACAACCGGAGACTGGTTGCTGATTCAGAACGAGATAAACGACATAGAAAGAGTATTGGAGCGAGCGGCAATGGAGGGGACGGCGCTTGCCTTCAATGTAGCACCTGTCGATGGTCGAGAAACCGGTTACGAGTTGGCGGCTGTTCGGCTCTTGCTCCTGAACGAGATCGAGGCAGCTTCACTCGCGGGCGTCGAGGATCCCGCTGAAGCCCTGGACTGTCTGTCGGAACGTCTGCCCGAAACCGACATTGTGCTGACGCTCGGCAGCGAGGGGCTTTTGTATCGAACCGGAGCAGGAAAGGGCAAGTTGGGCGCGTACCCTGTTGACGTGGTCGATGAGACAGCCGCAGGGGACGCGTTCATAGGTTATCTGATGGCGGAACTCCTGAAGGGTCTCACCCTGGAAGCAAGCCTCGAACGCGCCTCTGCGGCGGGTGCGTTGGCTGTGACGGTTCCCGGTGCGGCTGACTCCCTCCCGAGACGTCGAGCGGTCGATGAGTTTCTCGAAAAAAAAGGTCCACTCAAAAGGTAAGACCGGTAACCTCGGCGAGTTGCGCTATCGCATCGCCTTCATTGATCACCTTGATCGTGTGCATACCGAGCGCCCGGGCCGGTTTCAGGTTGGTGCCGAGATCGTCCAGAAAAACCGCGTGTTCGGGTTCAACGTCCAGTCGCTCGCAAGTGAGTTGGTAAATTCTCAGATCCGGTTTGCGGATGCCTTCAACGCTCGATTCGACCACCAGATCAAACAGCGCCATCACCCTGGCAACCTCGGAGCCGCGTTCGTCGTGGGGACCCGTGAATGATCCGGATTTCATGTTGTTGGTAATACAGGCGACCTTAAAATTCGCCTTGCAGATTTTGAGCACGTTCACCATTTTCGGTCGCAGCTTGCCGCTCAACAACTCGATCACCTGCCTCCCTCCGACGCGGTGACCGGCCGCCGCGGATTCTTCGGCAAACTTTTCGTCGAATTCATCCAACGTGATCTGACTGGATTCGAATTGTGCCCAGGCGTTGGTTTGGGGGTTGGTCGCATTGATTGTGCGAATGAAATCCGTAGGGACCTCATTGGCCTCTTCGAATCTATTGAACGCTTCGAAGGGACTCGTCGTCAGTACGCCACCGAAATCCCAGAGGATTGCCCGAATCATCGTTTGCTCCATTCACAAGGTTTCACGCAAGGTCCCGTTTGGGCTGTTCCCGTCCCCGTGACGCTCAGCGTCACGGGGACGCGTATTCGGTGTTACCGCAACGATGGTAAAGGAATGGAATCCAGCGAACCAGGTGTCTAGCCTGTTCATGAATAATCCAGGCTAGGAGATGAGCGGCTTGCCGGACGAGCAGCCAGCGGATTCCAATCCGGTGTACCCTCTGACTCAGGCGAATTGATCGAATAGATAGGTACACAAGACACCTGGGGGACTGAAATGGATCTGGAAGGAGGGGTGGCAATTGTCACGGGTTCATCGTCGGGGGTTGGGGCGTCTTGTGCCCGCCAGCTTGCCGAAAAGGGCTGTCACGTCGTCATCAACTATGCCCACAACGAAGATGGCGCGGTTGCCACTCGCCAGGCTTGCGAAGAGCTTGGGGTCGAAACCGTGATTGTCCAGGCGGATGTGGCTGAAGACGATGGGTGCAGGGCCCTCGCGGATGCAGCGGAGCAGAAGTGGGGCAGAATCGATGTATTGGTCAACAATGCCGGCACGACGAAATTCTGCGCCCACGAGGACCTCGAGGGACTCTCCAAACAGGACTTTCTCGATATTTATGCGGTCAACACCCTCGGTGCCTACCAGATGGTCAGGGCGGTAACTCCCGCTATGCGCCGCGGTGGCCGCGGCAGCATCGTGAACGTGGCTTCGATTGCCGCTGTGACGGGAGTTGGCAGCTCGATTGCTTACGCCGCGTCGAAAGGCGCGCTGGTGACCATGGGGCTGTCACTGGCCCGTGCGCTCGGACCTGAGATTCGGGTGAATACGGTTTGCCCTGGTTTTATCCAGGGGGATTGGTTGGAACGGGGGATGGGTAAGGAGAATTACGCGCGTTCGAAAGCTTATCTGGAAAGCAATAGCCCGTTGCGATTGACGGCGACCGCCGACACCGTTGCCGAGGCCATCGTGATGTTTCTCATCGGTCCCGGCATCGTGACGGGGGAAACGCTCATCCTCGATGGCGGACATCATCTGATGCAGACGCCCATGGCGCGCAGATAGTGAGTATTGGTAGTATTGGGGTAGTATTGGTGCCGTGCGTATTCGTTGACGTTTTGCGTGCAAAACGTCAACGAATACGCACGGCACCAGTGGAGGAGATCATGGGGAATAAACGCCAGCTCATATCAATCGACGGATTTACTTTAGGCGCTTACGAAGCGACGCCCGAAGGCACGCCCGAAGGCACGCCCAAAGGCGCAGTTGTCGTCATTCAGGAGATATTCGGGGTCAATTCCCACATCCGGGAAGTTGTCGACGGTTACGCGGGAGATGGGTATTACGCCATTGCACCGCAGATATTCGATCGCGTAGAACGGGATATCGAGCTTGGCTACGAAGAGGCGGACATGGGTCGCGGCGTCGAGATCGCCTTTCAAAAGCTCGATCGAGGTTTTGCCCTTCAGGATATCCAGATCGCCATCGAAGTCGCCTCGGTGCAGGGGGATGTGGGGGTGGTCGGTTACTGTTTCGGCGGGCTGCTCACCTGGCTTGCCGCCTGCGAGTTGAGTGGCGTATCGGCGGCGTCCGCCTATTACGGTGGGGGCATAGCCGGTGAGGTGGACAAAACGGCCCATTGTCCCGTGATGATGCATTTTGGCGAAAAGGATGCACACATTTCACCAACCGATGTGCAGAAGGTTCGAGCAGCGCAGCCCGATGTGCAGGTGTTCGTCTATGACGCCGATCACGGCTTCAACTGTGACCAGCGCGGGAGTTATGACGCCGAAAGTTCGGCGCTCGCCAAGCAGCGAACGCTCGATTTTTTCGCTGAAAACCTGGGTTGAACAGCGCAGGACTCGTTTTCACCCACTCGGTATCCAAGCCGGCCAATGCGGTAGGTCGATTGTCGTGAAGTGGGGGGTGGTGGCCCGTCAAGCTTGACTTCCGGGGGGTGTTTGTTAATCCTTCGACCCACGGAAAAGGGGCGGGGTCAAAGTAGAGTGCGCCGAAGAGCGTACTCCCCGCAAGCGGCTGCCGTGCAGCCAAATAAAATACCTGTCACAGGCAACAGTGATAGCAAGTAGGTGGATGGGATTCACCGAACGATCACACGTGTTGTCTGTGAGGTTTGTTTTCGAAACCTAAAAATCCCGTAGGAAGTCGTAATGAAAAATAAACGCACCCACAGGCTTTGGCTGTCGTTGTTCCTGACTGCCGGTCTCGTGGCCAGCGGTCCCGCAGCTGCGGCCAATCTGAATGACATCTTCCAGGTTGCCGGGCAGATCAACGCGCAAGCTAAGCGTTCGCAAGTGAAGATCGACGCGTTGACGGAAGAAACGCGTAAGTTGCTCAATGAGTACAAAACCGAGCTCAAACAGATCGAGGGGTTGAGGGTTTACAACCGGCAACTGGAGAAGCAGATCGGCAACCAGGAGCGTGAAATGACTCAACTGGCGGGGTCCATCGACCAGGTTACCGTGATCGAACGGCAGATCACGCCGTTGATGTTGCGGATGATCGATGCCCTCGAGCAGTTTGTAGACCTGGACCTGCCTTTCCGGCTCGACGAGCGCCACGGACGAGTCGAGGAATTGCGCTTGATGATGGATCGGGCCGACGTTGCGGTCTCCGAGAAGTTCAGCCAGGTGCTGCGGGCGTACCAAATCGAAAACGAATACGGGCGAACTTATTTTGCCTATTCCGAGACCATCAATGTCGGTGGTCAGGACCGTAAGGTCGATGTCTTGAAGATGGGTCGAGTTGCCTTGGTCTACCAGACCCCGGATGGGGAGGAAACGGGGATGTGGAACGCGAATACGGACCAATGGGAAGTGTTGGGTGACTCCTACAAATCTGCCGTCCGCGATGGCATTCGAATGGCGAATCAGCAATTGACGGTGGATATGTTGATGCTGCCGGTGCTAATTCGGGAGGCGGGATGATGAGCAGCTATTCGATCTGCAAGACCGTGAAGCGCGGTGTGTTAGCGATGTCGTTTGCTCTGTTGATGTCACCGATGGCCTTCTCACAGGAAGCGGAAACGGCTGTCGAGGGTGATCTGGAGGTCGTACCAGCCGACACGCTGGGTGAACTGCTCGATAACGTACGGGAACGCCGCGTCGTGGAATCCCGAATACACCGTGAGCGGGAAGCGATTTTTGCCCAAAACAAGGCCAGCCAAGCCAAACTGTTGGCCGATGCCGAGTCAGAGCGCCGCCGCGAGGAGCGTCGCTCGGAGCGCCTGGAAACCCAGTTCGAAGAAAACGAAATACGGATCGGCGACATGCAGGAGCAGTTGGATCGCCGGCTCGGTTCGCTGCGGGAGCTATTCGGTGTGCTCCAGCAGGTGGCGGGAGATACCCGCGGGGTGTTCGCAGGTTCTATTATCAGCGCGGAATATCCCGGTCGTGGGGAGTGGCTGGGCGCGCTTGCCAAGAAGATGGGTGTTGCCAGTGAACTCGCCACCATCGATGAGATGGAGACGCTTTGGTTCGAACTCCAACGGGAAATGACGGAGTCCGCCAAGATCACCTCGTTTCCTGGATCCATCACCTTACTGAGTGGTGGGCAGAAAAACACGACCGTAACCCGAATCGGCGCGTTTGGGCTGATAGCCGATGGTCTGTACGTACAATTCGATGTGAACGATGGAACCCTCGTTGAACTGCCTCGTCAGCCGATTGGCCGTTATACGAGCTCTGTGGAAGATCTCGAAGAGGCAGGGCCGGGCGACGTCGTAGCTTTTGGGATCGATCCAACTCGCGGTCAGTTGCTGGCACGGCTGATCCTGGCCGACACCTGGGCCGATCGTATCGGCAGCCCGTTTGGTGGCATTGCCAAAGGTGAATGCTGGCTGCCGTTCTGTGATGGTCAAGGTGGTGCGCCGGGTTCGGTCATCATTCTCGTTGGTATCGTCGGGGTACTGTTGGCTATTGAGCGTCTGATCACGCTTTCCATGGTGGGGGCCAAAGTCAACGCTCAGAAAAAGTCGCCCATTGCGAGTGACGACAATCCACTGGGTCGTGTGCTCAGGGTTTATGACAACAATAAGGACGTGGATGTTGAGACGCTGGAGTTGAAGCTTGGCGAGGCCATGCTGGTGGAGACACCGAGTCTCACTCGAAACATCAATTTGATTCAGGTGATCTCGGTCGTTGCTCCTCTGCTTGGCCTGCTTGGTACCGTTATCGGGATGATACTGACCTTCCAGGCGATCACATTGTACGGTGCGGGAGATCCCAAGACGATGGCAGGGGGTATATCCCAGGCGCTTGTCACCACCGTGTTGGGCCTGGTTGTTGCAATTCCGACAACCTTGCTGCACGCCATTGTCGCCGCACGCAGTCGCTCGGTGATTCACGTCCTGGAAGAGCAAAGTGCCGGGATCATCGCAGAACATGCGGAAGCTGCCGGGCGGGCACTGGGCTAAGGTCGATTATCGATGTTTTATGATGCCTACATCGCTATTCAGCAGTTCATGGATCAAGGCGGCGACGTTCTCTATCTGATTGCCGCTTTGACCTTCCTCATGTGGACACTGATCTTTGAACGGGTCTGGTATTTCCAGTCCGAACACAAACTGGTCATACGGGATGCCACCCAGAAGTGGGAGTCACGCCCGGAACGCCGTTCGTGGACTGCCAGCCAGATCCGGGATTCTTTGATTTCTGAAGCCTCAGACCGAATTTCCGGCAGCCTGCCGTTGATTCTGACCTGTGTCACGCTGTGCCCGCTGCTTGGACTGCTGGGCACGGTGACGGGCATGATTTCGGTGTTTGATGCTATGGCGACTCAAGGTGGCAATGCCCGTTCGATGGCGGCCGGGGTGTCTCAGGCAACAATTCCGACGATGGCGGGAATGATCGCCTCGCTTTCCGGCGTGTTCGGTAGCACCATTCTGAAACGAAAGGTGGCATTCGAAACCGAACTTTTCGAAGATCACCTGACGAAAGACCACTAGCCTGAATATTCCAGGCTGGGCAGTAGGAGGTTCTTATGCGTAGGGCTGGCAGATTCTCAAGACCGGATGACGACTCGGACATCAATCTCACGCCGATGCTCGATGTGGTTTTTATCATGCTGATCTTCTTCATCGTCACGGCAACGTTCATCAAACAGGCGGGAATTGACGTTTACCGGCCGGACGCATTGACGGCCGAAAAGAAACCAACGGTGAGTGTACTGTTGGCTATTGGAGCAAACGGAGACATCTGGATAGATAAGAAGAGAGTGGAGATCAATGCGGTACGAGCCGTGATTGAGCGTCTGCACGCGGAAAATCCGAAGGGGACCCTGGTCATCCAAGCCGATCGGGCCGCCAAATCCTCAAAGCTGATGGCGGTATTGAACGCAGCGCGGGGTGCCGGGTTGAAGGAAGTGGCAATCGCCACCGAACAGTAGAGGTAGCAAGATGATCACGCGATATATGTTTGGCGTTTCCTTAGGGGTTGTTGTCACTTTTTTGCTTTTCCTATTGATGCAGGCGCTGATCAAGAGCGATAGAAGCGCGATCACGGAAGACAAATTTGGCAGAATTGTCGACATGGTCATGCTCGAAGACGAGCTGGAAATTCAGACCAAAGATCGCAAACCTAAACCACCGCCTCCACCGGACGAACCACCCCCGGACATGCCCATGCCCGAGTTTGATTCGAGTGACGTGTCCCAGGGCGTCGAGATTGGCATCATCAAAGTCACCGTAAACCTCAATGTGGGCGGCGCCGGTGGCTTCAGCACCGACGGTGAGTATCTTCCTATCGTAAAGGTTGCTCCGGTTTATCCGAGGCGGGCGCAAACAAGAGGTATCGAAGGTTTTGTCCTGCTCGAGTTCGTGGTGACGAGAACGGGTGCTGTGCGCGACCCGCAGGTCATTGAATCCAAACCTCCGGGTATCTTCGATCGCGCAGCCTTGAGCGCGGCATTGAAGTTCAAGTACAAGCCGAAGGTGGTCAACGGTGAAGCCATCGATGTGGCGGGTGTGCGCAATCGTATCATCTTCGAGTTAACGGATTAAGGGACACATCATGAAGCCAAAGAGAATTGTCTTCTTCATGTTGGTGGTGTTTGTGTACACGGCCGTTCCATTTACCGCGGAGTTGGGTTTCGGCGGAGTCAGCGTCATGGCGGCCGAGGAAAAGCAGAAAACCCGCCGCGTGCCATCGATGAGTGAAGCGACCTTCAAGAAGCTCGCCCAGGCTCAGGAATTTCTCGAACTCAAGGAGTATCCGGCTGCGATGGCCGTTCTGGATAAGATGCTCGAGCGCAGGCGGCGGTTGAATGGCAACGAGGTAGGCCAGGTCCATAACATGCGCGGGTTCGTGTTTTTCACAGAGGAAAAATACGATGACGCCATCAGTGCCTACCAGCAGGTCGCCGCACAGGGAGATGAAATCCCCCAGGGGCTGGAACTGACAACTTTGTACACGCTTGCCCAATTGTGCTTCGTGGTAGACCGCTTCAACGACGCGCTCAATTACATGGAAATCTGGATTTCGAAGGCCGAAAATCCGGGTCCCGGCCCCCGTATTTTCATGGGTCAGGTTTACTACCAGATGAAGGACTTCCCGAGTGCGATTGTACAAATTGAACTCGCCATTGTGGTTGCCAACGAAAGAAATACTTCGATCAAGGAAAACTGGTGGGGGTTGCTGAATTATCTCTACTTCGAGGAGGAAAACTGGCCGAAGGTTCTCGAGATTCTGGAAATCCTCGTGCGTGACTTTCCGAAACGCGACTACTGGGTTCGCCTCGCGGGGGTGTATGGCATGCAGGAGATGGACAAGGAGCAACTCTACTCGATGCAGGCCGCGTACGTTGCGGGATTCCTGGAACGCGAAACGGATTTGAATAACCTGCATGGATTGTTGATGCAGGAAGAGGTTCCCTATAGTGCCGCCGTCGTCCTCGACCAGGCACTCAACGACGGAAACGTCGAGAAGACCTCGAAGAATCTCCGCAACCTCGGACAGGCCTGGCAACTCGCCCAGGAGGTGGAGAAAGCCATTGTCGCGTACGAGCAAGCAGGGAAACTATCCGAAGACGGTAAAATATTCGACAGGCTGGCTAACCTGTACCTCGACGATGGCCAGTTCGCCAAGTGTGTGAAAGCGGCCAATAACGCTCTGGACAAAGGCGGCTTGCGCAAGAAGCAGAATACCTATGTTTTCCGTGGCATGTGCCTGTACGAGCAGAAAAAGCTCACCCCGGCGCGCGCATCGTTTGTCTCCTGCCGCAATGAATCGCGGCGAGTGAAAGATAATGGAGGTAGACGGATGTGCCAACAGTGGATTAGTTTCATCGACAATGAAGTCAAACGTAACAGGATACTCGCAGAAGCGTTTTAGCGGCTGGGTCTTTCGTTTCACATTCAGCTTATTTGAGAGGCCGGTCTTGTACCGGCCTTTTTGTTGAGGATAAAAAGTGTTCACAGGTATTACCCAAGCTCTTTGCACGGTAGAAGAAGTTCGAGACGAAGTCGCTTTGCGCCACATAACCCTCGATCTGGGACCCCTGGCTGAAAAGTTGACAACGGGCGCCTCCGTTGCCGTGAATGGTACCTGTCTGACCGTTACCGAGGTGAACGCTGAAAAGGTCTCGTTCGACGTCATCAAGGAAAGCCTGGAGACCACTAATCTTGGCGATCTGCGCGTTGGCAGCCGCGTCAATATTGAAAAGTCGTTCAAGTTTGGTGAGGAAGTGGGGGGCCACGTGTTGTCTGGTCACATCAGCGGCCTGGTTCGTGTCGCGCAGGTAGAAGACAGCGAGAACGAGCGGAATATCTGTTTTCGTGTGCCGCGGCGATGGATGAAATATCTACTTCACAAAGGTTTTGTGGCATTGGATGGAGCAAGTCTGACGATCGCCAAGGTCGACTTCGAAGCAGCCACCATCACCGTCAACTTGATTCCAGAAACAATCAAACGAACAACGCTCGGGGGCGTGACCGAAGGAGATAGTGTGAACCTGGAAGTAGATTCGCAAACACAGGCGGTGGTGGACACCGTCGAACGGATGATGGAATCACCCGACTGGCAAAAACGAGTCGAGCGGGGATCGTCTGGCGCCGACTCTTAGCTCTGGGCGCGCATCTGTCGTAGGTTGCCAATCACCGCTTGCAGGGCACGATCGAATACTTGGGATTCGTCGAGAATTCTGAGTGAGGCCCGTTGCAGATCGGCGGCCAGTTTCACTCTGGATTTCTGAGCTACCTTCATCCCCCGTCGATTGACAAAAACGTATCTATTCCCGGGCTGAACGACAGTCGCTAATCGACAGCGTAATCGGGTGCCATCCTCTTGAGTCATCTCAACCCAGGTTCCTTCCTGCAGCTTGGTAATCTGATTGAGGAATTTCTGATCCGGCCGTTGCGCCTCCGGGTTTTCCTCGGAATCATGTGACTCGGTCAATACGATCTCGTCCAGTTCTTCGAAATCCCTGGCGAACACGTCGTTCTCTGGAGCGTCATCCTCGAGGTAGCGCCAGTCGTGCTGAGATATTTCCCGAAGCTGGAACTCGAGGCATTCGATCTGCTCGTTGCGGGTCGAATCCGGGAGCTTGATGGTATCCATGCCTGAGTGCAGCCGAGTAATCAGCTCCGGTATGATCGCATCACGCTTGCGTAATTCTTCCTGGTTCGACAATGGCTGTAAGCACCAGAGCAGGTCATCGAGAACCTGTACCGAAAGTTGCCACTCGGTAGATGCGCTGCCTTCTTTGACGCACAGGTAAACGAGCACCTTGCACCAGGTCTCGCTGATAAATCGCCCCACGGCAGG
>SMVB01036108.1_pt1 | contig 10163 bp, 8 predicted proteins | sample 2456461 | NCBI WGS metagenome assembly SMVB01 (sample SAMN11095934, study PRJNA526329) | marine sediment metagenome | biome: Marine sediment; feature: Surficial sediment; material: Deep marine sediment; isolation source: Hadal surficial sediment | place: Pacific Ocean | collected 2014-05 | depth 0-1...
TGGCGTCGTCGCAATCGAGCGGATCGTTGATGCAGGCGCCGCCGGAACAACTGTCCGTGGTGCAAGCCTTGCCGTCATTGCATTCGATCGGCGTGTTCGAGCAGATCCCGGCAGTGCAAGTGTCGATCGTGCAAGCATTGGCGTCGTCGCAATCGAGCGGATCGTTGACGCAGGCGCCGCCGGAACAACTGTCGGTGGTGCAGGCGTTATTGTCATCGCATTCGATCGGCGTGTTCGAGCAAATCCCGGCAGAGCAAGTGTCGATCGTGCAGTCATTGGCGTCGTCGCAATCGAGTGGATCGTTGATGCAGGCGCCGCCGGAACAACTGTCCGTGGTGCAATCGTTGCCGTCATCGCAATCGATCGGCGTGTTCGAGCAAATCCCGGTAGAGCAAGTGTCGATCGTGCAGGCATTGGCGTCGTCGCAGTCGCTATGGATAGTACAACCGGTCGCCGGCGGCTGACATGCACCGTCCACGCAGACCTCGCCGTCGGGGCAATCCAACGACACCAGGACGCATTTACCCGAGAGGCATAAGTCCGTGGTACAGGCATCAGCATCGTCGCAGTCGCTGTGGAACATGCAATTGGTCGGCACGCACGCCCCACTGACACACTCCTCACCAGGACCACAATTGATCGGCACATTGTCGCAGACGCCCAGGTCACAGATGTCGTCCGTGCAGGCATCAGCGTCATCGCACTCGATGTCGAGCTCGCAACCGGCTGCAATGCATCCCCCCGCGAAGACGTAAGCCGATCCGGCGTTATCGCCGTTGTCGTCATGTTGATGGGCACCCACAATGGCCACATCACCTGAGACGGCCACCGCATTCCCAAACACATCCGCGGTCGCTCCGTCTGATGCCAGCAGCTTTTGCTCCTGAGACCACGCCGAGCCGCTGTAGCCAAACACATACGCCGAGCCGGAAAGCGTCCCGTTGTCATCGTCGCCGGGCGCTCCGAGCAAAGCCACATCGCCGGAGATGGCCACGGAGCCGCCGAACTCGTCCAGGCCCATGCCATCGGTAGCGATCAGCTTGGCTTCCTCAAGCCACGATGAGCCGTCGAAGCCGAACACGTACGCCGAGCCCGCATCTACCCCGTTGGAGTTGTCGTCCAGGTAGGCACCAACGACAGCCACATCACCAGAGATCGCTACAGAAAACCCGAATCGATCGTTCCCGGCGGCATCTGAAGCCAGCAGTTTTTGCTGCTGAGACCACGTCGAACCATTGAAGTTGAACACGTACGCCGAGCCGTGGGCGGAGCCGGGAGTTTCAAATGGGTCGCCATCCAGGTAGGCGCCGATGATGGCCTTGCTCCCGGAAACCGACACCGAGAAGCCAAACCAATCCGCGATCGCACCATCCAGGGGCAGCAACTTGGCCTCTTCGAACCACGAGGAACCATTGAAGCGAAAAACATACGCCGAGCCGGAGTTGTCGCCGTGGTCATCGTTCCGGTAGGCGCCGACCACGATCACGCTTCCCGAGACCGCCACGGCCGTGCCGAAAGCATCACTGGCCGCACCATCGGAGGCGAGAAGTTTGAATTCCTCGACCCAGGTCGAGCCGTTAAACCGAAAGACATAGGCCGAGCCGGAATTGGTACCGATGTGGTCATCCCCAGATGCCCCGATCACGATGACGTTACCAGAGACAGCTACGGAACGGCCGAAGGAGTCCACACTGCTGCCGTCCGAGGCGAGGAGCTTCTGTTCCTGCATCCAGTTGAAACCATTGAAGCGGGAGACATAGGCCGAGCCGGAATTCAGGCCGTTATCATCATCGTGGGGCAAACCGACCACGGCCACATTGCCCGAGACCGCGACGGACCGGCCGAATCGATCATCGGCAGTGCCGTCCGGGGCCAGGAGTTTTGCCGTCTCGCACTGTGCCCATGAGACCTTCGTATTGGCGCCCCAGCAAATGGCCACAACTGCAACCATCACCACCGACCGTGAAAGAATCCGTACTCTCGAAGCCGAATATCGAATGGTACTCAACATCACGTTCCCCCGAAGTAATGGTGCAGTCTTCAATTCTAAGCAGAACCGAACAACCCTGGCGGCTCAGCACTTGCGGGCACTGAGGTGGGCCGCGATGACCGCGCCCTCCGAGCCCAATGTGCGCTCGGAAATTCCGCCGAACTCCGAACACAAAGTACAATCCGTCTCGTGCAATGCAAAATTGGTTTTGGGTATGCTGGGAACACCCTATATTCTCGTCGAGGCTGGGCTCGAGACGCGGCGTCCCCGGCGCAAGACGGGCCGCGTTCACTTATTCGGAAGTAGCTTGATGGGGATTTATGGAAGGATTCAGCGCTCGGTCGGCTGGAGTGTGCAACGCGGGAAGTACACCCAAGTCCCACTAAGCTGCCTCGGCTGGCGGCGAGAAGTCAATGGGGGCGGGAGGACTCGAACCTCCGACCAGCGGCTTAAAAGGCCGATGCTCTACCGACTGAGCTACGCCCCCGCAAAGCAAAAAGGGATCCTATCACAGCCGATCAACGGGCCGCAATAGCGTGTTGTGAACCTGAAGAGCAGGTTCGACACGATGGGTCCTGCGTTTTTCGCCCTATCCGAGCAGCGATGGCAGCTCGCTGATGCCCGGCAGCAGCAAAGCAACGAGACCCAGGATCGTCAGAATAATGGCAGCGATGCTCATTTCGGTGTTTCTCCTGTTCGCAGGCCAAGCCCGCTGGGCTCCAACGACGGTTGAGAGGCCCAAATTCGACGCAACGGGCAGATCACCGTTATGGTAAGAGGTCCGGCGCTGAAACTCAAATCGCGCATTCTCCGTTCTGCGAATCAGCTTGGCTCAAAGGTAAGGTGTGGTCAGGGATTGGTCCCTCCGAACTTGGCTCAACACTTGCTCGAGGAACGGCCCATTCCTGTGGACCAAGCGGTAACAGATGCCAAAAGAAGCCAAATTAGCGGTGACGGCCAGTATCTCCGCGAGCATGTGGTAAGTGTTGCGGATCGTGTCTTGTTCGCCGCCGATGTTCGCCCACGCGCCAAGCAGTGCGGCGGTCAACGTGATGGCAACGGCCACGGCGGTGAGCATCACGATGATGCCTTTGGGACGCTGCGACTGCTTGATCAAGACTTCATCCAAATGGCCGGTCAACACAGCCTGTTTGACCAACTTGCCGGTGATCACGAAATAAGTCAGCAAGATACAGTATACCAGACAGGTGTAGAGCGTAGCGAACAGCCCCATTCCAAAATGGGCGGCGAAGAAACGGGAGTCTTCTGCGCAAAATCCGAACACTGCCGTAACGGCGATCACGATCACGTAGCCGACTACCAGTGCCAAGAGAACCCGCTGCATCGAAACTGCATTCCTGCCCCCGACCTACTCGGGTTTCCCGGGTCGTGGATCCACGGACTCCTTCGGGCCTGCTGTCGCTGATGCAGCCGGGCTCGGCGGGGCCACCGGTGTGGTACGCTCGCCATCGACGGGTGTCGCCTCGGTGAGTTCCTTGATACGGGCCAAGGCGAAGTGCCTGTTCGACCGGGAGGATTCCGTCGTCAGCGCAGCGCGATACAGTTCCAGGGCCCGTTTGCGGTCGTGAAGTCGATAGTCGTAGACCACGGCCGCCTGGAACCGCGCCGGATGAGGTGTGGCCGGATCCCAGGTCCAGGCGCGTTCATACCACTGCACCGCCACGGAGTCTTGATTCTTGTAGTACTCCTTCAACATTTCACCGCAGTGAAATGCAGCATCATCGATCTTGTCACTCATCGGATACGTGCGAATGAGTTGCTTCAGCATGGCCAGCGCTTGGCCCATTTTCTCTTGATTGAAGAACACGGGCGTGCCATGGCCCGCCTGCGCGGCGACGGCCAGTGCTTCTTTGTAGAGGGCATCCGCTTCTACGATCCTGTCCCGCGGGGACAGGTCCAGTCGCGCGATTTCACTGTCATACAGATAGTGATAGGGCCGAATACGCCCGATGTCTTGAAGCTCGCCCTGCGCCCACAGGCGCTTCTCTTCGTAGCCATGCTGCTCATAGTAATCGTGCAGTTGCTGAAGCGTGCGTCGGTAAGACGTGCGATATTGGATCAGTTGCTCCACCAGATCCACTTCACCGGCCTGAGCAAGTGATGCGTCTGACTGGCGCGCCAGCTCCACGGATTCAAACGCGGTCACGCGGTTCCCCTTCATGGGGCCGCGCGTGATCGGTGCGTCCGTCCGGCACGCCCACGAACTCGAGAGACACACAGCCGCTGCCACAGTCACAATTCTTGCCTTCATCGGGTTAACTCCTTTTTACAGCAGGCTCACCACTGCGCTTCCTCGAACGGCCCCCGCGGCCTGGACGCCTTGGGCTTCGGGCGGCTCTTGATGATCGCCCCCGCCAAGGCCAGGTCGCCGGGATATGTAATCTTCATGTTTCTCATGTCACAATCAACGACCGTGACGTCATGTCCACTCGCGCCGACGATCTCTGCGTCGTCGGTGGCCTCCGTCCCCTCAGTTACGTCGGCGTAGGCTGCGAGCAGTGTCTCCTTGCGAAAGACCTGCGGCGTCTGGGCCTCAAAGAGCCCCTCGCGGGACACTGTTTCGTCGACGACTCCTGCGCCCGAGACTCGTTTGATCGTGCCGCTGAGCGGCGCCGCCAGGATGGCCGCCCCGCTCTTTGTGGCCTCGGCGAAGACGCGATCGATCATCTCCAAAGTCGTGCAGATTCGCGCGGCGTCATGGACGGCCACGAACTCGGCCTCCTCATTTACGGCCTTGAGCCCGTTGGCCACCGTCTGCCAGCGATACGCTCCACCCTCGACAAGTGTCACGCCCATGAAGCCCAGGTTGGGCCCATACTGGTCTTTGACATATTGCGCGTCGCTGGGGCTCACGGCGAGGATCGTCTGGCACACATCGTCTCGGTTGACGAACAATTCGATCGCACGAATAAACAATGCGCGGTCTTTGAACTTGGCGAACACCTTGTTTTGCTTGCCGCCATAGCGCTCACCTTTGCCCGCGGCAGTGATGATCACCGAGAATTTCGCCAAATCACGAGTCTCCTATCTTTCGCGCCTGCGAGGGCCGATCGCATCGTCGGTTTTCCCAAAGATCATCCTGCCCGCGCTGGTCTGCAACACGCTAGTGACAGTGATTTCCACATCCTCATTAATGTGCCGGCGGCCCCCGCTGGCCACGATCATCGTGCCATCCTCGAGATAGCCGATGCCCTGATCGGCTTCTTCGCCCGGCTTGATGATCTTGACGATAATCCGTTCGCCGGGCAGGAATACCGGCTTCAATGCGTTGGCCAGGTCGTTGATGTTGATCACTTCGATGCCGCGCAGCTGAGCGACCTTGTTCAAATTGTAGTCGTTGGTCATAATCCGGCCATCGACTTGTTGAGCAAACGTGACCAGTTTCTGATCGACGTCTTCGGCCTGTGCCTCTGCTGAAAACTCCACGTCGACGATCTTGATCTCGACGTTGCGGTTTGACTGCAACTTGTTGAGCATGTCCAGGCCGCGGCGCCCTCGATTGCGTTTCAGCTTGTCCGCACTGTCCGCGACCGCCTGAAGCTCGTTCAAAATAAACCGCGGCAACACAAAGTCGCTCTCGATGATCCGCGTGTCCGCAATATCCGCGATGCGACCATCGATGATCACCGACGTATCCATGATTACGGGCCGCCCGCCCTTCTTTTGCTTCGTGAATTCGACGTAAGGAATGATGAAGCGGATGTCGTCCTTGGTTTGCACGACGAAACTGATCGTGAAATAGCAACAAATGATGCCGACGATCAGCTTCGTCGTGGTGACCCGGATTGTCGTCGCCGGATCCGGGTGAGGCACGTCTGCCATCGCCAGATCCACGACCAGCGAGAAACCATAGGCTGCGATCATGCCCGCAATCAACCCGAACAATACGCCCGATAACGCCGACAGCGACTTCCGTGGAATCGCCACGTCGATAACGACGACCAAGACACCCAAGAGCAGGAAGCCTGGGATCACCCAGACTTCCGGGAGCCAGGGAGGACGAACGTCCGCCTGGGCAAAGCGCGTCGCGACGCCTCCCAAAAGGAGAATGAAAATGATTCTGATAACGTGAAAAACCATGGCCAGTTCTGCGGCTCCACGATGGCGAAGATTGCCGATCCGCGCTAGAGTATACCAGCCAGCAAGGCCGGAGCAACGGGCGGACCTGTGTTCCGCGCTGGCGGTCGTCCAATGGTAACACCGCGGCATCTCGTCGCATGCAGCCGATATTGCCCGTTCTCGTTCCGGAACATCCGCGTTCAATCGATGGCGAACTCTAAAGAGCATATCCCGCCCGCTTCAAATTCCGCAGGACCGCATGCGGATACCCTGGATATGAATATTTCACAGGTGGAGGGAGTCGGGCTGGCCATCGTCGTACTGGCGCTGCCTGTTCTCGGTGAGCAATTCTGCAACATCCTCGTCGGCCTGGTCGATACCTTCCTTGCTGGCCGGTTTCTCAATAAAGAAGCGATTGCCGCCGTCGGAATCGCATCGTACGTCAGTTGGCTGGCAACGATGCTCAGCGGCTTCATCGGCGTGGGCTCGACGGCCTTGGTTGCCCGAGCCGTCGGAGCCGGCGATTCCCAGCAGGCCAATAGACTGGCCAATCAGTCGATGGGGCTGGCGGGTTTTCTGGGCTTCGCGATGATGCTCGTCCTGCTGATACTGTCCTCCTTCCTGCCCCAAATGCTCGGCCTGCCCGCCGAGGCAGCGGCAATGACCGCGCGATACCTCCGGATCGACGCCTTCGGCCAATTCCTTTATGCGTACATGCTCATCGGGGCCGCCTGTCTTCGCGGCGCGGGCGACACACGCACGCCGATGCTCATCATGATCGGCGTGAACTTCGTCAATGTCGTGGTCTCGGTGACCTTGTGCCTGGGCCTGGGACCCTTCCCGATGCTGGGCGTCATCGGAATTGCCGCCGGGACCGTCGCGGCGCGCTCGCTCGGTGGAGTGGTCATGCTCATCGTGCTGTACAGAGGCCGAACCGCCCTGAAGCTGAATTTGCCCCACATGGCCTTCGACCGCGGCATCGCCCGCAGAATTGTGAACATCGGAGGGCCCGCGGGCCTGGATGCAGTATTCATGTGGACCGGGCACTTCATCTTCCTTGGATTTCTGACGAGCGTCGATGCCGATCCGGAAATCGGATTGGCCGCCAGTGCCGCCCACATGATCGGCGTTCGGATCGAATCATTCTCATACTTGCCCGCGATGGCGTGGGGCATTGCGGCCGCCACCTTGGTCGGACAAGCATTGGGCGCCGCAAACCCGCAGAGGGCCCGCCGTATCGGCCACGCCGCGGTGTTGCAACTGGTTCCCTACGCGTTGATCGTAAGCGGCCTTTATTATTTCGGGGCGGAGTTCATTTATTCGTTTTGGAGCAGCGATAGGATGGTGCAGGATCAGGGCGTGCCGGCTCTGAAGCTTGTGGCGTTTGCTCAACCATCGCTTATCTTCATGATCATTTATGTGAGCGCGCTCCGCGGCGCCGGTGATACGCGCTTCCCAATGTTGATGAATGTGCTCGGAATATTCTGTGTGCGGATTCCGCTCGCTTACACGTTCGGCGTGGTGCTCAAAGGTGGGTTGTTCGGTGCATGGATCGGCATGACATCAGACTTGATCTTCAGGTCGCTGCTGGCAGCCGGGCGGTTCACTTGGGGTAAATGGACCGGCAAAGAGATTTGAGAGTATCACAAGAGACAAGGGAACGATCGAAATCGTTCCCTTGACCTGCAAGCCACAAAGCCGCGCTCAATTCTGATGTTTCGTTTAGTAGAGCACGTACGAGCCGGAGTAAAATAGTGCGGCCGTCGGATCCAGCGTGATCGTCCGGCACCGACCCCAGCTCGGCCAAGTGTATGTGTAGTCCGCGAGCCAGTATCCTGAGAGGTCCTGACTCAGGCCGAACGGATCGTCGAAATCGACGTCGAACGGGTCGTCATCCACTTCATCCAGCACTTCATCATCTTCGTCATCTTCATCAAGAATCACCGGCTCAAGATACTCTTCAGTGTAAATCGGGTAGTCCACAGGCGTGTACGCGGTCGGATAGCCCAAGTAGTCATAGTCATAGGGCGTGTAGCTGAAGGCTGAGGAATTGTAATAAGAGGGATAGTAGGCGCTGGAGCAATAGTAGCCCGGGTAGCCATAGGAATAATTGGAATAACCGAAGCTCAGACTGCCGAAACCCAATCCGAAGCGGTACCCATATCGTCCGTAGTAGTAAGGGCTGTAGTAGTTGGAATAGCCGTATGTGTACGACGGATAATAGTACCCGCTGAAGCTGTGTCCTAAGCCGCCGTAGTCGTGGTGTGAGTAATGATGTGCGTCATGACCGTAATTGTCATAATAGTGGCGATCCTGGTAACCTCGCCGGCCGACGTGGATATCGACGTTGAGGCTGTCTCCCGCGGAGCCATGATTGTCGTAACCCGTGTAGTCCGGGCGATTCAGGCCGCCGCCGAGACGCCGGCGACTCTTTTGTTCTCTCACTCCGATTCCTTCATGACGGCGGATTCCGTCCGTCGTCCCTATTCGGCCGACACCAACCGCGCCGGTCCGGGGTCGCAGGGCCACTTGCCCGCCCACCCTGTTCTTCACTGACGACCGAACCGTGGACCGCAGTTGTGCAGACTCGGTGTTCGCCACATTCGGGCTGCTGCGACGACCTTGCGGATTCGTCACCACGCCGAGTCGCTGACCTGCCGGCCTGGTCGACTCGACTCCGGGACTTCGCTGCGGCGCGGGCCGCCGGCGAATATCGTTCCGCTGGTTGTTGCTGCGGCTGGTGGGGTTCGACGATGTGGACGGTTTCGTACGGACTGGTGAGCGGCCTATGGCCGGGCTGCGGCGCAATCCGCTGGAACGCTTTCCCGGGTTACGAGTCGTGTTCGGAGCAAGACGACGCACATTGGGAGACGTTTTGGGAGACACGCCATTTCGGCGTGGCCGGATCGTCGGACTCGGCTTAGAGGAGTTACGTCCATCGTTTCGTCTGGGGGACACTCGCACGCCGGGAGATGTCCGCCGGCTGGGCGCCGGACGACGAGTCGACCCAATTTGCGGACGTCTGGTCGGTGAACTTCGGCGAGTGATGCTCGATCGCCCCGAGGACCGCGGACGGGTAACTCTACTCCCCCCACGGTGACTGGGACGAGTGCTCCGGCGCGATCCAATACTCGATCGCCGCGATGGACGAGTCGAGCGCCTGGTGGTTCCGCCCGATCTTCGAGCGCTGCCGCCCCGCGACGAGCGACCGGGAGACACACGGCTGCCTCCGGAGCGGTGCGTCGAGCGCGGGGCCGTTCTCCGACCGGCGCTGCCGCGCCCGGAACGGCGCTGGGCCAATGCATCCGATGCGACAATGAAAGTGAATACCAAGGCCAGGACAAACAGCTTGCGACCGAATTGGGGCTGACGTGACATCATCACTGGTCCTCCTCAGGAAGCTATTCGATTGTGATTATCGGCCAACGGTCCGCGAGCGGCCTCGTGAAACCGACGAGCGGCCAGCCCGATTTCGATGCCCTGCATCGCGGACACTCCATTATCATATGTTAATTATATACGAAATGATTGCAAAGATGCGACTATTATGTCAAGAATGATTTTAATTCACTGAGGGACTTGATCGTGAAATCGGGCTCGGAATCCCCGATATCGCTGATCCGGCCGTCGCGCTCGATCCAGATGCCCGTGATCCCAAGCTCTTGGGCCCCACGGATATCGCTGTGCAGTGAGTCGCCCACGTGAACGCATCGCTCGGGACTCACGCCCATCATCTTCATGGCGTACTCAAAAATCCCGGGGTCCGGCTTGTAGCTGCGGGCACGCTCGGAGCTGACCGTTCCATCGAAGCGCAGAGCGTGGGCGGAAAACGCATTCTGAAGATCGGCTTCATCTGCATTGCTGATGCAGCAGACCGGCACCGTGAGCGCTGCCAGCGCATCCTTGGCTTCTGCGTGCAGCGATGGGTTCCGCCAGTATCGCTGCAGCTCATCGGCATACGGGATCGGGTCGCACTCGACGCCTAGTTCAGCCATGGTCTGCCGAAGACTGACGCACTCGATTTCATAAAGCGTCTTGAATTGATCGTGATTGCTCTGATCCGAGACCGCGAAGAAACACTTCCCCCATCGAA
>SMVB01170491.1_pt1 | contig 10163 bp, 9 predicted proteins | sample 2456461 | NCBI WGS metagenome assembly SMVB01 (sample SAMN11095934, study PRJNA526329) | marine sediment metagenome | biome: Marine sediment; feature: Surficial sediment; material: Deep marine sediment; isolation source: Hadal surficial sediment | place: Pacific Ocean | collected 2014-05 | depth 0-1...
CGGTAATCGAACTCAGCCCCGGAGAACACACCTTGCAGCTATTGCTGGGAGATTTCGCGCATATCCCGCACGTCCCGCCAATGGTGTCAGAACGCATCACGATTGTGGTGGAGTAGTCGCAAGGCGGCCAGCCCGCGACGATTAAGTGGGCGCTTCAGCCGATGTCGTATCCTGTAATACGACGAGACGGGCATAGGCGCCATTGCGCTCAAGCAATTCCCGATGCGTCCCGATCTCGACAATAGCGCCATCGTCAACGACCACGATACGGTCGACCGATTCTATTGTCGATAGCCGGTGCGCGATGATCAGATTGGTGCGCCCTTGACGAAGTTGACTGAGTGCCGCTTGGATCTGGCGCTCCGATCCGGTGTCCAAGGCGGAAGTCGCCTCGTCGAAGATCAGGATCGGCGCGTCTTTCAACAACGCACGTGCGATCGCAATTCGCTGGCGCTGGCCGCCAGACAACCGCGCGCCGTTGGCGCCGATGACGGTATCCAGACCATCGGCCAACGCCGCGGCGAACGGCGTCACATAAGCGGCCGCGGCGGCGGCGCGCACTTTATCGGGGGAAGTGCCGCGCAGCGCGCCGTAAGCGATATTGTTGTATATCGTATCATCGAACAAGACCACGTCCTGACCAACATAGGCGATAGCCGCGCGTAAACTATCCAAGCCGATCTCCTCGATCGGATGGCCGTCGATCAACAACTGTCCTGTTGCAGGATGGTAAAAACGCGCGACCAAATCGACTAAAGTCGATTTACCCCCGCCCGAAGGCCCGACGATCGCGACGGATTCGCCTGCGGCAATTTTGAGATTAATATCGTTTAGTATCGGCCGGTCCGCATATCGAACACAGACATCGCGAAATTCGATATCGCCACGGACGCGTTCCACACGAATGCCATCGGACGGTTCGCGCGCTTCGTCGATCAAGGCAAAAACGCTTTCTGCCGCAGCGATACCGCGTTGTAGAAATTCATTGATGCCGGTTAACCGCTTGGTCGGCGCGAGGAGTAAAGCCGTCGCCGTGACAAAGGCGATGAAATCACCGCGTGACATCGCACCGGCTGCCGAATCACGCAAAGCGAGCACAATCATGGCGGCGATACCGCAAGCGATCAAAAACTGAATAATCGGCACCGTAGCGGCGGCTGTCTGCACGACCTTCATCTGGAACCGACGGGCGTCATTTATCGCCGTTCGAAACCTTCCAATCTCAAATTCTCGACCGGCATAAATCTTTATCTCGCGATGGCCGCGAATGCTTTCTTCGGCGATTTGGTTGAGCCGGCCGATCGAGGCCTGCAGCTGACGGCTTTTTTCGCGCATCCGTCGCGATACCCGGTACATAACTAAACCGATCGGGGGTGCTAGGATCAGCAGCAACCCGGCGAGGCCCCAGTTCAAATAGAACAAATAACACAACAATGCGACGATCACCGCGCTGTCCTTGACCACCACGGTGAGGACCCGCGTCGTTGCCTGCGATACTTGGGTCACGTCAAAGGTGAATTTCGAGATCAGCGTTCCCACTGCCCGATGATCAAAAAACGTCGCCGGCAGATCGACTAGATTGGCAAACATCATCCCCCTCAGATCCATCACGATGCGATGGGATATCCACTGGGTCGCAACGGAACTAACGTAGCTCAACACGCCGCGCGCGGTAAATAGGCCGATCAGCAACAGCGGAATGGTCAGGGCAGTACTGGCCGCTGCCTGATTGAATTCTTCGTCGATGAGGTATTTGAGCAATGCCGGCAGCATCCACTCCGTCGCCGCCAATGCCAGCATGCTCACAATCGCCAGCGCAAATATCCGACGATACGGCGTGATGTGTCCGAGCAACCGCGCATAGATCGACCGGCCGTGGAATTTAAAACCCATGTCTCACCCCTAGGCCGCAGGTTCCAACGATGGCCATAGCGGCGATGTTCACGGACGGGGAATCGCCGCAGATCCCACCGCTGTCGGCCGCGGCCCGTCGCGATCCCGCTGATAAGTGGCGTCCGGCGAGTAGCATGGGGCGTAATATGCCTGCCCCGAGTCAAATTTGCACCATTGCAACCGGCGTAAGACCGCAGCCAAGCAACAGTGGCCTTCAATCTGGATAGTTTTTAGAATACGCGCTCGGAGTCTATCGGATTTAGGCATTTGCGAGCTAAAGGAAAGTGCAATTTGCGCCAGTTCTTGCGCGCTTTTGTGGCGAATAGTCGTGCCATTTAACGCTAAAGCGTCCAAGAAACGGCCAAAATCGGCGTTTCCGCATGCCAACGTCATAAAATAGGACAGACGCCGAGAGCAAATCCGCTATCAATTAGCTCAGCGCCCAAACAACTATGTCGCTATTACACCCCATTGTTGCGGTTACGGGTTCGTCCGGTGCCGGGACCTCGAGTGTCAAGCTCGCGTTCGAGCGCATTTTTCAACGCGAACGCATCAACCCGGCAATTATCGAAGGTGATAGCTTCCACCGCTACGACCGGAAGGAGATGGAATGGGAAGTCGAAAAGGCATCGCTGCACGGTCGAACCCTGACCCACTTCGGCCCCGCCGGTAATTTATTCGGTGAGCTGGAAACCTTGTTTGTCACCTTCGGCAACAACGGCACCGGGCAACAACGTTTCTATATCCACACCAAAGACGAAGCGGAGGTACACGAAGGAACGCCGGGAACTTTCACCGCTTGGCAAGCACTCCCGGAAAATAGCGATCTGCTTTTCTATGAGGGCCTCCACGGCGGCCTTGTCACCGACACCTACGACATCGCCAAACATGTCGATCTGCTCATCGGCGTGGTCCCAATCATCAACCTCGAATGGATCCAGAAGATCCACCGAGACCGTCTGGTGCGTGGTTATTCCGCCGAAGCAGCCACCGCTATGATTCTGCGGCGCATGCCCGATTACGTCCATTATATCTGTCCGCAGTTTTCGCGCACGGATGTCAATTTTCAAAGGATCCCGACGATCGACACCTCGAATCCGTTCACAGCAGACGAAATTCCCTCCAACGACGAAAGTATGGTGGTCATCCACGTCGCCAGCCGACGTAAGATAAATCCAGATTTTCGCTATTTGCTCGAGATCCTGAACGGTTCTTTTATGTCTCGGCCCGATACCATCATCGTGCCCGCGGGCAAAAATATTTTCGCGATGGAACTTCTGCTAAACCCAATCATTGAAAAGATGATGGAGCAGCGCGATCAGGCACGTAGAAATCCAACGGGATAATAACAACTAAAAATTGCCATCGTGTGGTGTTAGAGCAACTCGCATATGGGCGCCGTGCGCCGATACGGACTAAGAAAACCACACCGTGTGTGGCTATAATGCGCGCTGGTACGGCACTGGGGGGCACTGTGATGCGCACAATACTGGTACTTAATGCCAAAGGCGGTAGTGGAAAAACCACCGTCGCAACAAACCTCGCGGGCTACTTTGCTTGCGCGGGGGCGAAGGTTGCGCTGGTCGATCTTGATCCGCAGGCCAGTTCCATGGACTGGCTCAGTGCGCGACCGGCAGATCGCCCCCGGATTGCCGCCGTTGAAGGATTTCGAAAGGGCGTTCGAGTTCCGCGTTCTACCGAAATCGTGGTGATGGATGCCCCTTCACGGACGCACGACGATCGCCTCGCAACACTGGTGCGCCGCACCCAAACAATCATTTTACCGGTTGTGCCATCGCCCATCGATATTCGCGCCGCGCAACGATTTCTGCAAGAACTGCGAGAATTGCGCCACGTCATAAAGACCGACGTTAAGTTGGCTACCATCGGTAATCGGGTGCGCGAAGGCGCCTTTATCACCAACAACCTAGAAGACTACCTCTTCGGATTGACCTTGCCGTCGGGCCGCAAATTACCATTCCTGACATTACTTCGCTCAAGCGCGAATTACATCCACGCGGCCGAACGTGGGCTATCGATATTCGAATTCGCGCCGATTGCGACAGCGGCAGACCGCGAATATTGGCAACCGCTTACGCGCTGGCTGCAAAATAAGCGCAGCGTTCCGGAAAACTAAAAGTCAGTTACGCCGTCTCCGTCACGACCGGCACCCCTGCCTCTGCGGTTGCCAAGCGTAGTCCCTCGCGCTGGCAATGATTCGCGGCGGTGTGATCGTGTGCACGTTCGTGGACTTCGGCGAGCAGGCGGTAAGCCAACGGAGATGGGGCAAGATCGATAAGACGATCGAGGTAGGATCGCGCCTTGTCCGAATCCGCGGCGCCCAGGCTTAGCTTGGCCAAGGTTAACAGGAGTTCCGGGTCATCCGTGCGGTTCACCAACCACGCCTCGGCACGTTTGAGCTGCAACGCAACGTTGTCGATACGGACGTCGCCGTATTGGCGGACCAAATCGACGAGCCAACGGCGCTTCAGGCTCTTGCGCACCAATTCCTCGGCTTCGTCGTGATCACCCAGTGCAGTTAATTGCCGGGCATACAAAGCGACGCAGGCACCGTGATTGCGCGCCGCCTTCGGCAGCCGCTGCCAAATCTCGCGTCCCCCCTCCACGGACGTAAATGGTCCTGCAAGTAACTCTTCGGCCGCTTCCAGTTCCAGTTTGTCCAGTTGATCCGGTTCGAGCACCCGATGCCGGCGCAATGCCGGCAGTAATCTGAGCATGGCCCGCGTATCACCGGCCAATGTATACAACTGCTGTTGCAAACGCAGCACGTGCTTATTATCCGGATGGCGATCCGCTAAATAATCCAATGACGTCCGCGCTTGTTCCGTCTGTTGACTTGCTAGCTGCATCTCCGCCCGCTTGATCTGGATCGCGACTGCTGCCGTCGGCATCGCATCTCGGGCGAGCCTCAAATAAGTATCGCGCCGATCCGGCGCATTTTGCGCGTGCGCGGCTTCGGCCGCACTGAGGTACTGAATACCTGTGTCAGACGCGTCGCCGGCCTCGCGACCGAGCAGCTTCTCGGCGCGGTTGAAGTTACCTTCAGCGAGCGCTATCAAACCGTTGCTGAGCGCTTGTCGCGATCGTTTACGCCGAAACGCTGCGCGCCAATGCTGCCACCGCGTTTTCAAGGTCAAGAGTTGATAGATCACGCGCCAGGCAATAGTTACTGCGGTCAGCCCCGCGATTAGCAGGGCAATAAAGACCACGAAGCTGGTGCGAAACACCTTGCCGCCATAACCAATAACGACGAACCCGGCATCATCGGAAATAAAGTACCCGAGCACGACTGCCACGATCAGCGAACCCAAGAAAATAAACAGATACTTCACCGCGCGGGTTCCGTCTTCGCAGCGCGCGATGCGCGGTATGTTCTGATGACATCAAGGCTGCCAGTTATGTTCGGCATCGCCGGATTTAATTCGATTGCTTCGGCCGCAGCGAGACGTTGGATAATATTTGCGACGCTGGGCTGGTTAATGTCGTAATAGGCGTCTAACAAGCGCCCGACCAACGCCGACGAAGCCGCCAAGTTGGCGCTATCACGGCGCAATACCGCGAGCCGCGCAGAGGCCAATTCGAGCTTCAGGTTCTGCCGCAGAAAATAACGCAACTGCGGATCGAATAAGACGCTATCAGACAGATCGGCGTCTTTAATTTCGACCAGGTGGATAAGGTCCGACCAAAAGTCATCGGCCAGCTGACGCCAATACGCCAGTTGACGCCAATCCACTGCCTCGTAGTCGCCACTACGAACATTCGCGAACGGCGCCACCGCTTCGGCGATCGGTTTGGTTGGCAACTCGTCGACCAATTCGATCGCCGAGGCGAGATAGATCGCCAGACCCTCGATGTCGGGGCGGCTGACCGCCTCCAAGGCGGTTACATCGGTGATGATCTGATCCCGGATCGGGATCAAGTCGGGGTGTTGCGCAGCGTGCAAGCGCAAATCGGCCGCGCGCAGGGCGGCAATTGCCGTTTCGACATCACGCTCAAGTGCGACGCGCTGCGTCGCCGCTAATACAAGATATTCGGCTTCGGCGAGGATCCAATCGACAGACGTGTGCGTTTCCCGTTCGTAAAGCGCGCTAAGCGAACGTTGCAGGTCGCCGTGAACCGCCACCGTTGTATCGAGATTCGAGCGCAGTGTTGCGATTTCCTCGGCGAGCGCCGCCATCCCACCTGACGCGGTGTCGATTTCGGCGATCAAACTCGAGCGCGCGTTGTCGAGCACCTCAAGTCGCTCGTTAGTACCGGCTAAATCTTTGTGATAGACGGTTCCAGCCCAGTAGTAGGCGCCACCGCCGAGCAGCACAATCAGGGCCAAACCAATGACCTGCGTGATTAGGCCCAATGTCGAAAAGCGTAGCGCCGGCGTCGCGCCAGAAGCAACAAAATTTTCGGACTCCGCGACCGTTTCGGGTTGTGGCTTGTTGGCGGACTTTGTCGGGGTTTCCGCAGCCGCACCGGATTGGGTCGCCGATTGTTTTTCGTCGCTGCTCATATTTCATCCATCACCCAAAGAGTCAGAGTTTCGATAACATGCTCATCACTGGGATTATCAACGATCACCGGAGGATTGGTAAAACCTAACTTGCCGATTTCCACCCCAAGGCGTGATCCGACCGCGATCAGTGGTATATCGAAGAGGAGATCGAGCCCTTCTTCTTCGATTTTATCGACGAAGTTGGTCAGACATTCGACGCTGGTAATGATCGCGATATCGGGGACCGAGACACCCGCCGCCGATAAGGTCTCGGCGATGCAAATATTTGGCACGACACGCTCGTATACTTCGCAATAATCTACCTTAGCGCCGCGCCGCTTGAGCGTGTTCGCTAAGTGCTCGCGGCCACCAGCGCCGCGAAAAATGAGAATTTTTTGCCCCGCAATTTCGTGCGCCTGTAATCCATCGAGTTGCAGTAGGCCTTCGGAAGTAAATTCACCGCGCGGCGTCGTAATGTCGGTATAGCCCGCGTCCCGCAGACCACTCGCCGTACCTCCTCCAACCGCATAGATCATACAACCGGCGAGATTTTGCTGGCGGCGTTGCATTAGTTTGACGCCGAATTCGGCAGCGTTACGAGAGATGAAGATCACAGCGTCATATTCATCAACGCTATCGACGATGGCCCCGCAACGTTTATGGTCCGATATTGGCTGAATCGCAACCATCGGCGCGAGTATGGCCTTGCCCCCTTCGGCCTCTATCGCCGCACACAGTCCGAGCGCCTGGTCATGGGGCCTGGTCACCAGTACCGTATATCCGTGCAAGCACTTGCCCATCAGCGTATCGCTTCGCTAATCTAATTGCTGGTGGCGCTGTAGTTCGTCCAATATCCGATCCGCCCCGCCCGCCAACAATTCCGCACCGAGCTGTCGTCCCAGTGCGATCGCGGCGGACGCCGAACCGGAAACCTCCCGGCGTACAATGCGCCGCCCATCGTGGCTCGCGACCACGCCCGCCAAGCGCAATTCGCCATCACTAACCACCGCGTGTCCGGCCAGGGGAATATCGCAGCCGCCACCCAGAAAAGCACTCATAGCGCGTTCTGCAGCGACGCATAACCCGGTCGTTGGATCGTGTAACGGCGCGATAAGCGCCGCGATGCGCACATCGTCGCAGCGGCACTCGAGGCCGATCGCTCCCTGGCCAACAGCCGGCGTCATCTTGTTGATCTCGAACAGGGTCGTTATTTGATCGCCGAACCCCAGACGATTTAAGCCCGCAGCGGCGAGCACGATGGCGTCGAATTCACCGTGCCGTAATTTATCCAGGCGGGTAGTGACGTTACCGCGCAGGTCGCGAATTCGCAGACCATCATTGCGGGCCAGCAGCTGGCTCTTTCGGCGTAGACTCGAGGTCCCTATCGTCGCCGCCCGCGCCAGGTCTTCGAAGCGCAAACCGCCGTTCGAGACCAAGGCATCGCGGGGATCTGCGCGCACCAGAACCACCGGAATGTGCAGCCCTGCTGGGGTGTCGACGGGAACGTCCTTCATCGAATGCACAGCGATATCGGCCCGGTTATCGAATAGCGCCTGCTCAAGCTCTTTTATGAACAAACCTTTACCGCCGATTTTCGCTAACGGCCGATCAATAATCTTATCGCCCAGCGTGGTTATCGGTACCAATTCTATCGCCAAGTCAGCGTGTTCGTGTAACACTCGCGAGCGTACGTGCTCCGCTTGCCATAACGCCAGGCGACTACTTCTTGTCGCAATCCGAAGAACCTTATCTACTGGCAACAAGTCACTTTCCGCCTGTTATCGAAATGGATTTTTCTATCGTATGCTAAGGTGTAGGCCAGCACAGAGCAACACGGACCGCGAAGAAAAATGACCATAAAACTGGGTGTCGTTATGGACCCCATTGGCCAAATAAAACCCCACAAAGACACCACCCTCGCAATGCTGCTGGCGGTACAGCGCCGGGGTTGGGAACTTCACTATATGGAGCTCGGCGATATCGGATTGCGCGATGGTCACCCCCATGCCTATACGCGACAGCTAAAGGTGCGGGACTCGGTCGAGGACTGGTACGAATTTACCGGGGCAAAGGACCGACGCCCGCTAGCGGGACTCGACGTTATTTTGATGCGCAAAGATCCTCCGTTCGACACCGAATATATTTATGCGACCTATATCCTCGAACAGGCGCAGGCCCGTGGATGCCTGGTGGTCAATGATCCCAGGGCACTACGCGATGCCAATGAAAAACTCTTTACAGCGTGGTTTGCCGAGCTCTGCCCAAGTACGCTGGTGACGCGAGATCCCACCGAAATTAGGCGTTTTGGTCAAGAATTCGGCGACATCATTGTAAAACCGCTCGACGGGATGGGCGGTACATCGATCTTCCGTGTGACCGCCGGGGACGTGAATGCCAGCGTGATCTACGAAACGCTGACCCGACAAGGCACCGGCTTTTGTATGGCCCAACGGTACATTCCCGAGATCGCGGCCGGCGATAAGCGCATTCTCATGATCGACGGCAAGCCCGTCCCGTATGCGTTGGCGCGGATCCCATCGGCCGGCGAACTACGCGGCAACCTAGCGGCCGGCGGCCGCGGACACGGACAGCCTTTAAGCGATCGTGACCGCGAGATCTGCGCAATTGTCGGCCCCGAGCTACGGCGCCGCGGTCTGCTATTCGTTGGCTTGGATGTGATCGGCGATTACCTGACCGAAATTAACGTAACCAGCCCGACGTGCCTGCGCGAGCTGGAAGCGCAGTTTGATATTCCGATCGCAGACCAGTTAATGGAGTGCATCGCGAGCCGCCTGGAACGCAACGGCGCTAAATAATATATCGCGCTGACGGACCATTTAAGTTACAAATGGTCGCAATGCTCGACTTAACCTAAGGAGAACAACCCGTCCGACCAAAGCGCCAACTTATAACTCATTTTCTAACCGTTATTTAGCGTCTCGAAGCAGCAAATATCTCGATATAATGCGCCCATGTCGCCGTATCACCGTAAAATTACGCCGCTGCAGTACCACCGTGCGACAGATTATCAGTCATCGCGCGTCGCGCAAATGGGGCGCCGACCGCCGTGATATTGCCTCGCAGCCCTAGACGGCTAGGGCGCTAAGCCATGCGAGCGCCGTGAGCACTATCGCCGTAAACCCGGCGGTTACCCCCGGAGACCGCCTCGGACTCACAATCTGCCTCGCCATTATCGTGCATACGATGATTGTGATGGGCATTGGCTTTTCACCTGAACCGATCCCTGAATCTAGCTTCGAATCGCTGGAGATTATTCTCGTCACGCGACATTCGGCAAAGCCCCCAGCCGATGCCGACATGCTGGCCCAGGCTAACCTCCAGGGCAGCGGCAATACCGACACGACCGAACGGCCGAGCGCGCCAATCGCAGCGCCAGTGCCAGCCCCAACACCCGATATCGCAGCCAACGCAACGCCGGCGAGGCAGCGCGAAGTCGTATCCGAACCTGAACCCGAGGCCACGGCAAGCGCTACGGCCGAGGCCCAGCACGCCGCGGCATCGGCACCGGCCGAGACGCCCGAGCGCCTGGTCGAACCAGTACCCCAGGCCGACCTCGCCATTCCAGAACCCGAAGCCCAAACCGACCCCCCTGCGCCCGTGGCGGAAGCACGCATGGCCAAAGAACGGCCCCAGCCCAAGGTAGTGACACCGCCGCTGCCAACGGCCGCTCAATTGATCACGCGCTCATTCGCGATGGCCAGCCTTAATGCCGAGCTACAACAAAAACTTCAACTACGCGCGC
>SMVB01357684.1_pt1 | contig 10163 bp, 8 predicted proteins | sample 2456461 | NCBI WGS metagenome assembly SMVB01 (sample SAMN11095934, study PRJNA526329) | marine sediment metagenome | biome: Marine sediment; feature: Surficial sediment; material: Deep marine sediment; isolation source: Hadal surficial sediment | place: Pacific Ocean | collected 2014-05 | depth 0-1...
CTTCTTCTCTTTCATCTCTATTTCTGTCGCGGCACCAACCTTGATCACGGCAACACCACCGGCGAGCTTTGCCAGGCGTTCTTGCAGTTTTTCGCGATCGTAGTCGGAACTGGTGTCTTCGATTTCCGCGCGAATCTGCTTGATGCGACCTTCGATGTCACTCTTAGCACCCGCACCGTCGACAATCGTGGTGTTTTCTTTGGTCGCCGAGATTCGCTTCGCAGTGCCAAGATCGTCGAGCGTTGCACCTTCGAGCGTCAGCCCTACTTCCTCGGAGATCACCGTAGCGCCGGTAAGAACGGCTATGTCCTGCAACATGGCCTTGCGGCGGTCACCAAAACCGGGCGCCTTGGCGGCCGACACCTTCACGATGCCGCGCATATTGTTGACCACGAGCGTGGCCAGAGCTTCGCCTTCGATGTCTTCCGCGATGACCATGAGTGGTTTGCCAGACTTGGCAACACTTTCCAGCACGGGAAGCATGTCCCGGATGTTGGAGATTTTCTTATCACAAAGCAGGACATACGGCTCCTCCAGTTCAGCAGCCATAGTTTCCTGATTGTTGATGAAGTAGGGGGAAAGATAGCCGCGGTCGAATTGCATTCCTTCGACAACATCAAGTTCATTTTCGAGCCCGCTGCCTTCCTCGACCGTAATGACACCTTCTTTGCCAACTTTGTCCATCGCTTCAGCAATGATTTTACCGACCTCTTCGTCGCAGTTGGCAGAAATCGTGCCGACCTGTGCAATTGATTTGGAATCCTCACAGGGAGTGGACATCTCAGCGATTGCCTCTACCGCTTTGATTACCGCCTTGTCGATGCCCCGTTTTACATCCATCGGGTTCATACCGGCGGCCACGGACTTCAATCCTTCCGTCAAAATGGCTTGAGCCAACACAGTCGCCGTGGTTGTGCCATCTCCGGCTTCGTCGGAGGTCTGGCTCGCGACTTCTTTAACCATCTGTGCGCCCATGTTCTCGAACTTGTCTTTGAGCTCGATCTCTTTGGCGACAGAAACCCCATCCTTGGTAACCGTCGGCGATCCAAAGGACTTGTCTAGTATCACGTTGCGTCCCTTGGGACCTAAGGTGACTTTCACTGCATTGGCAAGGATGTTGACCCCGTCCAACATGCGGCCGCGCGCATCATCACCGAATTGTACGTCTTTAGCGCTCATCGCTTTTTCCTCTTCAATATCGCCAAGTTAGTCTTCCAACACACCAAAGATTTCGCTCTCGTTGAGGATGAGCAACTCGTCCCCATCTATCTTCACGGTGCTACCGCCATATTGGCCAAAAATGATCTTATCGCCGACTTTGACGTCCAGGGCACGCACGTCGCCGTTGTCCAGGATCTTGCCCGTACCGATCGCCAGTATCTCGCCTTGAGACGGTTTTTCCTGAGCCGAGTCGGGCAATACAATGCCGCCAGCGGTCAGAGTTTCTTCGTCCAACCGGCGCACGACAACACGATCGTGTAATGGTCGAATGTTCATCTACCTAATTCTCCCGAAGGTCCTAATTGAGGTCTTAGCACTCTCATGAGGAGAGTGCTAGTCCAAGGGCCGCATATGATAGTGGCAGTTTCTTAAGATTCAAGGGGTATCCGCAGATTGATCAGGATTTTTGTTCAGGTCCGTCGGTCGAGTCCGGGCGCTGATCGAATCCGCCCTCGATAATGGTGGGCCCGGCTCCAGCTCCCTGAGGTCCGATAATGGTAATCTTGGCAAGAAGCTTTCGCGCAATCAGAACCCGGCTGACCGGTAGCAGAAGGGCAAAACCTACGGCATCGGTGATAAAACCCGGGGTGAGCAGCAAAGCGCCTGCTATAGCGAGCAATATGCCTTCAGCCATCTCCTCGGCCGGAACTTCACCACGTTGCAGACGACCGAGTCCGCGGGTAAGCGTTGCCAGGCCCTGGCGCCGCAGTAGCGTTACCCCAACAACGGCGGTCAACATCACGAGCCCGATGGTGGCCAGGGTGCCAATGTAGCCACCGACCTCGATGAGCAGGTACATTTCGACAATGGGAGTCAGAAAAAAAATCAGTAACCAGGGCACCATCAACCGGCCGTTGAAAAGTAGGAACGCCCAATCTGGAGAGGAAGGCGATACAAGTCAACTTTCTCCTCAGGAGCGGATCTGGCAGGTGGTGGCTGCCATTCCCAAAGGTTCGGTTGCAACCTATGGGCAGGTAGCCACTCTTGCTGGAATGCCTGGCCACGCACGCCTGGTGGGCCGCACATTGAGTGAACTACCCAAAGACACCAAGCTGCCGTGGCATCGCGTAATCAACGCGAGCATGCGTATATCACTCAGATCCGGAAGCACTGGACACAACCTGCAGCGATCGCGCCTGGAAGCAGAAGGTGTGGAATTCATCGGCGAGCGCGTCGCCTCCGCGCATCGCTGGTAATGAGGTCAGGGTAAAGGGTCAGAGTTGGTCAGGTAATGGGGTCAGGGTAAAGGGTCAGAGTAAAAAACGGGTCGGATCAAGAATCCGACCCGTTTTTTACTCTGACCCTTTACCCTGACCCCGTATTTGCTGTGTTTGCTGACCCCATTTTTGCTCGTTAAACGGCGCAACCCAGATGAGCAGGATCATTCCAGGCACCGCAAATATAGCGCATAGATAGAAAAACTCCGCCCAACCCACTATCTCGACAAGCCAGCCCGTTGCCGCAGCGGTGAGAGTACGCGGCAGGGCCGTAATCGCGCTGAACAAGGCAAACTGGGTGGCAGCAAGTACGGGTGAAGTCTCGCGAGCGATAAACGCCACAAACGCCGCCGTGCCAAGCCCGACGCCCAGATACTCCGCCGCTATCACCGCCGCGAGCACCACGAGGTCGTTACCGACCTGAGCCAGATAGGCAAACCCCAAAATAGTAACCAGCTGAACGACCCCGAATAGCCACAGCCCGCGGTTGATGCCGATCTTCACGATCAACAGTCCACCCAGCAGGCCACCGATAATCGCGGGCCAGAACCCGGCATTTTTCGCCACCAGGCCAATCTGCGTCATGGTGAACCCGAGGTCGAGGTAAAACGACGTGGATAACGCTGTGGCCATGCTGTCACCAAATTTGTAGGCAAACAGAAAGACCAGAACCAGAACCGCGTGACCCCAACCACGGCGGGAAAAATACTCGCGAAACGGCTCGATGACCGCAGCCTTCAACGTCGCCGGAATCTCAGGCGCAAGGACTGCTTCTCGAATGACCAAGGTCGTGATGACGCCAACCATCATGAATGCCGCCATGATCCAGTACACGACACTCCAGGGCAGGTAATCTGCGAGGATGAATCCCAGCGAACCAGGGATAAACCCGGCAATCCGATAAACCTGCACATGAATGGTGTTGCCCATGGCAAGCTCTTCCTCGGTGGGTAGGAGCTCACGCCGATAGGCGTCGATCACAATATCCTGACTTGCGCTGAAGAAAGCCACCATCAAGGCAATGGCGAACACCCACTCGATGTCCAGTACCGGATCGAAATATCCAAAAGCCGCAAATCCGAGTACCAGGGCCACCTGGGTCACCAGCATCCAGCCACGGCGACGGCCGAGAAACGGCAGCGGATAACGTTCGGCGAGCGGCGACCAGATAAACTTCCAGGTGTAGGGAAGCTGGGCAAGTGCAAAGAGTCCGATCTCGGTCAGTCCAACCCCTTCACCGCGTAACCAGGCCTGGACGAGTTGCAGGAGCACAAACAGCGGCAGTCCCGAGGCAAATCCCGTGAAAGCGCAGGTAATCATGCGCCGGCTCAGGACTTCACGAAAATTCATGAAAATCAGTCGCGAAAGTTATCGAATTGAATCGGGATCCCCAGTCCACCCTCTTTGATCAGGGCCATGATCTTCTGCAGATGGTCGCGCTTTTTGCCGGTGACCCTGAGCTTCTCACCATTGATCTGCGACTGAACCTTGAGTTTCGAGCCCTTGACCAACTTCGTTATCTTCTTGGCAACATCTCTATCAATGCCTTGCAGCAGCGCATAGCGGCAGCGTTTCTGTTTACCCGCGCCCTCAACGTCGGAAGCTTTCAAACAGCCAACGTCGACACCCCGACGGGCCATTTTGTCACGCAGGATGTCCTCCATCTGTTTGAGCTGAAATTCTTCTAACGCAGCGACGAGTACGCCCGAATCGGTTAATTCGAAGCTGGCATCGACCCCGCGAAAGTCGAACCGGCTACCCAGCTCTCGGGTAGCCTGATCAACGGCGTTACGTAATTCCTGCATGTCAACTTCCGAAACCACGTCAAACGACGGCATAAAATTCCCCTTAGCCGGCTTTCAGCTGGCCTCAGTCTGCATTGAACAAAAACGTTACTAAACCCGATCATAGTGACTACGCGGTTCAACTATTGCCTAATGTACTATCGATCAGCTCCTGAAAACGCAAGACGATTCTTGACAAACCCAGAATCCTCGCATATCAAGGTCGGCTCGCCTCATGTGCAGCCGCTAAATTACATGTCATATGAAGACATTCCAATCCTCGTCGTCGATGACGCTAAGTTTTCCAGCGCCATCATCGCAAAAGCCTTGCGCAGCGGCGGATTCACAAACGTCCGGTTTACCAACAACCCGCTGCAGGCGCTACGTTCGCTCGAAAAGAGACCGGCACAGATTCTCATAGCCGATTGGCTCATGCCCTCGATGGACGGACTCGAACTCACCCGTCGAACCAAAAAAATGGACGACGCGAGCGAACATTTCACCTACGTGATGTTGTTGACTGCGCGAGACGATTTCGACGCAATGAACCAGGCTTTCGACAAAGGCGTCGATGACTTCCTGAACAAAGCCAATTTGCGCGGGCAACTGCTCCCCAGAGTCGTCGCGGCGCAGCGCATAGCTGAGCGCCAGAACGAACTGTTGCGCACCAATCGGCTGCTACGCAAGAAAATCCGTGATCTGCAGACTACCGACGTGGTTGACCCGGTCACAGGGCTCGGCAATCTGAAATTTACCTTGGACCGCATATCGGATACCGCGAAGCAGGCAGAAACGCGTGGCGGCGCGGCCTGTCTGTTGTTGGTGGGCATCAACAATCTGGATATCATCGAAAGCCAATACGACCAACCGATCGTCGATGAACTGATGTCCGGTATCGGCGCTAAAGTTCGACAGCTGGTCAGGCCGCTGGACGTTGTGACTCGGCCGGAGGCAAACATGTTCGCCGTCATCACTCTGCAGACCGACATCGACAACTGCACATCCCAGAGTTTCCGGCGGATATTCGATAATCTATATATGCACTCGTTCAAAACCACTGAAGGCTACATACCCGTGGTCGTGGGCGTGAGCATCAGCGCGGCGGATTCCGGTACCGGATTTCCTCACCCGAAGAACTTCATGCGCCATGCGTACGAAGGTCTTACCCGATCTTTCGACACCGGCATCATCACGGTTCAGACCTTCGAACAAGACGCCGTGCAAGACAACTCACCATGACAAACCGCATCAGCAGGGTTACCACCCGCACCGGTGACAGCGGAAGTACTGGCCTTGCCGACGGCACCCGGGTCGCGAAAACAGATTCCCGCATTGTCGCGTTAGGCACAGTGGATGAATTGAACAGTTTCTTAGGCTTACTGGTTACAGAACTCAACGATGCGTCAGGCCAGAAGCCGCTCTGTGCGCGCATACAGCAGGAACTCTTCGATCTCGGCGCAAATCTCGCGACCGTTGGAGCAACACCACTACCGGAAATGGATCATCTGGACAGCGCCGTGGCCGACATGAATGGAAAGCTGCCGCCACTAAAAGAATTTGTTCTACCCGGCGGTACCCGCGCCGCTGCCCTTGCCCACGTGTGCCGTACGATTTGCCGTCGCGCGGAAAGACTGCTGTGGGAGTTGAACGAACAACCCGCGGATGGCGCGCGGTACCTCAACCGGCTGAGCGACGTATTTTTCGTCATGGCCCGAACGTTGAACGCAGGTCATCATGAGCCGCAATGGCATGGCAGCCGCAAACCTCAAGACGGCGGCAAGGCCGAAGACGCCGGCCGGGCCGACACCTAGGGAAGAACTTCCGTCAAAGAGAAAGTCGCCGGATGTCACCGAGCAGGGAAGCCAGATGCACCACAAAACGACCGGCTTCCGCCCCATTGATGGCGCGATGGTCATAACTCAATGACAACGGCAACATCTGCCTCGGCGCAAACTCGGTGCCGTTCCATACGGGCTTGTTGGTCAGCCGTGCAACTCCGAGTATCGCTACTTCCGGGGCATTGATGATGGGCGTGAAGCCCGTACCGCCTATCGCGCCGAGGCTCGAGATGCTGAAGCTGCCGCCGCGCATATCGTTCATACCGAGTTTCTGTTCACGCGCTTTCGAAGCGAGTGCCGAGATCTCCTCGGACAGCTCCCAGATACCCAACTGATCCGCGTCTTTGATCACGGGCACCAACAATCCCTGCTCGGTGTCTACCGCAAAGCCGACGTGATAATACTTCTTCAGAATGAAATTCTTGCCCTCGGCATCCAGGGAGGCATTGAATGTGGGGAAAATCTTCAGCGCATAACAGCAAGCCTTTACGATAAAAGAGAGCGGAGTAACTTTCACGCCGCGAGTAAGCCCCTCCTCTTTCAGGGAACTGCGAAACGCTTCGAGTTCTGTGATGTCAGCCTCATCATGCTGAGTCACGTGGGGAATATTCAACCAGCTTCGATGCAAATGGGTGGCACCAACGATACGCACCCGGGTGAGCGGGCGGTACTCCACGGGTCCGAATTTGCTGAAGTCGACCAGAGGAATCGGCGGAATCCCACTTCCGGCGCCCAGTGTGGAGGTTGAATTGTCTTGAAGAGCGGATTTGACGAAGGCTTTGACGTCGTCCTTGACGATCCGATCGCGCATGCCGCTTCCCTGCACGTTGTTGAGGTCGACGCCCAACTCCCGGGCGAGGCGGCGAACCGCAGGGCCGGCATAGACCGAACCCGAATTTCCCGACACTGATTCTGGTTCCGGTTTCGAACCGGCGACGGGCGGCGCTGGTAGCTGCCTCTGCTTCTGGGCCAAGGTCAGTTCCTGCTCATCGGAGACCGACCCTTGGGTGATCGGCGCGGCGATCGTTCCCGGCGCGTCGGCTGTAGTCGGCGCGTCGGCTGTAGTTGGCGCGTCGACTGTGGTCGAGGCGTCGCCCGAATCCGAGCCGACGGCTACTTCCAGGGTGACCAGTAAAGTGCCTTCGGTGACCTGCGCACCTTCCGTCACGTGGACTTCGACAATTTTGCCTTCCTGACCCGCCGGAATCTCCATCGACGCCTTGTCTGACTCCACCACCACCAACAGATCATCGGCACCTACCCTGTCTCCGACCGATACGGATACCTCAATGACGGCAACATCCTGGGCCTCTCCAATGTCCGGAACGCTGATCTCGACTCGAGTGCAGTCCCGGGTGGCGTGACCCCCATCTGTCTCGGGCTGCGAGTCCGCGGGCGCTTCATCGGAAGTGGGCGGTTCGGCAATGGCTGTCTCACCGATCTGCGTTTGCGGTTCCGGCTCGACACTTTCCGACGCCGCCGCTGAGCTGATTCGAGCAATGAGATGCCCCTCGGCAACGTCGTCGCCCACGACCACCGTGAGCGCTTCGATGACGCCACTGACTCCGGCAGGAACTTCCATCGAGGCCTTGTCGGATTCGATGACGATCAAAACGTCGTCAGGCCCCACGGTGTCGCCAGGTAGGACACAAAGCTCGATGACCTGGACCTCTTCTACGTCACCAATGTCGGGTATGCGTATCTCTTGAGTCACTCAAGCCTCACGCGGGTTCACTTTCTGAGGATCGATTCCAAGTGCATCACGGGTTTTGCGAACGGTTTCGAGTGGAATTATCTGGGCATCGGCCAAACCTTTCAGCGCCGCCAGCACCACAAATCGCCTGTCCACCTCGAAGAAGTGCCGCAACTCTTCGCGGGTATCGCTGCGACCAAAGCCGTCCGTACCGAGAACATGGAACGGAGCGGGAATATAGGCGCGAATCTGTTCCGCCAATGACTTCACGCAGTCACTGGCGGCCACCACCGGCGCATCCCCGGTGAGCAACCGGGTAACATGGCTTTCTCGTGGGGTGTCCTCGGGATGAAGCAGGTTCCAGCGCGCAACATCCTGACCTTCCCGGGCAAGCTCGTTGAAGCTGGTCACGCTGAAGACTTCTACCGACACTCCGTGGTCTTCGTGCAACATGACAGCGGCGGCTTCCACTTCCCGAAGAATTGTCCCGCTGCCGAGCAATCTCACCCGTTTGACTTTGTCTTTACCAAGTGCGCGCAACCGATATAAGCCTTTGAGAATACCCGCCTCGACACCTTTCGGCATGGGTGGCTGAACATAGTTCTCGTTCATGACCGTGATGTAGAAGAAGACGTTCTCCTGCTCGGCGATCATGCGCTTGAGCCCGTCGTGAACGATCACGGCGAGTTCATAGGTGTAACAAGGATCGTAGGAAACACAATTCGGGATGGTGGAGGCGAGCAGGTGGCTGTGACCATCCTGGTGCTGCAACCCTTCACCATTCAGCGTCGTTCTACCCGCGGTGCCGCCCAGCAGAAACCCCCGTGCCTGCATGTCCCCCGCAGCCCAGGCGAGGTCGCCGATGCGCTGGAAGCCGAACATCGAATAAAAGATATAAAACGGAACCAGCGTATGACTGTGCGTGCTGTACGAGGTCGCGGCCGCAAGCCAGGCAGCAAATGCGCCTGCTTCGTTGATACCCTCTTCAAGCACCTGACCGTCCTCGGATTCACGGTATGCGGCTATCTCACCGGAATCCTCCGGCTCATAGAGTTGACCGACGGCGGAGTAGATTCCAATCTGGCGAAACATGCCCTCCATTCCGAAGGTTCGAGCCTCATCGGGCACAATGGGCACCACCCGCGAGCCGATGTTTTTATCGCGCACGAGCTTCGCAAGAATGCGCACGAAGCCCATCGTCGTTGAATTCGCGCGCTTACCCGTGCCTTGAAGCTGGGCATCGAAACTCTGCAAACCCGGGATCTTCAGCTTTTCGCTGGTCACTACCCTTTGCGGCAGTGGACCCCCCAGACGCGAACGCTGCTTGCGTAGATATGCGAGCTCTGGTGAATCTTCCGCGGGCCGATAATAGGGGACGTCCTCCAACTCCTTATCGCTGAGTGGAATGGCGAAACGGTTGCGGAAGTGTTTGAGACCTTCGAGATCCAGCTTCTTCACTTGATGGGTATCGTTCTCTGCCTCACCGGCATCCCCCATGCCGTAGCCCTTGACCGTTTTCGCCAATACGACGGTTGGTTCGCCCGGGTGGTTCACGGCCATGTGATAGGCGGCATACACCTTGAACGGATCGTGCCCGCCGCGGTTCAAGCGCATGATGTCGTCATCAGAGAGCTTTTCGACCATGGCAAGCAACTCTGGATGCTTGCCAAAAAAATGCTTGCGCGTATACGCCCCGCCTTTGGCTTTGTAGTTCTGATACTCGCCGTCCACCACCTCGTTCATCCGCATCTGCAGGAGACCGGATTCATCATTCGCAAACAACGGATCCCACAACCGACCCCACACAACTTTGATTACGTTCCAGCCAGCACCGCGGAAGCAACCTTCCAGTTCCTGAATGATCTTGCCGTTGCCGCGGACCGGACCATCGAGTCGCTGTAGATTGCAGTTCACTACGAAGATGAGATTGTCGAGTTTCTCGCGCGCTGCCATGGACAATGCGCCCAACGACTCCGGCTCATCACACTCACCGTCGCCCAGAAACGCCCATACCTTCCGATCGCCCATCGATACCTGACCTCGACTGTCCAGGTACTTCATGACGTACGCCTGATAGATCGCCTGAATCGGCCCCAGGCCCATTGAAACCGTCGGAAACTGCCAATAGTCCGGCATCAACCACGGATGGGGATATGACGGCAGACCCTCACCCTTGACCTCGCGGCGGAAATTGTCGAGCTGTGCTTCCGTCAACCGGCCTTCCAGAAAAGATCTCGCATAGATACCTGGTGCGCAGTGGCCCTGAAAATAGACCAGGTCCCCCGCATGATCGTCCTCGGCCCCACGAAAGAAATAGTTGAAGCCAACGTCATAAAGCGTCGCAGAAGAGGCAAAACTCGAGATGTGGCCACCGAGATCCCCGGGTCGTCTGTTGGCGCGTACCACCATC
>SMVB01219370.1_pt1 | contig 10162 bp, 8 predicted proteins | sample 2456461 | NCBI WGS metagenome assembly SMVB01 (sample SAMN11095934, study PRJNA526329) | marine sediment metagenome | biome: Marine sediment; feature: Surficial sediment; material: Deep marine sediment; isolation source: Hadal surficial sediment | place: Pacific Ocean | collected 2014-05 | depth 0-1...
AGGATTGTTGAAGCATCCATTGACGGATATCGGCTTGGAGAATTTCATTGCCGATTATAAAAAAGGGAACTAAAAAACAAAACCCAACACATCAGGTTGGGTTCTTCACTCCAAATAATGAACCACCAATAGGGTAGGTCAGTTCTTAATTCAGATACCCCAATAGCTCTGCTTCGATAGAATAATTGAATATATTGGTGTTTCCATTCAGTATGGTTCCTCGATCGTCCACAATTATCGCTTTATTCACAGATTCAATGACCAGTTTTTCGGCCACCTCGATGTTTTCAACCTGGTATTCCATCAGTGGGTTATAACCGGAATTCTTAACTACTTTCAACCACTTTTTAAAATGTAGGTCGATATTGATGCCGATGAAATCGTATTCAGGGTATTTTGTCTGCAACTCGTCCGCGCGGGTGTGGATTTTCTTATAATGGCTTATCGATTGGCCCGACCAAAAATAGAAAAGCGTTGGTCTACGTATAGTACTGTGTAAGTCCTTTACCATATTTTCGGTTGTGAGTAATTTCACATTCGGAATAATATGCCCCGGGGTAATATTAATAGTGAGATACGCAAGCTCAGTGACTTCTTTATGATCGCTTTTATTTGTGCTCAGTTTTAAAAATTGATCGAGCATTTTATTTTCATTTTCTTCACTTTTGGCGTTTAAAAAATAGCGATGTGCACTAGTACGCAAAAGGCTGTTCTTTAAAGAATCGTTGGTTACGAGACTGTCTATGAGCTGACTTTTATAATAGTTGTGCAAAAATGAATTACGATCGTAATCTTCCTTATCCTTATATAGTTCGAAAGCCAGATTGTCGAGATAGAACCCAAGGTATCGGTAATAGGGATAATAACTACGCAATTGCTCATTACCCAGATCTATTTTTTTTCTGAAATGATAAAAGCTTTCAGGAATTTCAACGCTTTTATCGTAGATCTTCTTTCTGGCATTCGTTGAAATGTAGAGCTCTTTTTTAGAATAGATATCATAATTTATCGAAGCGATTGCCACTTCCTTAAATCTTTCCGAAGGGTCTTTTATAGAGATAAACTCGTCATACATTCGATTGCGACTCTGCAGGAGGGAGTCCATTTTATTTTCGAATTCAGCTGGAGATAACAAATACATTTTCGGCATTAATTCATTCTCCCGCTCGTTCAGTAAAAACAAATCGATCATGAAATTGTTTTTATGAGCTCCTTTTCCGGTGAAAGACAAAGATTCGTCAAACTCCACCGTATTTACCCGTAGCATTATGCTATCCCCGGGTTCCATGAAAAGCGCCTGATATTCGTGGTGAATAAAAAAGTAGATCCCCGGTTCCATTTGCTCGATACGATAAATGAAAAAGTTGTTCTCATCGAGGGGAATGGTATCAATTATCTTTCTGCTCTTAGTAATAATTACATAATCCTTCTTCGGATTGACAATTTCTCCGCCAATCCAAGCACTCCCACAATCGTTCTTAGAAGTTTGATCGCAAGAAATAAATAGAATACAGACAATAAAAGGGAAAAGTATTTTTTTTATCCTACCCAAGTTTTTTAGATTATTTCCACAAAAATATGAGACTAAACACGCAATCTTGTTAATTACAAGTTAAAAGATAATAGTTAAATGCCAAGGTTGTCAAAAAGGAAATCTATTGTTGTAAAGGAAAGAAAGTAAGAAGTGGGAATTATACCCTAAATAATATTCAAATTGAAACGGTCTTGGGGGAACAAATTCTGAGTATGAATAAAATTATACACTTCATGTTCATTCTATTTCTTAAAATGCAACTTATTAGCTACTTTTGCGCAAAATTAAAATAGCTATGCTTTCGATATCCAATTTATCCGTTCAGTTTGGGAAACGAGTATTGTTCGATGAGGTGAATACACAATTTGTGCAAGGCAATTGCTATGGGATCATTGGAGCTAATGGTGCCGGGAAATCTACCTTGCTTAAGATCATCGCTGGAAAACAAGACCCAACCTCGGGACATGTGCATTTGGAGACAGGTAAACGAATGTCTGTACTGGAACAAAATCATAGCGCTTATGACGAGTATGCTGTGTTGGAAACAGTAGTGCGTGGGAATAAAGAGTTGTTTTCCATAAAATCGGAAATTGACACGTTATATGCGGATTATACCGACGCTAATGCTGAAAAAATTGGAGAACTCCAGGTACAGTTCGAAGAAATGAACGGTTGGAATGCCGATAGTGATGCTGCAGCATTGCTGTCTAATTTAGGTATTTCCGAAAAATTGCACTATTCTTCAATGAGTGATCTGGATGGGAAACAAAAAGTGCGGGTGCTATTGGCGCAGGCCTTGTTCGGAAATCCGGATGTACTGGTCATGGATGAGCCTACCAACGATTTAAACTATGAGACCATAATGTGGTTAGAAACCTTTTTAGCCGATTATGATAACTGTTTGATCATTGTTTCCCACGACCGTCACTTCCTAGATGCCGTATGCACGCATATTAGTGATATTGATTTCGGAAAAATAACTCACTATAGTGGCAACTATACCTTTTGGTATGAAAGTAGTCAATTAGCCGCCCGTCAAAGAGCACAACAAAACAAGAAGGCTGAGGAAAAGAAGAAAGAGCTTGAAGAATTTATTCGAAGATTTTCCGCCAATGTAGCAAAATCCAAGCAAGCGACCAGTAGAAAAAAGATGATCGACAAACTCAATGTTTCAGAAATCAAACCATCCAGCCGCAGATATCCGGCAATCATTTTTGAGAGCGAACGTGCTGCCGGCAACCAGATCTTAAATGTAGAAGGATTAACTGCCACGCGTGAAGGTGAAACCCTTTTCAGTAATGTCGATATCAACCTTGCGAAAGGTGATAAAGTGGTTCTGTTTTCAAGAGATTCGCGGGCTACAACGGCCTTCTACGAGATCATCAAAGGTAATTTAAAGGCTGACGCCGGTATTTTCCATTGGGGGGTAACCACCAACCAAAGTTATTTGCCGTTAGACAACGATGACTTTTTTAAAGATCAAATGTCTCTTGTGGATTGGTTGCGGCAATGGGCTAAAACAGAAGAGGAAAGGGAAGAAGTGTATCTACGCGGGTTCCTGGGTAAAATGCTCTTTAGTGGAGATGAAGCCTTAAAGCAATCCAATGTGATTTCCGGAGGAGAGAAAGTGAGGTGCATGTTAAGCCGAATGATGATGATTCGTGCAAATGTCTTACTATTGGATGAGCCTACAAATCATTTGGACCTGGAAACTATTACGGCTTTTAATAACTCCCTTAAGAATTTTAAAGGAACCGTTCTGTTTACTACCCATGATCATGAGTTCGCTCAAACCGTCGGTAACCGGGTGATCGAACTAACTCCTAACGGAACCATTGATCGTTATATGACCTTTGAAGAGTATATGAACGACAATAAGATCAAAGAATTACGTGAGAAGATGCATGCAGTTGAAGTGTAGCTTTTTTCGTTGATCGGTGGATGGGTTGATTTGTGGATTTGTAGTTAAGTTAATCAGTCTCTGCACCTGATGAATTACTATGGGCTAACTTCGTTATTCATTATTCGTTATTGATCATTGTCTTAATGTTTATGGTTTATAGTTGATTGATTATATATTATTATTCATTATTCACTATTCACTACCCATTATAATATTTACTATCCCATATAGCCGTATTAAAATTCTTTCCTTTCGCGAAACCATAATAGAGTACTATTCCACAGACCGCCTTGAAAATAAAAAGAAACAGTAATAAATATTCTTGATTACCCACTTCGCCTTTAGTAAAAGCCCGCATTGGCATCATGGAAGTAAGAAAAATACTCAGGATAAAAACCGTAAAGACCAGATTTTCAAAATTTCTATAGGGCCACATAAGCATTTTACGGAAAGGATGTAGGTCAGCACCCCATTTATGGATGAGATAATAATAATCATTTCCCATTGGAGCAAAAAGCAAAGGGTCATCTGCATTCTCAAGTTTTAAAAGTTTTGCAGGAGCCATCACTTTCAAACCTCCCAGGGAAATCTGATGAGTTTTCTCGAGAGCTCTTATTTTGGAGATCGCTTCTTCCGGGAATTCACCTTTGAAATAACCCGCACTGAGGAAACGAAGTCGATAATCGACACAGAGTTTTTTAATTTCATCCCGATGGAAGATCTTTTCTGAAGCCAATAAATCCAAATTAAAACGATTCCAAATCACTTTAGAGTGTGAAGATAATCGTTCTTTGATCAGATCGCGTTCCTTTTCGTTCACTGCAAAAATTCGGTGGACCTCGTAAAGGAATTTATCGGATGGGATTCGTTTTTGCCGAAGTTTTAAAAGGCGTTCTTCAATATTGGTCTTCGTAAACATATTGCAATTTAACCTTTAAAAGATACACTAAACAAGTGCTGTCCAATATTTTAAGAGAAAAAAGCGCTATCGCAACTGCGCACCAAAGTCTTTTTCGAACCGCTGCTGCAGTTTGCTCATAATTTTGTCGATCTGCTTATCGGTTAGAGTTTTACGATCATCTTGTAGGGTGAAGCTTAAGGCATAGCTTTTTTTACCCTTCGGAAGATTTTTACCGGTGTACACATCAAATAGTGATACTTCTTTCAATAACTTCTTTTCTGTTTGTAAAGCAGCAGTTTTTAAGGTATCGAAAGTGATAGATTCATCCAATAACAGAGCGAAGTCTCTTTTTACCTTCGGAAATTTAGGTATGGGTTTTAGCGTTAAATTCACAGTTGGTATCTCGGATAAGATCATATCCCAATTGAAATCGATAAACAGGACCTGCGCTTCGATATCAAAGCGCTTTACAATTTTTTTAGTCACAACCCCAAATTCCACCAGGGTTTGTTTTCCTTTTGTAATACTGATTCCTTCAGAAAACAAATCGTTTTTTAATCCTTTTTCGGAAGTACGATCAATTCCCAATTTGTCAAGTACAGCTTTTATCACTCCTTTAGCGTAGAAAAAATCACTTTTTTTGGATGGTGTGGCCCAACTATTTTCAGTTCTGTTACCTGAAATGATCAAAGAAAGGTGTTTCTTTTCTTCTCGTCCGTTTGGGTAATTATGGTATGTTTTTCCAAATTCGAACAATTTCACATTGGGTATTTTATGGTTGCTGTTATAAGCCACTGCTTCCAAAGCACCAAATAACATGGATTGCCGCATTACCGCCTGATCTTGGCTCAACGGATTTAGCATCTGTACGTTGTGGTTCATTTTAATCGAATCGGAATACTCCGTATACTTTTCATTGGTCAATGAATTGCAGATCATTTCATGGAAGCCCAAAGTAGTTAACTGATTTCCGACTTTATTTTGAATCTTATAATCCTCCACTTTTTTTGTAGAAGCGATGGAGGCATTCAATTTGGTGGTGAAGTCGATATTGTTGTATCCAAAAACACGAAGGATCTCTTCTATGACATCGGCTTCGCGTGTCACATCATTGCGGTATGCGGGTATGGTCATCCCTATCCCTGCTTCAGTAACGTTTTCAACCTTTATTTCGAGAGAGGTAAGGATTTCTTTGATGGTTTCCCTCGGAATTAATTGGCCGATCAATTGGGTTGTGTTTTCAAAATTCAAGAAAACCTGATGGTCCTGGATTTTCTTGGGATAAATATCGATGAGGTCACTGCTTATTTTACCCCCTGCTATTTCTACAATTAAAATAGCGGCACGCATCAAAGCGTATTCGGTAATGTTAGGATCCACACCCCTTTCAAATCGAAATGACGCATCGGTATTGAGTCCGTGACGTTTTGCCGTTTTCCGGATACTTACCGGGTTGAAATAGGCGCTTTCCAGGAATATACTCGTGGTATCTTCATTCACACCGGTGTTTTCACCCCCAAAAACGCCGGCGATACACATAGGCGTAGTAGCATCACAGATCATGAGATCATCCTGGTGCAATTCTCTCTCAACACCGTCCAATGTCGTAAATTTTGTTCCGGAAGGAAGGGTTTTAACGTTTACTTTATTCCCCTTAATTTTTACCGCGTCAAAAGCATGAAGTGGCTGCCCCAATTCGTGAAGCACATAATTTGTAGTATCCACAATATTATTGATGGGAACCAATCCTATAGCCTTCAATTTATTTTGCATCCAAAGAGGAGAAGTTTTTACCTTCAATCCACTGATCGTTAACCCGCAATAGCGTGGAGCCAGATCGTTATTGGCAACATCTACGTCAATTTTCAATGTTCGATTGTCCACATGAAAATTACTTGTCGAAGGGGTAATCAATTCAAGCGAAACGTCTTTTTGTTGCAATCCTGCCCTTAAGTCGCGCGCAACACCTAAATGGCTCATGGCATCGGCACGATTAGGTGTTAAGCCTATTTCAAAAACCTGATCAGTTTCGATGTCGAATATAGTAGCCGCAGGTGTTCCGGGCTTTAAGGATTTATTCAGAACCAGGATGCCATCGTGACTTTTACCCAGGCCTAATTCGTCTTCCGCACAGATCATTCCCAGGCTCTCTTCCCCGCGGATTTTACCTTTCTTGATCTTCCAGGGTTTACCATCTTCATCATACAAAGTTGTTCCCACGGTGGCAACAACTACTTTTTGTCCGGCCGCTACGTTAGGAGCACCGCAAACTATTTGAACAGGATCTCCATTTCCAAGATCAACTTTGGTCAGCTTCAATCGATCGGCGTTAGGATGTTGATCACATTCCAAAACATGTCCCACAATCACACCTTCCAACCCACCGGGGACAGATATAAAATCTTCAATCCCTTCTACTTCAAGCCCAAGATCAGTGAGTAAAGCACCGACATCTTTAGCACTCCAGTCCACATTAATAAATTGCTTGAGCCAGTTGTATGATATCTTCATTACAATCGTAATTTAAGCTTACAAAGATAAAATATTGGAGCTAGGATTCAAATAACAAGTCATAATTCGTACATTTAAAATTCTCAGATCTTAAACAATTGGGGTATGAAAATTAATTGTTTTGATCGAATGATAGGTGTTACATATCTAGCACCTATTTTCTTTGTAATTAAATCGGGCTTTATTCGACCATTTATTTTTTAAGAGCACCAATATGAAAAAACTCATCCTTTTACTTGCTGCTGTAGTCTGGTTCTCTTGCTGAGAAGAAATGGAGACATCACAACCGGGTAAATTGCGGGAGGTTTTACAGGTGCAGGACAACAAGGAACTTCCTTTTCTTTTTGACGCCGATATAAAGAATAGCCTTCTCTTCGGATTTTTCTATTGTGGCCATCGCTGGAAAGAGGCCGTAGGAGTTTCATATCCCATCCTACTGACACAATACGGCAGCAGTAGCAAACAGAGTCAACGAAAAGCTCCCGATGCTCAATCATGTTCTTAGCTATCCTACTGCTATCTTCATCGATAAGAAAGTGGAGGTACGAAAAATACATATCGGTTATAATGGGAAAGCAACAGGGGAGAAATACAATCAGTATACTACAGAATTTGAAAACTTTTTGAGCCAACTTCTTAAAGAATAGTTAATTAACACTGTTCTAATGTTTTTAACAGGAAGGTAACAATTATCCTTTTTCATTAGCATTACTTTTAAAGATACAATCAAATCTTTAAATTATGTCAAAAGTTTACTCACACTTTATTGCCTTGTTTGCATTTATTCTGTTAACAGCATTTTCAACACAAGCACAGATCAATACTCCTCGAGGGAGTCAAATGGCTACAGTTTCACAGACCATAGGAATATCTACCATTGAGATCACTTATTCTCGACCTAGCGTGAAGGAACGCGAAATATGGGGAAAGTTGGTTCCTTATGGATTAAATAATTTAGGTTTTGGAACTTCCAAAGCAGCACCATGGCGTGCAGGGGCAAATGAAAATACGACCATTACGTTCTCAAGCGATATGAAAGTAGAGGGAATGGACATTAAAGCCGGTACTTACGGTCTATTTCTTGAAGTAAAGGAAAATAATGCGGCGACGCTTATTTTATCCGGTAATTCCACATCCTGGGGAAGTTTTTATTATGACGAAGCCGAAGATGTATTACGAGCGGAAATTGTAACCACAACTATTCCTCATACTGAAATACTTACTTTCGATTTTACTGAAGTTTCTGCAACAACAGCCACTGCGGCTCTTAATTGGGAAAAGAAGGCCTTTCCATTTACTATCGAAGTTCCTGTTACAGAATTAGTCCTTGCAGATATTCGAAATGACATGCGTAATCAACCCGGATTCAATCGGCAAACCTGGGAACAGGCGGCTAACTTTTCTTTAAATAATGACGGGGATCTCGATGAGGCATTAGTATGGATCGACAAGGCCATAGCCGGACAATTTTTTAGTCAGAAGACCTTTACCAATTTGCAAATAAAATCGGGAATCTTAGCGAAGCAGGGAAAGCAAGCCGAAGCAACACAAATAATGGACGATAACCTGGATACAGGGACTATATTTGAGGTACACCAATACGGGCGGGCACTTATTGCCAATGGGATGAAGGACAAGGCATTGGAAATTTTTCAATACAACGCAAATAAATTTAAGGATCAATGGCCCGTTCATTATGGATTGGCTCGGGCTTATTCTGCTAACGGAGATTATAAAACTGCCTTAAAACATTTGGAGATAGCTCATAATAACGCTCCTAATCCGGGAAGTAAGGGACGTGTCGAAGCGAATATTGAAAAATTAAAAAAAGGAGAGGACATCAATTAATTTTAAATAATTACTGAAAGATACCTGCTTGAGAAAGTGGGTATTTTTTCGAAATATCTATGGATCCTTAATAGCAATCTAATGCATAACTAACTTCTTCATCCTTCTGCCACCCATCCGGGATATTGCTGAGTTGGGTAGAATTAACCTTTATACAACTAAGCGGATTGCCCACGAGGGATACAAATTTAAGATCGATGTTTTCCGAGATATTAATAAAGGTCAAATAGTTATTATTTAAGCTCAGATCTCTTAAATTGGTAAATTTTGAAATGCCTGTGACATCGGTCAGCCCCATATCGTTTAATTCCAAATCAGTCACATTTTCAATATTTTCGATGGATATAAAACCATTTAATTCATCGTCAAATCCTAGATCGATGAGTGCTTGTTCAAACACAGCATCGGGTATCTCAGTAAATACCAAATAAGGATTAGTGTTAGGTGGTGAGTCTGAACTATTTCTAGCTTCTTTTTTAGCGCAGCTTGCGATACATATTGCAAGTGCGAACAAGCAAAGTAAAAGTGTATTTTTCATTTTTCATAATTTAGCGATTCCCTAAATTTAAGAAATATTTCGTACCTATTTATCTAATTATGAAAAAGTTACACTTACCTTTTCTCAACTCTCACAATCTGAGTTAGCCGTGGCCCACTTTTTTACTTGGCTGTTATTATTCAATCTTAATAATTCCGTTAACTGATTTTTAACTGAAAATATGTCCGAATTTATCAGATTCCTATGATTTCGGACTAATGAAATAGCGGGTGCTTGTAGTTTTATTCAAAATCTTTAAAACTCGATATTATGAAAACAAAACTATTTCTTCTATTAACTTAAAACAAGCAATTATGAAAAAATTATTATTGTTTGTTTCTTTTGCAATATTTGGGTTTTCAAATATTAGTGCACAAGACAGTTCTCAAACCCAAGACAGTTCTCAAACCACCAATTCTGGAGAAGGATTCAATTTAGGTTTGCACTTAGGTCTTAATTTCGATTCTACTATTTATGGATTAGATGTGACCTATTTATTTAATGTAAGTGATGGTTTTGATGTGGGGATAGCTACAGGATACCCCCTTTTTTTTAGTGAAAGTCCGCCTAAGAAAACTCGCGACCTTCAGGGCATTATCCCAATTGCTGCTTCTGCTCGAGTTGCTTTAGGCCAAAAATTGTTTATAGGAATTGATCTTGGATATGGCATCATTACAAATTTCTCTGGAGGGACTGGAGGATTTTATTATTATCCAAAAATTGGCTTTCACTTTGTTGCCGTCGATATTTTTGGATATTATCAAGAAGTGGCAATGACCAGAGAAGGTATTAACTTCGATTCTGTTTCTTTTGGTGTTGGAGCATCATTTAATATTAACTAATAAATAAATTTAAATATTAAAAGGGAGAAATAAAATCTCCCTTTTTTTATACTTAATTTTTTGCACATATTTAATTCTGAAATTA
>SMVB01092737.1_pt1 | contig 10159 bp, 5 predicted proteins | sample 2456461 | NCBI WGS metagenome assembly SMVB01 (sample SAMN11095934, study PRJNA526329) | marine sediment metagenome | biome: Marine sediment; feature: Surficial sediment; material: Deep marine sediment; isolation source: Hadal surficial sediment | place: Pacific Ocean | collected 2014-05 | depth 0-1...
AACATCAACTCCACTCGCGGCCAGGCCGATGTCAAACCTGTCAACGAGCTGCGTGTAGTCGGCCAGTCGGTGCAACGCTACGACATTCCGGCCAAGGTCGATGGTTCGCTGACCTGGGCCGTGGACATGAAGCTGCCTGGCATGGTCCATGCGCGCAACGTCAGACCGCCGGTGGCTGGCGCCACGCTCAACAACATCGACGAGTCGTCAGTGGCCGGGATTCCAGGTTTTGTCTCGGTGGTGAGTCGTGGTAACTATGTGGCCGTTGTCTGCGAACGAGAGGAGGAAGCCATCAAAGCCGCCCGAGAATTGAAAGTAGACTGGACGCCGCCAGCGGAGGCGCCGTTCCCGGCGTCCGACGAGCTATTTGACTACATGCGCCGCGCGACGCCTACGTCGACCAGTGCAGCGAGGGTACAGGGCGACCCGGACGCTGCGCTGGCGGTCGCCGACCGAGTCATCGAAGCCGATTTCGACTTCCCGTTCCAGGGACATACGGCCATCGGTCCGGCCCATGCAGTGGCCGACCCCTCCCACGGTCAAATGACGATCTACTCAAACGACATGAAGTCTTACGGCATGCGTAGAGGTATCGCGGAATTCCTCGATATGCCGCCGGAGCAGGTGCGGGTCGTCTACATGGATGGGCCACAATTATACGGCCGCACAGCGGCTGACGATGCCGGCTTTGAGGCCGCGTTCCTGGCGCGCGAGCTAGGCCGGCCGGTCCGCGTGCAGTGGATGCGCAACGAGGAGACGGCCTGGGATACAAAGGGTCCGGCATACACATTCAAGCTACGAGGAGGGCTCGACGCCGAGGGCAAGGTGGTGGCGTTGGAGTACGATGCCCGCGCCGTCGACTACAACCACCTTGGGTACAACGGGCCTGACACGGTCCTGATTGCCCAGCTCATGGGCAAACGTCCCGCACGGCCGGCCGCAGGCCGCGCCTCGACGCCTGCGAGCCAATACGCTATTCCCAATCAACGCATAACGGCGCAAGTTGTCGGCCTCCCGATGATCTGGGAGACGCCGCTACGGACCGGTAATCTGCGCGACCCCAACGGTCCTCAGGTAACTTTCGCGTTTGAATCGTTCATCGATGAATTGGCAACGGAGGCCGGAGTTGATCCGGTTCAGTTCCGGCTCAATCTCTTAACCGGCAGCGCCGAGGATAACCTCTTTCGGCGCGCTCGCTCCCTCGCCACTGTCCGCGCAGCGGCCGAGGCTTACGGCTGGGACACGCGGCCTTCGCCAAATCCAATGATGGCCAACGCCGCGGCTTCCATCGTCACTGGTCGCGGCATTGCGTACACCTACCGCGGCAGCACCATCATCGCCACTATCGCCGAGGTCGAAGTCAACCGTGTGACCGGTAACGTCTGGGTTAAACGTCTGGTTTGCGCCCACGACTGCGGGCTCGTCATCAACCCTGCTGGCCTTACGCGTACCGTCGAGTGCGGCATGCTGCATGGCCTGAGTCGGGCGCTCTGGGAAGAGGTCCAGTTTGATACCGAGAAAGTTACCAGTGTCGACTGGGTGTCGTACCCAACCCTCCGACATTCCGACACGCCGGAGTCGATCGATGTCGTTATTGTCAATGGCGACCCCAACCCCGATCGTCCCGATCTGCCGCACTATGGCGCCGGCGAGGCGAGCCACAAGCCGGTGATCGCGGCGGTCGCCAATGCCGTTCACGACGCAACCGGTGTGCGCCTGCGCCAGGTGCCTTTCCGCAGGGAACGCGTGCTTGCGGCGCTCCAGGCACACAGCTGACCGCTTAGCACGGCGGGGACCTAAAGTATTCACCTTACTGAAGGCTAGTGGTGGTGAGCCAAGAAAGATAACTACGGATAAATTACGCAGCTATGGCGTGGCACATCGTGAATTGATGCCGGATGTGACTCACGACACAACACCGTATTCAAACAATAGAGTAGAACTTTCTCATCAGCCGACACGGGTACGGGAGCGGGGTATGCGGAGTTCAAATCGATGAGTCAGGCGCAGAGATTTCTGGATACTCATGCTGCTGTGCACAACCTTTTCAATCTGGGGAGACATTTAGTTAGGGCAGAAATTTATCGGCTGTTCAGGCTGCGCGCCTTTGCGTATTGGGAAAAGGTAGCGGCAATATAGAACGCTAATAAAGCGGTTTTTCTCGTTTTAACTCGTTAACTTGTCAATACCTCGCGGAGCTGTAGGGAACTACCGCAGGTATTCGACACAAACAGAATGGCATTTCCGGCAAAAGAAGAAATGGACTTGATTTGAGATAGCGCTTATCGTTCCTATACTCTCCACACTAGCTGCAGAGTGGTGGTAGGGGGAATACTCTCTTGCCTTCTTGGAAAGAATATCAGAACCCAGAATAGGAGAGGTGAGAAACATGTTCACAAAAAGATCAACAGCAGAACAGGTAACCAGCGATGTCGATTTAACCGGCAAAACAATTGTGATAACTGGCGTCAATGCTGGTCTAGGTTATGAAACGATGCGCGTCTTAACCGGAAGAGGTGCTCACGTGATTGGTTTGGCAAGAACGTTGGATAAAGCCACCGGGGCATGTAAGCAGATGGAGGGGACAGCAACGCCCATTGCCTGTGAATTAAGTGATCTGGATTCTGTTAAACGTTGTGCAGAGTCTATTGTCGCCAAGGATATACCTATTGATGTCCTGATCTGCAATGCGGGCATTATGGCGCTGCCGAAGTTAATCCAGAAAGATGGTCTGGAAATGCAATTTCTCACCAATCACATGGGGCATTTTTTGTTGGTTTATTTGTTGCAGGAGAAGGTCAAACAAGCGCAAGGGCGTATTGTGATGCTCTCCAGTTCTGGTCATCAGTTGACGGTCAAAGGTGGTATTAATTTTGATAATTTGGATGGCTCTCAGGGTTACAGTAGATTTAGATTTTACGGTCAATCAAAACTGGCCAATTTATTAACGGCGAAAGCATTTGATGACAGGTTAAAAGATGTCGGGGTGAGAACGAATGCAGTTCATCCGGGCGTGATTAATACGAAATTAACCCGTAATCTGGGTGGTGTACTGGGTGCCATGGTTAAACTGCCCCTTGGCGGTATATTAATGGATAAGGTCTTTGGAAAATCAATTCCGCAGGGCGCTTCTACACAGTGTTATGTGGCAACAAACCCGAATTTACAAGGTGTAGGCGGCAAGTACTTTGCTGACAACAATGAGAAGAAAACATCTTATTATGGGAGTAATAAAGACTTGGCAGATAAATTGTGGAATTATTCTGTAGAGTATCTAACACCTTATCTATAGATGAGTAGCTTTCAGATGGTATTGACAAGTTAACTTGAAACTTCCACTTTTTGGGTTGAAATAGGCTTACACTGCAATGTTGCATTGCACCTAATTTTGATCCATTAACTACACATATTCGCATTGAAATTTGACCCATAAATTTTACCAGCAGGCCGCGACATATCTCTTTTTGGCAGGGTCAGTAATTGATGCAAATTCCGGGTCAATTTTGAATGCAATTCAACAGTCATCTTGTCAATACCTCCCAAATCATTAACCTAGCTTGCAAAATACCGATTGACAGTCGGTTTTTTGTGTGTGAGCATAAATCTACTTTTATACTTGTGATTACATGGCTACCATTCTATGAATCTGGGAGAGCTGGAAAAACTAATTCTCAATTACTTTTGGCGAGTGGATAGAGCCGACGCGAAACAAGTCCATACGTATTTTGAAAGGCAGCGCGGTGGCACACTCAATACAATTCAGAGCACTCTAGACCGGCTTTACAAGAAAGGTTTGCTGAATCGAGAGAAAGAAAGTCACGCCTATCAGTATCGGTCCGCAATTCATCGCAAGGCTTTTATTGGGCAATTAATTAGGGATGTGACAGAGGACTTTACCGGCGGCGATGAAGATAACCTGCTGGCAGCGTTTGTGTCTCTATCTGCTGAATTAGATGAGCAGCAGCTGGAAAAGCTAGACAAAACGATTCAAGAATATCGCAAGAAAACAATTAGGAAATAAAAAACATGATTGTTGGTTCCCTGGCGATACTATTCAATTTACTTTCAGTATTAGCACTGAGCGGTGTGCTTGTCGTTACGGCTGTTTGTTTGATTGTACGATTCAGGATTATTGACCTTAATTCTTATTCGGCCTTGGCTCGTAGGAAATTCTTATGGTTGCTTGCTTTTTCGCCATGGGTCATCGGCACAGTAGCGGGAATAATTGCGCTTCTAACCGGAAGTCGGTACTTGCCAATTGCCGAAAACTACAGTTTTTTCCACTGGCATCATCCACAAGAATTTTTGTTTAACAGTTGGCATGGTTTATCGGTTGCGATTGCGGTCAGTAGCGTTTTATTTATAGTTATCCGAAATATTATTCGTCTTCATAAAAAACGGATTAAGTTAAAGACATTGCTGTCGATGGCAGAATCCAATGCCGATGATTTTTACTATTTGGACGCAGATACTCCAGCGGCATTTACGGCAGGGTATTTTCAACCGAAATGCTATATCACAAAAGCACTACTCAGTAAGCTTAGCAAAGAAGAGTATTCGATAATCAAATTGCACGAGAAAGAACACGCTCGCCGTTACGATCCCTATAAAAAATGGGTTTACCAACTGCTTACTACATTTTTTCCAAAGAAAATATCCCTAATCCTTAACCAGTCATTGACTACTGTTATGGAACAGTGTGCAGACGAGGCTGTCGCTTTAGTTATTCATGACAAATCCGTTATTGCAACGACGCTCCTTAAGGTAAGACGTTTAGCATATCCGCTTTTTGCTAAGAACATGGAACACAATCTAATCTGTCATTACGGAATGGATAATATCGAAGAAAGAATTTCCTATTTGTTAGCTGACAACAAAGGCAGAGTGTTTCCTCTATTTATAACGATCTTGACATGTGCTGTGATGTCGATCCTCTGCGCGATGTCCGCCGATATGTTTCACCACACAATCGAATATACGCTGTCTCATTCGTGAGACGATTGAATCAGATCGGTCTTAATTCCATCAAGCGGAAATCAATACAGACATTACAATTCAGTCATAAGTCAAATCTTTGTTCGTTTACTGGAATAGGTGGGTTGTTTCCTTTGTCGATGAGTTAAATAAAAAGATGCTGACAGTTGTGTTCACAAACACTGGAGTTTATTTATCCTCACCTAGTTCGGAAGTTTGAAAGTACAAAATTGAGCCTAGGTCTTAGATGCATACGCGATGCTGTCAGATTTTGTTTTTCTCTAAAAATTTTTTTAAGAATTTGGCAGCGGGATAACTGAGATCAAACTTAGGGCTTCATTATAAGACGTACATATTGCTCCATCCTGAAATTCATACAAGACGAGCCAGGGGCTTTAGCCGGGATTACAGAGATAAAGATGAAACTGAAATGCTGGCCGCGAGAGTCAGAGTACTGTGAAAAACATAGCCGTTATACTTCTCCTACTGTTGGCGTGTTGATCAGTTTTCTTGCTCTACTTTGTTCTCTTAATTCTGTTGCCCAGGCCCCAGATGCCACTGTTATCGATCTGCGAAATGCGATCACTCAAACGTTAACTGACAATCCTGACTTGCGGGCTTTTGGTTATCAGATTCGTATACAAGAGGCTCGTATTATGCAAGCGGGCATAAAGCCTCAGCCTGAACTTGAAGTAGAGGTTGAGAATGTGCTTGGCTCAGGTGCGAATGATCTTTTTCAGTCCGTGCAGGCTACGGCCAGTATTGCATGGATTCTGGAGCGTGGTGTAAGAGAGAGGCAAGTAGCTACTGCTCGTGCTGGAGCAACGCTGGTGGAATCTGTAATCAGTATTCATAGACTGGATGCGGCAGCTGAAACAGCGCGGCGTTATATACTCTGTCTTGTACTACAAACGCGGATGGTTAACGCAATAGACGGGGTTCGATTAGGCCAAGAGGCTGTGGAGGCAATCGAGAGAAGGGTCAACGCAGCGACTACTCCTGGCGTTGAATTAGTTCGGGCTCAAGCCGACTTAAAACGGCTTGAGCTAACGCAAGAAGATATCGAACATGAATTAGTTTCTGCCTATTACCGCCTTGCTGCGCAGTGGGGACTTACGCAACCGAATTTTTCAAGTGTAGTAGGAAACTTACTCGACCCCCCAACCGTTGACAGTTTTGAGACCTTACAGGCTGAGTTGGCGATGAATCCCAATATTGAAAGATACCTTTCACTAGAGCGGCTTAATGATGCACAACTTCGACTCGAAGAGGCTAGAAACCGTCAAAGTTGGCGAGTTACTGCTGGATTTCGTTGGTTAGAACAAAATAGTGATCATGCCTTTGTTGCCGGTCTGACAATTCCGCTAGGCGCTCCAAACCGTAATCGCGGTCGCGTTGCTGAGGCTCGGGCGGCGATTGCACAAACTGAAGCAGAAAAGCAAGCAGAACAGATAAGGCTGGAGACAGAACTCTTTGTCATCTATCAGGAGCTTCAGCACAGCATTGACCTCACCGACGCCTTTTCCGATGAAATCTTACCTCTTTATGAGCAGGCTTTAGAAGAAACTAGAACTGCGTATGAGTCAGGGCGCTACAGCTATCAGGAATTGAACACGGCGCAACAAAATGTCTTATCAACCCGTTATGAATTGATAGATGCCGCTATGGGTATTTATCAAAACCTGATTGAAATAGAACGTCTTACCGGTGTTTCAGTTGAAGTGCCACAACTATCACAATGAGGTCACTATGAAACATCCATTCCATAAATCTTGGATATTGTTATGCATTCTTCTGCTTGCCTCGTGCGGTGATGAGATGCAATTAACTGTCATTTCAATGGAGGAAGTAATAGATGAGGACTATGAGCGTGGACCAAACAATGGACGCTTATTGGAAGACGGTGATTTTGCCATTGAGCTGGCTATATTCGAAACAGGAGTGCCTCCAGAATTTCGAGCCTGGGCCACTTTTCAGGACAGCCAGGTTAGTCCTGGAGAAGTCGAATTGGAAGTAACGCTGACACGCTTAGGAAATGAGCTTAATGTGATTGGTTTTGTACCAGTAGGTGACCTACTGCGAGGGGATACGGTGGTTTATGAGCCGCATTCTTTTTACGTCGGTATTGATGCGCGCTTTCGTAATCAAACTCACCACTGGGACTACGAAAGCCTTGAGGGACGAACTACGATTTCGCCGGAAATGAGTACGGCGTTTGGTATCGAAACTGAAATTGCCGGCACGGCCACTCTTGAACAAACCCTGAATGTGGTTGGTAGTATCACAACCAACAACGAATACTCTCGCCAGATTACTGCTCGTTTCGATGGGCCGGTGCAATCGGTTGAGGCCAGTATCGGTGATCGAGTCAATCAGGGGGATAATTTAGTAACTATTGAAAGCAATCAGAGCTTAACTCCCTATACGATCTCTGCACCTATTTCTGGTGTAATCACGCAACGGAATATCAATCCGGGCGAGCAAAGCAGCGGGCAAGTTCTATTGACGATTATGGATACTTCTCGGGTGTGGGCTGAACTGGCGATACATCCAGGTAGTCGGCAACTAGTCCGCTCTGGTGCACAAGTTACTATCAGTTCACCACTCAGTGATGCCCGCTTTGACGGCACCATCGACAGTTTCAAAACCACAGTTGACATCAATCAGGCAATTGTCGCCAAGGTAGTCGTGGACAACAGTAATGGGCAATTTCCTCCCGGCAGTTTCGTCGAGGGACAAATAACGGTGGCAAAAATAGAAGTGCCTTTGGCAGTAAAACGCAGTGCATTACAACCGTTCCGAGATTTCACTGTGGTGTTTGCAAAAATTGACAACACCTACGAAGTAAGAATGCTAGAGCTAGGACGTCAAGATGCCACATGGGTTGAGGTTCTCGGCGGTTTGGGCCCAGGTACTGAGTATGTCACCGTGAATAGCTATATTCTCAAGGCCGATGTCGAAAAATCTGGTGCCAGCCACGACCATTAACAGAGTAAATAATGCTTGAATCCATCGTTAATCTGGCCATTGCTCGCCGTGGTCTAATCATACTTTTGGCATTATTTGCCAGCGGTCTCGGTGTATGGAATTTTACCCAACTACCTATTGATGCAGTCCCGGATATTACCAACGTTCAGGTCTCAATAAATACCGCCGCACCGGGCTATACGCCATTGGAAGTAGAACAAAGGATTACTTTTCCGATTGAAACGGCGATGGCAGGAATGCCTCGATTGGCGTCTACTCGATCAGTTTCACGTTACGGCTTATCTCAGGTTACCGTTATCTTTGAAGAAGGCACGGATATCTATTTTGCGCGCCAGCAAGTCAGTGAACGAATTAATGCAGTAACCGGCGAATTGCCTATAAACCTCAAACCCACGCTCGGACCGATAGCTACTGGTTTGGGTGAAATATTCATGTTCACTGTTGACTCCGAACCAGGTGCCGTCAATCCTGACGGTAGTCTTATTTCCCCGATGGATTTACGTACTGTGCATGACTGGATAATTCGTCCGCAATTGTTGCGAGTACCGGGTGTTGTCGAAATAAATCCGGTTGGCGGATTTAAGAAAGAAGTCCAGATTGGGTTTGACCCGGCCAAACTTATGGCTTTCGGATTGACTCATGACGATTTGGTCGATGGTTTGATGGAAAACAACGCCAATCGTGGTGTGGGATTCATTGAGAACAATGGTTCTCAATGGTTAATGCGTATACCCGGGCAAGCGCAAACCTTGGAAGATATTGGCAAGATCGTGATTGGTGAGAGTAGAAGTCTGCCGGTTCGAATTAGCGATGTTGCGACAATAACACTAGGTGAGGTTATGCGCAGTGGTGCTGCTACTCAAGACGGCCATGAGGTAGTACTGAGCACCGTTTTTATGCTGATAGGCGAAAATAGCCGCGAAGTGGCTAACGGCGTTTCTGCTCAATTAGAAGAAATTAGTGCTTCTTTACCTCCAGGTATTAGCGTCACAATAGTATATGACAGAACTGAATTAGTTGAAGCAACACTGGCTACCGTGGAAAGAAATCTAATTGAAGGCGCTTTACTGGTAGTAGTGGTGCTGTTTCTGCTGCTTGGCAACATTAGAGCCGCCATCCTCACAGCTATGGTTATTCCACTTGCAATGTTGATGACAATTACTGGCATGGTCCAAACAAAAGTAAGCGCTAATTTGATGAGTCTTGGGGCATTGGATTTTGGTCTAATCGTCGACGGTACAGTTATTATTATGGAGAACTGCCTGCGCCGACTTAGCCAGTTATATGAGGACAAGGTAGAGGTAACCCTCAAGGAACGATTAGAAACTGTTTCCAGTGCAACGCGGGAGGTTATTGCTCCAGCTCTGTTTGGAGTATTTATTATCACTGCGGTTTATATACCGATTCTGGCATTAACCGGCGTAGAAGGGAAAATGTTTCATCCCATGGCAATAACAGTCATCATTGCCTTGTTGAGCGGTATGTTGCTGTCTATAACCTTCGTACCTGCTTGTATTGCTCTGGTGTTCCGAAGCAAAGTAAGAGAAAGAGCTAACCCAATAATGGCTGCTGCAAAATTTCTCTATCGTCCAATGTTGGGAGTCTCACTACGCTTTAATTGGTTAGTCGTGATTGCCGCGATTGGCATGGTAGTGTGGAGTGCCAGTGTTGCTACAAGATTAGGATCGGAATTTATTCCTAATCTCGATGAAGGTGATATCGCAATGCATGCGTTGCGGATACCCGGTACTTCGTTGGAGCAGGCCATCCAGTTACAGCTACAGCTGGAAAATGAGGTCAGAAAATTACCTGAGGTTGAACTCGTATTTTCAAAAATCGGGTCAGCCGAGATAGCTACTGACCCGATGCCACCTAGTGTTGCGGATACATTTATTATGCTTAAGCCGCGAGATCAGTGGCTTGATCCAAACAAATCTAAAGATCAGGTTGTGGCAGAGCTGGAACAAATTGTGACTCTAGTGCCAGGCAACCGCTATGAATTCTTACAGCCGATACAAATGAGGTTCAATGAATTGTTGGCTGGTGTGCGTACAGATTTAGCGGTGAAAGTCTTTGGTGATGACTTTGATCAGCTAATTGAATTGGGTGGGCAGATAGAAACTGCTGTCGCCAGTGTTCCTGGTGCAGCCGATGTTGCCGTGGAGCAGGCTACAGGTCTTCCTATATTAACCATAGA
>SMVB01452726.1_pt1 | contig 10157 bp, 12 predicted proteins | sample 2456461 | NCBI WGS metagenome assembly SMVB01 (sample SAMN11095934, study PRJNA526329) | marine sediment metagenome | biome: Marine sediment; feature: Surficial sediment; material: Deep marine sediment; isolation source: Hadal surficial sediment | place: Pacific Ocean | collected 2014-05 | depth...
AATCAAGCCAAACTTATTAAACTTATACGAGACTTCGTACGTAATCATAATATGAGTGTATCAGATACAGAGATTACTACCGCATTACGAGGCTTACCAGCATATCATAAACCTCTCAAATTTAATAATAAGAATATCAGGTTTAAGATTCTATATAATACCAATAAATGCAGGAACTATACGACTACGCAAATCCGCGAGGTCTTATCCAATCATAAAACAGTACCACTCGACTGGTATAATTAGGAGAACATGATGGACTTAGGAACAAATGAAATAGATATATTACTCGCTGATTCACCAGAAGCAGCACCAAATTACAGTTTACCAGAATATAAAGCAACGAATCTGACAACAGCACAAATAGTAGGTAGAGGTACAGAATGTGGTAATCCGACTGTTGATATGATCTTCGTTGATGAAGATGGGCAGAAGTATGTAGCTCTAATTACTGGTGGGCTGATACAGAGTATTGCAGGGGCTATAGAAGGTATGAAACAACGAACTGGAGGTAAATAATGTACTCATATGGTACTAATTCAACGATTGAGCTTGCTACTTGTACTAGTAATATTCAAACAGTATTTAATGCAGCTATCAAGATAAGAGACATCAGTATTCTTGAAGGTCGTAGATCTAATGATCGTCAACATAAGTTATTCCTGGAAGGTAAGAGTAAGCTGGATGCAGGTGAAAGTAAGCATAATCATTTTCCTAGTCAAGCAGTAGATGCTATACCTTATCCAACTACATCAGAAGACTGGGAAAACCGAGAGTACTGGGTTGAATGGTCATCTTGGCTAAAAGGATTTGCTAGCGGTATGGGTATCACATTAATATCTGGATTTGATTGGGATAACGACTATGATCTTGATGATCAGACTTTTTTTGATGGTCCACATTTCCAGGAGCTGTAATGAGTCTCGAACAGCGATTTACCTCTCTTGAGGATACTATCCGGCAACTGACAGTCCAGATCAGAGAGCTCACAGACATCTATATCGGTGCTGTCGAAGCGGGAGAGCTAAATGGGCTCATACCTGCTGCTGTTAAAATCAGGAACAGACGAAAGGATAAGAACTCTGAATTTCGAGAGTACTCATTACTGGATGCTAGACAAGCATTTATGGAATATCACAGAGCATTCGGAGAACGTAAATCTGAGGAATGGTTAGATAAATTTGAAATAAAAACTATCACAGAATTAAACGAAGAAGATATAAACCGATTCTGTTTCGAAACTAAGTCAGAAATACAGGATGATGCCGACGAGCATTGAAAAATAAAGGTTTACAACACATTCCAGATGTAGTATAATGTTTTTTCGTGTCAATTTTATGGGGAATACAATGGCTAAGAGTAACATGAGAAGTGCTGGAATACGAAGACATCACCGTCGTATCTATCATCAGGCACAAATAGATAAACGTGAAGAAGAACAACGCAATTACACGCAGAAGCTACATGTACCGACTGTGAAAGAGAAGGTAACAGTTTCTATAGCTGATATATGTGAGAAGTTTCTTAAGAAGTTCCATAGTGTCATACATAGTTTCTTTGGTGGAGGATCACAAATTAATCTTGATCTTACCACAGGTCATGGGCGTAATGCTATTTTTGGTACTAACCGTGATAGTGGAGCACATTGGTTACGTAGTGTCTGGTCCGGACTTGGTACTATGGTATCTACTCGCGATGGTAAGATAATCCGATGAGTAAACCTTTACACTCCTCTTTGCCACCGTCAGGTACAGAGAGATGGTTCAACTGTCCAGGAAGTATACGACTCGGACGTGGAATGAAATCCAAGGAAACTGCAGCAGGTGCTGAAGGAACTCTTGCTCATGATTACGCTTCTAACATATTAATAGAAGAAGCTAGCCTTGATGATATACCAACCAAGAATATGCGAGATGCCGTAGGGAGATATACTCAATTCGTTGGAGACCTTGAGGATAGCTATGAAGGTGAATTTGACTATATGGTCGAAGAAAAGATTGATCTTACTCATCTCGGCGGCGATGTATGGGGTACTCTCGATTATGCAAGTTGGCAGATTGATAAAGATTTGTATGTGGTAGACTATAAAAACGGTCTGGTTACTGTTGAAGTTAAAGACAATACTCAACTCCTCACATATGCTCTTGGTGTTCTTGAGAAGGTAGGTTATGACTTCAAATACGTATACATCGTCATAGCACAACCCCGTGCTGCTCATACGTTTGGAGCTATACGAAGTTGTAGGTATGATATGAGAGCTATGAAGAAATTCAAAGAACATCTCATTAAAAAGATTAAAGCAACTAAGAAAGATAATGCTCCTTTGCATGCAGGTACATGGTGCCAATACTGTCCAGCTGTTGGTAAGTGCCCCGAAGTCGTCGGCTTTGCTCAGTCTATTGCGAAGACTGAATTCAGCATGGTACCGTATAAGAAGGAGATGTTACCAGAACTTCATAAACTTACTAACGACCAGTTATCTCGCATAGTAAGACACTCACGAGCTTTCCATGCATGGCTTGATGCTGCAGCTACAGAAGCAGTTACCCGACAAGAAGACGGTCAAGACATTCCAGGTATGAAGATAGTTCATGCTCCAGGTCGAGCACGATGGCGTGATCCAGATAATCTACCCACTGAGTTAACTATATCGAAGCCTATGACCATCACAGAGGCACGTGAACGATTTGATTTTGCATCTGATGATCTTGAAAAATTAATAGAACACCCTGCAGGCAAGCTTATAACAGTACCTGAAGCCGATGGCAGACCTTTATATATACCAGCCAAAAAGGAGTTTAGATCATAAGCATTGAGAAATAAGTATGTACATCACTTTCCAAATGAACTATAATGTTAAAGTGATAATTTTTTCACACAACCAAGGAGTCTATCGTGGCTACTAAGAAGAAGAAGGGTAAGAAGAAGGGTAAGAAAGTCAGCAAGAAAGTCTTGAAAAAGACCAACAAGAAGAGTAAGACACGTACGAATAAGGTACGTGATGGTAAGGTATCCAAGGCTAAATATGCATATAAGCCTTTCAAGGACAAGAAGAATATCGGTAACTATGCCAAGAACATGATTCTCCAAGGTATTGAAACGGAGACGATCATTGCGAAAGTTCTTAAGAAGTTCCCGGAGTCCAAGATCAACAGTACTGCGGTTTCGTATTACCGTGCTGCTCTTGAGAAAGAGGATTACGAGGTACCGAAAGCTTCTTGACAATATTTCCTCTCCCCTCTTATGAGGAGGAAACTCTGCCAGGTGAAGTCTTGTAACTGGGGAGAGGAATCTCATGTATTACAATCTAAGGAAATACCATGGCTAAGAAGAAAGGCAAGAGTAAAGCCGCAGTGAAGAAGAAGGTTAAAGCTGCAGCAAAAGGCAAGAATAAGAAACCTGTTAAGAAGTTGAAGGTCCAGAACCCTGATAATCCGGCTCGTCTCATTACGCCGATGTTTAGGGTTTCGTTTCCTCACATCTTTGTGCCGAATCCTCGGCAAACTGATAAAGAGCAATATGATGTATGCATGCTCTTCCCGAAAGAGGATACCAATCTTGATCAGATGAATGCGTCTGTTAATCACATCATTGCAGAAGAGTGTAAAGGCAAATCAAAAGGTCTTAAATTGCCTTTCCGAGATGGTGATACAGATCCTGCATTCGAGGATTATCAAGAATCACATGAAGGTATGTGGGTATTGTCAGCTCGTACCACGTTCAAACCTGGACTGGTCGATAAGAACCTCGAAGACATCATTGACCCAGGCGACTTCTATAGTGGTTGTTGGGCACGTGCCAGTATCACAGCGTTCCATTATGATACTGCCGGTAATAAGGGCATCAGTTTCTCTTTGAATAATCTCCAAAAGCTGAAAGATGATGAACCTTTCTCGGCTGCAGGTATGAAAGCAGCCGGTGAATTCGAGGATGCTGAAGAAATCGAAGGTCTCGACGAGGATGAGTATGATGTCGATGATGACGGTTTTGCAGTCGATGAAGATGGGGAATTCCTCCTGGATGATGACGACAACTACATGAATGCTGAAGGCGTGGCAGTAGATGGCGACACATGCGAACCTCTCGAAAACGAAGAAGAAGATGAGGAGGAAGAGGACGAAGACGAGGAAGAGGAAGAGGAAGAAGAAGAAGAGGAAGAAGAAGAAGAGGAAGAGGAAGAAGAGGAAGAAGAAGAAGAGGAAGACGAAGACGAGGACGAAGATGAAGAAGATGAGGAGGAAGAAGAAGAGCCTCCTAAAAAGAAGAAAGGCAAGAAGAAAGTAGTAGAAGAAGAAGAGGAAGAAGAAGAAGAAGAAGACGAAGATGACGACGACGACTGGTGAGTCCGATAGTGTACAATAACTAAAACTCACGAGGATCATTTGAGGGGTGCGTAGGTGGTGCCTAGACGCCGAAGCCCCTCTTTTTTTAGGAGATTATAGTGTCGTATCTTGTCCATTTAGATTTTGAAACTTATAGTGATCTTAATCTAAAGAAAGTCGGAGCATATAAGTATGCTCAACATCCTTCAACTATTGTACTTTGTGTAGCATATGTCGTTGAGAACGGCTGTATAGAATTATACATACCAGGGTTTCAAGGACATACTCATAGACCTCGTAAACCTTTCAAAAACTTAAAAAGATTCCGATTTGCAGCACACAATTCCATGTTCGAGTATCTTATATGGAAATATGTATGTGTATCCAAATATGAATGGGTAGAGCCACCACCGTATAAGAAATGGGTAGATACAGCAGCAGTTGCCAGATATTATGGATTACCTGGATCGCTGGATATGTGCTCTAAAGCTTTACATCTAGCACATAAGAAAGATGAGAAAGGTCATCGCATCATGATGAAACTCTCTCGACCACGTAAAGCATCAAAAGATAATCAAGATACTCGATGGACACCAGAAACTAAACCTGAAGATTTCCGAGGTTTATATGACTACTGTATACAAGATGTAGTAGTTGAGCGTGAGATACATAAGAAACTTGGCGATTTACCACCTATAGAACAACGTATCTGGATTCAAAACAACGAGATTAATGATTTAGGTATACCAGTAGATAGTAAACTGGCTAAGCAAGTACTCCTTATTAAAGCTCAATACGTTGAGAATGTGAATGCTAAGATATCCAAACTGACTAAAGGAGTGGTTACCAAAGCTACTCAGACAGCTAGACTTACCAAATTCTTAGGAATTGATTCTCTTGGTAAGGATATACTCAATGCTCGTGATAAATCTGAATTCACTAAGAAACAGAACAGATTGATAGAATACAGATTGTCAGCATCTCAAACCTCGACTGCTAAATTCGAGGCTCTTTTAATGGCGGTGTGTGATGATGGTCGACTTCATGGGTTATTCATGTATCATGCTGCTAATCAAACAGGACGATACGGTGGCTCACTCATCCAACCCCATAATCTACCGAGGCCGACCATTCCTAAGGATGACATTGCAAGGGTCATCAAACTCATTCTTGGAGATAAGTCTACGAAAAGGAAGATTAAACGATTGCAAAGCAAGGTTCCTGACATCATGGGAGCTCTCAAGTCCTGCATTCGAGCAGCGTTGTATTCAGGTGATGATCACACGTTCGTGGTCTCTGATTTTGCGTCGGTGGAAGCGCGTAAGCTTGCTTGGATCGCAGGATGTAAGAAACTTATAAAGATATTCAGGAAAGGGGGTAGTCCATACCTTGATATGGGTAAAGAGCTATTCGGTAGGAAGATTAAAAAGACTGATGATTTCGAGTACTTCATCAGTAAACAACTCATCCTCGGTGCTGGTTACAGTATGTCAGGTGCTCGATTTGAATCCGAATGTGAAGGAAGAGGAGTTTACGTTGGTTTAGAATTTGCTGAAGATGCTATCAAGACATATCGTAAGAGGTATCCAGAGATACCAGCCGTATGGAGAGCAGTAAACTTTGCAGCTATCAAGGCGGTTGAGACAAGTAGACCGCAAGCAGCAGCTCGATGTCTCTTTATATACAAACAAGTACCATTCCCAAGATTAGTATGTATACTACCGAGTGGTAAAGAGATGTCTTATCCTTATCCATCAATCAAATGGATCTGGCCACCCTGGGATAGTGATGAGAAAATCAAACAACTGCATTATTGGACGATGGAGCAGAAGACATACCATTGGGTATGTAAGAGTACTTACGGTGGTAGTCTAGTAGAGAATATATGTCAAGCCAGTTGTCGAGATATATTAGCTTCTAAAATGTTAGCAATGAAGAAATACTACTTGCCAGTTTGTGGTCATGTCCATGATGAAGCTATCATCATTGTTAAAAATAAGAATAGAAAGAAAGCTGTAAAATTAGTATCTAAGATCATGTCTACTACGCCAGTTTGGGCAGTAGGTTTACCGTTAGCTGAAGAAGGTTATGCCGCAAGGAGATATAGGAAGTGAGTCCAGAACCCGAAATCATTATCGAAAAGGATCATATAAGACAAGCCAGATCGTTAGGTGCTGTTTGTATTAAAGGTAAGGTTGAAGGAAGAGCAGCATTTCCTGATCAGCTAATTCTTAAACCAGTAGGATTCTATTGGATTGAATTCAAATCTGGTACTAATCCACTCCAAGATGATCAGATAGATATGCACGTACAACTCCGTATGAAAGGACATAAGGTATATGTATGTAATCGTAAGGACTATTCCGATAAGATTATAGACAAGGAATTTATGTGAAATACTATGGATTCCAAACCAGATGCATAAAACTACTGTTAACCGGTATCTGCTTAATGATATGGATCAAACCTGGACAAGGCAAGACCCTTATTATACTGAAATGGCTGGTCTCTCGAAAGAAAGCACCCAAGTGTTTATTGATATGTCCCGAACGTATTATCGAGAACGCATGGCTGGCAGAAGTACGAAAGTTTAAGGCATTTAAGCGTCTTAAGATAGTCATAATATATGGAGAGAATAAAGTATCAGCTTGTCATAAAATTAGAAAAGGCGACTTCCATCTAGCAATCACTACTCCAGATACCTTCGTAAACCTTTGGAAAACCGATCGAGATGTCTTTAGCCATTTCAGACAGTTGGTCATAGACGAGGCCACGAAATATAAGAATGCATCAGGTGTGAGATTCAAAAAGATCAGATTTATGCTGAAGGCATTTCCTAAGATTAAGCAACGTATATGTATGACTGGTAGTCCTGCACCGAATGGATACCTTCAGTTATTCAGTATGTTCTGGATAGTAGGTAAGACTGCAGTGTTTAATGGAGATCAGTTCGAACGTGATTACCGAAATGTATACTTTAGGCAAGACCCACATGTTAAGTATGTATTTACTCTCATGCCATTTATGCGAGATATAATAGATGAGCGATTAAAGAAGTGGGTGTTCCAGCCTAAAAAGAGTGAATACCGAAAGATGCCTCCGTTATTTGAGGAAGAGTGGCGTTTTGATCTTACCCCGAAACAGTACAAACTAGATCAGGATATGAAGAAGAAGAAAACAATACATGTAGGTAAGCATACTATTGTCGCAGCTAACGCTGGTGTAGCCTCCTTCAAGCGGTTACAGATAGCCTCAGGTGTAGTGTATAAGTATGAAGATCCGTTAGATCCTGGTTCTGGGCGTGTGCCTTGTTTTATTCACAATTACAAGACCGATATACTAGAGGAGATAGTCGATGAGTATAGTGGCAGTAGTATTCTTGTTATTTATAATTACCATCACGAACGTGATCGTATACTTAAGCGCTTTCCAGCAGGCAGAATTTTGCATAAACAAAGAGATTTCAAAGCATGGAATAAAGGTGATATTCCCCTCGCGTTGGGGCATCCTGCAAGTATGGGTCATGGCCTTAACCTTCAGTTTGGCGGTAACATTATCGTATTTTACAGTCTTACTCCTGATTTCGAGTACTGGGATCAAGTCATTAAGCGACTGCATCGTGGGACTATAACAGAACCAGTCTATGTGATATATATTATTGCCAACAACACATACGATGAACGTGCTTTACAGATCATAGCGATTAAGCAACAGAATCAACGCGGTTTACAACAGAGAATTAAAAGTATATAATAATTTCGTAAACCTTTGAAAAGTCCACAAAAAAGGATAAGCTCATGATTATATTGGAAGGCTGTGATTGTACCGGAAAGACTGCTCTTGCTGACAAGTTATCAGCAGTATATAACGCACCTATTACTCACTATTCTAAGCATGATGAGGATGTGATGATGGAGCATGCAAAACGATGTGAACCTGGAACTGATGAGATAGTAGATCGATTTCATATGAGTGAAATACCATACTCAAGGTATTATCGTCGTACTGTACCAGAATATAAGAGTGTCTTTGATATAGATTTTGTTCTTCGGGGTAGGAAGTGTTTACAAATAGTTTGTGTTCCACCTTGGATTAATGTTAAGACGTATTGGGAAGATAGAAGGGATGACGAGCTAATCCAAAGTCTCGACACACTCCATGATATATACATGTGGTATAAAGATAAAGCTAAGGCATTCTCATCATTCCAGGTGTGGCAGTATGATTATATAATCACATCATTCGATGATCTTTGTGTTGAGATCAATACCTGGAGTAAACTTAATGACTGATTTGAGAAACCTATGGCTATCTATATATCTAGGACCAGTAATAGTCTATATAAAACGGTATCTCTGGGAAGAACTTACTATCACTCGTAATCTTCATGAACTACGTCCAGAATTATATCATATACTTTATGCAGGAGGTCTTGTAAAAGATAATAAATTAACTGAAGTAGGTAATACTATATTCAGTTGTGCATCTTTGGTAGAGTATAACGTAAGAGCTAGTGCTGATCTAATGATTGAGACTTTTGGTAGGTCTATGAATCCAGATTATGATCTCCTTCGTAAAGGTCTTGGTGAACAAGTAATGGCTCAGAGTATTGACTACCTAGAATTCATGCGTACAATTATTCCAATAAAACCTGAGATTATTTTAGATATGTGTGGAGGTGATGGTACATATCTACATCTTCTTGGAGAGATGTATCAATCCGGTTACTGCTTCTTAATGGATAAAGATATAGACTCAGCTATAATAAATTTTAATTTAGAAAATACTGATAGATATATAATACATCAGTATGATGATCCACGAACATACAATCTACCGTATCCGTATAAAGCTGATCTAGTATTACTCAATGAAGTATTGCATCTTAAAAAGAAAGGTAAATGGTGGGCTGATTGTATTGGAGGTGCTCTTCGTAATAGCCAACCTGATGCAGCTATCTGTATAGGTGAGTTACTATCCGATCCTGCTTTTGATTGGCGTATGAAAGCCTTGACTGCTGATGGTGAACGCTTTAATATAGATACATTCCAGGACTTTCTAGCCCTTCATTATGATAAAGTATTTGATCACAAGTTTAATTATATAGAAACCGATACTCATTGGTTTTGTATTTTGAAGAGGGCAAGATGATGAAATGTAATAGACCAGAAATTCCGCACGGTCACTCATTCACAGGTATATCTTTTAGTGACATATTCCATAACATATTGATGCTATGTATATCAGCTCCGAATCACGAGATATTCGGGATGTCTTATGAATTACAGAATCCTTTGGATAGAGACATTGATAATTCTGTTCGAGCATTTGATACTGTAAATGCTGAGAAGTTCTTCCAGTGGACATTGTCCGGTGAGACAGACCTAACATCTATGAAAGAGATAACACCACGAGCTAAAATGTATGATCGTGAGGTCGGAGGTCGTAACCCACACTATGGTCCACGAATTAATGCACAACTTCAAGAAGTAGTAAAGGAATTAGTTAACAGTCCTCTAACACGAAGAGCTGTCATACTTATTCTTACTGCAGAAGATCAAGCATTTCTGACTCCTAAACGAGAGGAATTTAATACCATAGAATATCCTTGCTGTATATCACTTACTTACTTCATCCGAAATAATAAGTTGTATGCTAATACAGTAATGCGATCTCAAAATGTGTGCAGTACTATAGCGTATGATAACTGGAACTTTACACGACTCCAGGAAACAGTGCTTAACCTAGTAAATGAGCACTATGATATACCTATAGAACTTGGTAGTTATCTTCACTACTGTGTTAATGCACATATCATTGACCATGAACTTATGA
>SMVB01242443.1_pt1 | contig 10156 bp, 14 predicted proteins | sample 2456461 | NCBI WGS metagenome assembly SMVB01 (sample SAMN11095934, study PRJNA526329) | marine sediment metagenome | biome: Marine sediment; feature: Surficial sediment; material: Deep marine sediment; isolation source: Hadal surficial sediment | place: Pacific Ocean | collected 2014-05 | depth...
AACCGGGATGCGCACGGCCCCGCCAACGCCACCGGCGTCCCGTGTGGTGTCATAGCCACCGCGAAGCACGATCCGCGTGCGGCCCTGCAATCCCTGAGCGGGGGCCGAGGTCGGAAGAGCCGTCACTATGAGAGAGGCAAGCAACAGGGCCGCAGCCGTGGGCACCACACTCGTTCCAATACGCGACATCTCAAACTCCTATTCACGATGGGCCTAGGCAGAGTTTCACAACGCGTGACGGCTAGATCGGACCAACATGACGTCCACTAATCGAAAGCGCAATAGGGGAGGCGCTCTGTCGGGTATGGCGCCGAGACTCTGAAGAGATGGCGCACAGCTTAGCCCCCGGGGCTATCCCCCTGTGTCTGGAGCCCGGTCCACGCCTCGGTGAGAGGGATCCTCGAGCGTGACGGAAAGCGTCTGATGCTGTTTATTAGGAGGATTGGAAGAAGGGCGAGAGGGCGTGTGGTATCTGCATAGACCCAAGGAATAGTGAGGCCGTATGACAAAGACCGCCAGCAGCTCCGACCTCGAATCGATCCCCGGTGTCGGGCCCAGCATCGCCCGGGACCTGCGGGACCTCGGTTTCTACCGGCTCCAGGACCTGCACGATGCGGACCCACAAACGATGTACGACAAACTCCGCGTCATGCGCGGGGGCTACATGGATCGCTGTGTGTTGTACGTGTTCCGCTGCGCCGTTTACTTCGCCAACAACTCAACCCACGACCCCGAACTCCTCAAGTGGTGGAACTGGAAGGATCGGGTGAGCCAAGCGGCGCCATGATCAGGTTATTGACCAAGGTGGGCATGGGGACGGGCGGAGCATGGCTCAAGAAGCACGAGATGTGGGTCTGGTCGGGGATCGGAGGCGCGCTGACGGCCGCCTACCTCTACCTCTTGTGGACCATGCAGACGCCGTTCTTTCACTGACCGGGATCAACGGGCAACTCACGTGAACAGCCGCAACCCCCAGAGCCGACCCCGACACCCCATGCCTGGATACCTGCGCCAAGCCCTGGAGGAACGTGGCCTGATGGACGCCTACCAGGCTCGGCCACCCTACCAGCGCAACGACTATGTCGGGTGGATCGATCGGGCCAAGCGATCGGAAACCAAGGTCCGGCGGCTGGAGCAAATGCTGGACGAACTCGCCACCGGCGATCGCTACATGAAGATGCCCTACCACGCCAAGACGGCGCCGGGAGGAAACGCTCCCCCTGGCGCACGCGCGTCCGGCGCTGCAATGTTAGCCGATCTACACTCCTCAGCCGGTTGGAGCGCATCATGACGGACACGGTGGAAGCCCAAGCCTCGCTGGAAGCGATCCTCAAGGACGAAATCATCAACATGTACCAGGAAGTCGCCGAGAACCCCGAGGGCGAGTTCCATTTCTACCATGGGCGCCCAGCCGCGGAGATGTTCGGCTATCGGGCCGACTGGCTGGGCCGGGCGCCGGCCGCCTCGGTGGCGTCGTTCGCCGGCGTGGGCAACCCCCACGAACGGAGCGAGATGCAGCCCGGGGAAACGGTACTGGACCTCGGCAGCGGCGCCGGACTCGACGCCATCATCGCTTCGTGGGCTGTGGGCCCCTCGGGCAAGGTGATCGGGATCGATCTAAACCCAACCATGTGCCTCAAGGCCCAAGCGCACGCTGCGCAATCGGGCACCACCATGGAGTGCCACGAGGCCAGCATGGAAGACATCCCCCAGCCGGATGCCTCGGTGGACGTGATCATCTCCAACGGGGTCATCAATCTGTCGTTCCGCAAGCGCAAGGTCGTCGAGGAGATGTTCCGGGTGCTCGAGCCCGGGGGCCGCATTTCCATCACCGACATCGTCAGCGCCAAGCAGTTGTCGCAATCCATCGTCAACGATCCCAAACTTTGGGCCAGCTGAATCGGTGGTGCTCTCCTGGAAGGAGAGATGTTCCGCCTGCTGGAGGAGTCCGGCTTCACCCGCGTCCGCTCGGCCGTGGTGCCGGGGTTCCGGTTCCGCAAGGGCGCCACCCAGGATTCCGCCGAGGCGCACGGGGTCAAGGCAGTCATGATGACGGCACTCAAGCCGGCGGACTGACGACCAACCGCCGGTGTAGCCATGACAGGAAATCACTGGGAGACGGTCTACCGTCGGAGCCGCGAGGACGAGGTCAGTTGGTTCCAGAAGATCCCCGACACGTCGCTGAGGATGATCGAGGCGCTGGACCTTGACACCGACGCGCGCATCCTCGACGTGGGCGGCGGCGCGTCCCGGTTGGCGGATGGGTTGTTGAACGCCGGCTACCGGCACATCACCGTGCTGGACATTACCGAACAGGCCCTGCAGCAGAGCCGGGCCCGGTTGGGGGAGCGGGCTCCGTGCGTCGAGTGGATCGCGGCCGACATTACCACCTTCCAGCCGGACACCACGTGGGATGTGTGGCACGACCGAGCCGTGTTCCACTTTCTGGTCACCGAGGAGGCTCGGGCCGGGTACCGCCGCACACTCGAGCGCGCTCTCCGGCCCGGTGGCCACGTGATCATCGCCACCTTCGGGCCCCAGGGACCCGAGAAGTGCAGCGGTCTTCCTGTGGTTCGCTACGATCCTGAAAGCCTGGTCGCGGCCCTCGGGGCGGATTTCACGCTGTGCCACACCGAGCTGGAACAGCACGCCACCCCGGCCGGCCATCAGCAGGAGTTTCTCTACTGTTGGTTACAACGGGAAGATGGAGGAGAATAGAAATTGGATATTCGAAAGTGGAAATTGGGAATTACGGCCATACTGCTGCTGGTATTGACCCACCTGGCCGAGGCACAGGCACCCGCTGACGATGAACAGTTAGTTGCGGCGACCCTGAACACCCTCCACCAGGCCGCTTCCGACGCCGACTACGAGGCGTATTCCAGCGTATTCGCCGCCGATGCCATCTTCCTCGGCACCGACGCCACCGAGCGTTGGACCCGGGACCAGTTCATGGGATACGCCAAGCCCTACTTCGATCAAGGCCGTGGCTGGACATACGTCATGGTCGAGCGCCACGTGTCCATCGCAGCCGACGGTGCCACCGCCTGGTTCGACGAACGCTTGGACAACGCCAGCTATGGTGAGACCAGGGGCAGCGGCGTCCTTATAAAGGAAAGCGGCGAGTGGAAGATCAGCCAATACAACCTGACCATTCCTATGCCCAACGAGTTGGCCCGCGAGTTCGTCGACCGGATCAGAGGGGATCAACTGGCGCGGGACAACGAAGCCGTCGTCCTCGCCATGATCGCCGCCGTCAATGGTCGTGACTTCGACGCGCTCGACACCCTCATCGCAGCCGATGTCACCCGGCGGAGCGGCGCCACCCCAGAGCTCATCATCACCAGTCTGGATGGCTTCAAGGCCTTCCTGCACCAGGATCTGGCGGGTGTGCCAGATGCTCAGCAAGAGGTGAACGTGATCTTCTCCGGAGGCGGCTGGGTGGCGGTGCACGAAACTTACCGCGGCACTCAGACCGGGCAGATGGGACCGTTTCCGCCGAGCGGCAAATCATTGGAGCTTCCGTTCATTGGTCTTCTCAGGGTTGAGGGCGGGTTGATTCGAGAGATACTGGTGGAGTGGGATAACCTGAATGCCCTGGGGCAGCTGGGACACTTCTCACCGCCTGTTGACGTAGGGACTGAAGTGGAGGAGTAACATGACCCTGCGAAGCTACATCGCCCTTTCTCTCGCTGTGGTCGGCGGCATGCTGGGGTGTGCCTCCCAAGAGGAGGCTCTCCCGGCGGCCGACGACGCCGTATTCGTGATCGAAGGAAACGTCCGCTTCATCGACATCGAGGGCGGCTGTTGGGGGATCGGGACCGACAGCGCCACGTATGAGCCCGTCGGCGGCATCCCGGACGGCTTCCGCCAAGATCAACTGGCGGTGCGGGCCACGGTCCGCGGTGTCGAGGGCGCGTCGATCTGCATGATCGGTCCGCTGGTGGAGATCGTGACCATCGAATCGTCCACTCCCTCCCCGTAGGCCCCAAGACGGCCGCTGGCCGATGCATGGACGGCGGGTATCTTTCCGTGGAACAGCGATCCATTCAGTGGGAGTTCAAGCAATGCGAAACGCGTTTTCCGTGGCGGCCGCCCTCGTCATACTGGCTTCCGTCGTTCAGGCCCAGGGCCCCGTCGACCTCGACACCGTGCGCGCCGGACGGTTCGACGCCGGCAAGATGTGGACCTTCGAGTACGCCCCGTCCGCGTACTTCACCGAGACCTACGGCTTCGACGCCAACGACGCTTGGTTTGAACGGGCCCGGTTGTCGGCCGTGCGGGTCCCCGGTTGTTCGGCGTCGTTCGTCTCGCCCGACGGCTTGTTGGCCACCAACCATCACTGCATTCGTGGCCGGCTCGCCAGCATCTCCCGTGAGGGTGAGACGCTGTTGGACGACGGCTTCGTGGCCGCCTCCATCGAAGACGAGCGCCGCATACCCGGATACTTCGTAGACCAGTTGATCGCCGCGGAAGACGTGAGCGCCGAAGTGTTCGCCGCACTCGACGACGCCACTACCGACGAGGAGCGGACCGCGGCCCGGCGGGCAGTCATCGCATCCATTCAGGCACAAGCGCGGGAACGGCACGCCGACTCGGGTGGCGATTCGCTCCACGTCCAGGTGGTCGGTTTGTACGACGGCGGCCGCTATTCCTTGTACGTGTTCCGCCGGTTCACCGATGTCCGCATGGTGGTAGCGGCGGAATTGCAGATGGGATTTTTCGGCGGCGACAACGACAATTTCACCTACCCGCGCTACGCGCTCGACTTCGCTTTCCTCAGGGTCTACCAGGACGGGCAGCCCTATCAAACGGACCACCACTTCATCTGGAGCCAGGACGGGGTGGAGGAAGGCGACGTGGTGTTCGTCATCGGCAACCCCGGACGGACCAACCGGCTCAACACCATGGCGCAACTCGCCCTCCAGCGTGACATGACGCTGGGCAACACCCACGCGTGGTACACCAGCCGGCTGAACGCCATCTGGGAGTTCTACGCCGAAGACCCCGTCACCGGCGAGGCGCTCGACCTGCGTAACTGGGCGTTCGGATTGTCCAATTCTCTGAAGGCAACCACCGGCAGGCTGGAAGCACTCGACAACCCGCTCATCCTGGCCAAGCGGGCCGACGCCGAAGCCGCCCTGAGCGACTCGATTGCCGCGGGAGACGATCTACGGGAACGGTATGGCGAGGTCATGGACCGGATCGCGGCCATTCAGGAACAGAAGTACACCCTGGCTGTGCCACACGGCGCCTTTGCCGGGTTCGGCAACCGACGCTACGGCTCGGCCACGCTGCTCCGCGCGGTGGCGGCTTACGATTACCTCGCGGCGCTCGAGCGCGGTGCCCCGGGCGACAGTATCGCCCGGTTTCGCAGCCGCCTGTTGGCTATCGGAGATCTGCCACCAGGCCTCGAGCGGCGTTACCTAAGCGCCCGCCTGGCCGATATCGCCCGGGCCTACGGCCCCGATAGCCCGCTGACCCGCGCAGCGTTGCCGGACGGAACCCCTGCGGCCTCGGCTGCGGCCCTCATGGGTAGTAGTGTCATGGCGGACTCTGCCTCCGTGGCGGACGCGGTAGCCGGCGAATCTCTGTCGGCCGACGATCCGGCTGTCCGCTTGGCCGCGGTGCTGCTGCCGGTCTACCGGGAGTTCCAAGCCGAGTGGGGGCCCCTCTCCGCCGAGGAACGCACCCTGGCGGGCGACCTGGGGCGAGCCCGCTTTGCCGTGTACGGCGAGAGCATCCCGCCCGACGGCTCACGCTCACCCCGTATCGCCGACGGTGTGGTGAAGAGCTATGAGTACAACGGTACCCTGGCACCACCGTACACCACGTTCTATGGATTGTACGATCGCTACCATGCACACAAGGGTTCCGTCGATTGGTCGCTACCGGAGCGGTGGCAGACTCCGCCACCGGGACTCGACCTCGGCACCCCGCTCAACTTCGTGTCCACGGCGGATACCTACGGCGGCAATTCCGGGTCGCCGGCCGTGACACCCGAGCTGGAGTTGGTGGGTATCAACTTCGACCGCAACATCAACGGCCTGTCGCGCGACTTTATCTACCTCCCCGAACAGGGACGCAACGTGATGGTCGATGTGAGGGCGATCCGGGCGGCCCTCGAGCATGTTTATGGAGCGGATAGAATTCTGGAGGAGCTGGGCGTGGTAGTCGGCAATTAGAAACCGGCAATTACCACTTGCTGGTTTCCAATTGCCAATCGCTAGTTAGCAATAATGGTGATTCCCGAAGGATGATCCTCACCCATCCGGGTCAGAACATTCACACCTTCGACCAGATTCACCCGCTGTTTGATTAATCTGGCGGGGTCGATCATCCCGCGGACGATCATCGCCAGCAACGGCGCAAAGCCATGGGCCTGCATCCCGTGACTGCCTTTGATCTCGAGTTCGCGGGCGATGACGCGGTCCATGGGGACCAGATGTTCCCGCTCGTCGGCCACCATGATGCCCACTTGCACGTGGCGGCCGCGTTTCCTTAGACAGGCGATCGAGTTGCCGCAGGTGGTGGCGCTGCCGAGCGCGTCGAGCGACAGGTGGGCACCGCCACCGGTGTGCTGTTCGATGGCAGCAACCACATCGCTTGATTCGCTCCCGTCGATCACCACCTCGGCGCCCACCTCCCGAGCCAGGTCGAGGGCGGAGTGCTGCACGTCGACAGCAACCACTCTCGCGCCCATCCCGCTGGCGATCATCACGGCCGACAGTCCCACACCGCCGCAGCCGTGGACCGCCACCCACTCGCCGGGGCGCGCCCGCCCTTGCACCACCACCGCTCGCCACGCCGTGGTGAATCTGCACCCCAGGCTGGCCGCAGTGGCACTGTCGACCTCGTCGGGCAGCGCCACCAGATTGCCGGCCGCGTAGCGGATCAACACCCGCTCCGCGAACGACCCCCATAGGGTGAAGCCCGGCTGTTCCTGCCGGTCGCACACCTGCTGGTTGCCCGACAGGCACTGCGGGCAGGTGCCGCACCCGGCTACGAACGGCACCGTGACCCGTTGGCCCACCCGCCAACCGTCGACCTCGCCGCCGAGCTCCTCGATGATCCCCGCCAGCTCATGGCCCGGCACGTGCGGCAGGGTGATGGTGGGATCGTGGCCCTGCCAACCGTGATAATCGCTGCGGCACACACCCGTCGCCTCGACTCTGACAATGACGCTGTCGGGGAGAAGCTCCGGATCGGGGACGTCGCCTATTTCGATGGGACCGCGAAACGTGTGGTAGATGGCAGCGCGCATGAAGTGCCGGGATGAGAGTGGAGTGCGTTGGTCTGCGAGACACTCCACTAGTAACGGCCCGTCCCCCCCGGGTCAATCTCTCTTCCCGACCCACCCTCCACCCCCCTCGACTTCCCACTATTCATTATTCATCTTCCCCCCCCTCCCCCATTGACGTCCCCGATCCAACACCATATCTCCATCCCCATGCACACCTTGTGGAATGAAGACGACCGTCGCCGCCTGCTCGAGCGGATGGAGCAGGTGTCGCCCCCCAGGGCGGCCCTGTGGGGAACCATGAACGCCGAACAGATGGTGAAGCACGTCACCGCCCAACTGGAGCTGTGCCTAGGAGACTTGGACGTCAAGGCCCGCTCAAGTTGGCTGGGCCGCTGGCCGATGCCTTACCTGATGATCTACTGGCTTCCCTGGCCCAAAGGCGCCCCCACCGCCCCGGAGTTGATCGAGTTCTCCGACGCCCACTGGGACGAAGCGCGAGCCAAGTTCAAGCGGACGTTGGACCGGGTGGTTGCTCGGGAGCCGGAGGGAAAGTTTGCTCCGCACCCGTTGTTCGGCAAGTTGAGCACCCGGACCTGGGGCGTTCTGGTATACCGCCACTTGGATCACCACCTGCGGCAGTTCGGACTCTAGGCCGTCGCCGCCACACCCGTCGGTGCGGTGACCCAGCCGTTGGCCGCTACCACGCTGCAGGTTGGTCTCACGAGGGGGAGGGGGAGGGGGAGGGTGACGCCAGCGCCGGCGGTCGCTAACCTGGGAGCGAGTCAGGTGGTGCCGGCGCCAGGAACGAGCGGTCGACGAATCCCACCGGAACACCGTCCACCAAGACGCGGTACCACCCCCGGCCCAGCGAATCCACGCCGACCAGCTCGCCCGGGTCGAGGATACGCACCGCTTCACTGCTTCCGCTACGGCCGGCCCGTACATTGACCCACGTCCTGGCCCAGCGGGGTTCCTCGGGAAACTCGGCGGCGGGCGGGACGATGGTCACCACCACCGGCTCGGGTCGCGGCCGGTATTCGGCCGGAGCAGTCGCCCTGATGGGCGGTACCGTAACGAGCCGGCTGGGGGAATCGGCCATGGTGGATGCCGATGCCGCGTCGGGTGGCACCTCGCCGGCCGGTTGTGCCAAGGCGCCATCGACGACCCCCTGCCCCACCCCTCCGGTGTCGGTCTGGACCACGACCTCCGCCGGATCCTCGCCCAATCCGCCGGCGACGGGTGGTACCGTCACCCCACCAGTGCCACCCTCACCGACGAGGAACACCACAACCAATATCACCAGTCCGCCACCGACCCACAGCGGGATCTTGTTGCCGGCGGGACGGTGGCGGTGGCCGTGACGCAACCGGTGCTGGGTGAAGCCGAAGCCACACTGCGGGCACCGGCTCGCCACCGATAGGGCCGATTTGCCACACTGAGGACAGTTGATATAGGCCATAGCCTGAGGAATATGCCAACTCGGCAGACGCCGCGCCAGCACCTCATATCCTTTCGCCTTACATATTAACGGCCCAGCTCACATGGGGCTGTGACGCGGCCCACTGCGCCGGCCAGAGCCATGATCGCCAGCATATACGGCAGCATCAGGAAAAACTGGTAGGGAATGCGCCCGTCCATCGCCTGGAACATGAACTGGGAGACGTTCGCCACGCCGAACAGGAGCGCGGCGATAGCGATGCCGACGGGATTCCACCGCCCCACACCACGATGGCGATGGCCACGAACCCCGGTCCAGCGGTCATTTGTTCGGTAAAGGTGCCGACCTGGGCCAGCACCAGGCTGGCACCTACCAGGCCGGCGAACGCTCCACCAGTAATAGTAGCAGTACTTCATACTGCTATTACCCGCACCTCGGCCACGCTGGCCGCATCGGATCGTACGAGCCGCGGTGTCTCTGTGGCGACAGGCACCCCGTTCAACGGCAGGGCGCCACGGTCGGCCCTGGTCAACCCGTAGGCGATCCGCATCAACGTCGTCTTGCCCGCGCCGTTCTCTTCCAAGAGTGCGTGCACCTAGCCCGGGTGCATGACCAAGTAGAGGTCGCGCAACGGGCGGGCGGATCCGAATCGCTTGTCGATGTGCTGGAGGGCGAACCACTCAACCATGGGGCTCAGAGTCCAGTTGGATGGTCGTGGAAGACCCAAGGAATTCCGAAGCGTTCGCCGACTGCAGCGGCGAGCGCCTGGACTCCGAGTTGTTCGGTGGCGTAGTGGCCGGCGTATATCACGTTGATGCCCCATTCGTGGGCATCGAAGTACGTGTGATGGGCACCCTCGCCGGTAATGAAAGTGTCGCATCCGGCCGCGACCGCGTCGGCTATCATGCTGCCGGCACCGCCGGTGATAATACCCACGCGGCGGCAGGCGGCCGGTCCGCCGCCGAGGAGCTTGGCGTTGGTGCACAGTTCCTCGTTCAACCGCGCCACCAGGTCGTCACGCTGCAGCGACAGTGCGCCCACCACGCCGAGCGGAACGCCCTGGTAATTGCCGAAGGAGCCGTCGACGGCCAATCCGATCCGCTTGGCCAGCTGCACGTTGTTGCCGACCTCGGGATGCAGATCCAACGGCAGATGGGCGGAGTAGAGTGCCAGATCGTGTGCCACCAGCGCCTTGATCCGCCGGTAGCGCCGCCCGGTCAGCGGGACGTTGCCATCCCAGAACAGCCCATGGTGCACCACGAGGAGCCCGTTGCCGGGCAACGACTCGGCGGCGGCGGCGCCGATCGAGGCGTGCGATGCGTCCACCGCCGCCACGATGTGGCCCACCGTACCGGAGTTTTCGACCTGCAGGCCGTTCAGGGCGTTGGTGTAATCGGGTATCGCGTCGACATCGAGAAACGTGTCGAGGAACTCGGTGATGGCCTCGAGAGATACGGACATCGTCACGGAGTCGC
>SMVB01195130.1_pt1 | contig 10155 bp, 8 predicted proteins | sample 2456461 | NCBI WGS metagenome assembly SMVB01 (sample SAMN11095934, study PRJNA526329) | marine sediment metagenome | biome: Marine sediment; feature: Surficial sediment; material: Deep marine sediment; isolation source: Hadal surficial sediment | place: Pacific Ocean | collected 2014-05 | depth 0-1...
AAGACATCAACCGCATCTGGCGTGTGGCAGAAAAACTTGAAACCGGCCTGGTAGGCATCAATGCCGGGATCATTTCGACCGAGATTGCCCCCTTTGGTGGGTTCAAGCAATCTGGCCTCGGTAAAGAGGGCTCGAAATACGGGATGGATGAATATACCGAGCTTAAATATTTGTCATTTGGCAGTTTGGGTTAGGGCCCACTAAACACGCCGTCATTCCGTTCCCTGACCGCAAGGTCAGGTTACGACACGGAACCCAGCGAAAATAGGCTCTTGCCAACGGTAGGACACTCTTACTTTCTGGATACCGGGTCTGTTCGGGCTTTGCCCGGCCCGGCATGACGATGTTTTGAGAGGGTTCAGCTAACCACCTGCGGCCTTGCGACGCTCAACCAGTACTTTTTCCGAAATGTTGAACAAATGTTCGCTGTCGACGTCGATGGGGCCGCTGGAATAATTCAGCAAAATCGTGTCCATCGAGACTTTCAGGTTCCGGCCAATGCGGACCATCAGTTCCTCCAGTGTCGCCAGCTTCAACTTGTAAATAATGAAGGGCAGCACACCAAAAGCCTTGAGGATGCGCAGGTGGCGCTTGCCAAACTGGCCGCCGCCTTCAAATACTTTCACGGCGGACAGCGCCTGTTTGGTGCGCAAGCCATAGAGGTTGGTCGATGAATAGCCCCCGTCCTTCAGCCAGTGGAACGCCAGCCCCACATCAGGGAAGTCGGCCAACACAACCGATGCTTCTGCCCAGCCGATGGCGACGTCGCCACTGGCTGCCAGAAACTGATCGACAAAGTCACCGTTCAGCTCTGCTGTGTGCAGCGCGTTATCGCCCGTGGTAATAACCAGCGGCAACGGGTTGTCGATTAGGTCGACCGCCGACAGAACACTGTCACTCAGATTACCCTGTGCCTGGATGAAATGGATTTCACCGGCATCCAGCAATTCGGCCAGTCTTGGGGCCTCGCGCATCAGGTCTTCGCTTTCGATGGAAACGTATATGCGTCCGTTCTTGCCGCTGGCGATCAGTTCTTCGACCACCCGTTCCAGCATCACCACACCATCAATATCGACCATGCATTTATGAGACTTGTTCTGCAATTGTGCGACGGGGTTATCGGGCCCTTTGCGACTGCCTGCCATCACAAGGGTGGTAACCTGTTGCGGTGTCGACGACATAGTGTTTCCGATCTGAAATTGATGGGGTGTTGTTTGGCGGTTCTAAGCCGCCTTGGGTAGGGTCCAGGCCAGTTGGGCCGTCAGGCTGCGGATCGATTTGAGTGTCCGCAATCCCTCTAATTGCTGGCGCAAGGACTGTGCTTGTTGTGCATTCAGGAAGCCCTGAACGCAAGCCTCATATTTCAGCCAATATTGCGCGTCGGTGAAGGGGGCCGCTTTGGAGCCTTTGGGCAAGCCCACCGCCGTCTGGAACACTCGGCCGTCACGATGGGTAAGCCTGATCTGTGTGGGGAACTGACCTTCGGACTTGTCAACACCTTCCAACTCAATCCGCTTGTATATCTCTCGCACTTCGGGGCGCATGACGGCTTCGTCTGTGAAGTCGGCCAAATTCACGTCGCCGCTCAACAGCGCAACCGACACGCCGTATTGCATGGAGAATTTAGCTTCCAACGCATTTTGCGGGTCATTGTGCATCAAATTGTTCAGGTGCACCTGGGGTGCAGCGATTTCGATACGCGTAATGTCGTCTGCGGTAAGGCCGTGCTCGTCCCGAAGGTCCAGCACGCCATCGATGCCCCGGTGCGCCACCCCACACATGGGAAAGCGCTTTACGCGAAACCCGTGCTCGGTGATCAACAAGGGATCGCCAATGGACTCCAGCTCATAGGTCATGGTCTGGCCGTGTTCCGGGTTGGTATGGCCGTCACGCAGTTCATCATAGTCCGGCCCGACCATCAGGCGATTAAGGCCCGTACGCCCGTCCAGAGTCTCAAGCCCCGCCGTGACGCCATTGGCCGCAAAACTGGCGGCCATGATGCCAGCCTTTGCCGCCAGGCCCGCATGCATGGGCTTGGTCATCGTGCCGAATTGCGACATGAAACCAGCGGCCATGCTGGTCGATATGGACAGGCAAAAGGCCGCCTGTTCGGCATCCAGCTCCAACAATCGCGCGCAGGCCGCTGCCGCACCAATGGCGCCCATGGTGCCCGTCGCGTGCCAGCCACGGTTCCGATGATGCGGGTTCACGCCCTGACCAATGCGACCCATGATCTGCAGACCAACGATATAGGCATCGATGCACGCCTCACCCGACAGGTCATCTTGCTCGGCCAATGCCAGTATGGACGGCACCAGCACAGTGGACGCGTGTGCCTTGGGTGGGTCAAAATTGTCATCAAAATCCAGGGCATGACCGGCGGTGCCGTTGACCAACGCAGCGAACGGGGCTGACAGGCCCTCGGTGTGGCCCACCACCGTGCAATCGCCCGGCCCCCATGCCGCCACGGTTTTGAACACAAGGCGCGCGGCGGGTTCATCCGCGCCAGGGATGGTGACGGCAATGGTATCAATGAATTCCCGATGGGCGGAATGAAGGGCATCCTCGGGCCAATCATTCGGGGTGTCAGCCACCCAGGCGCCATACGCTTCAATAGGCGTGGCTTTAATAGGAGTGGCTGCGATCGGATTATCGGTCATGCGGGAACCCCAGTGATTTCAACCAGATTGGTGATAGCATTTCGCGCATAAAGTGGCAAAAAACCAAGCCTGCTGCAAGTGCGAATTCAGCCAGTTTCTATTGGAAAGTTGGGGCCTTTACCGCCTATAAAGGTCGGCAACACCTCGCTCAACGGGGATCCTAACAGAACCACCAGCAATTGCCCGGAGGCCGTCCCGTGCCAGAGCTCTATGCCCTCCCAGACCACGATGTTGTGAATGAATTGCTTCCAGGCATTCAAGACACACGTCTGGAGACAGCGGACGCCATCGGCCGCATTGCCGCCAACAAGGGCATTGTCCCCCTGGCGATCAACCACAATGATGGCGGCAGCATCTATTGGGGGGACATCGGCACCCATGAGTATCGCGAGTGGCAATACATGTTCACGGTCCAGAATCTGGCCGACCGAGGCGAAATCAAAGGCCCCTTCGTCACCGACATGGATGTCCTGAGGAGCGACGACATTATCGCAGACAGCCTGTCGCCTTCGGGATTGATCTTTCACATCTCGCGTTGTGGGTCGACCCTTTTAGGCAAGGCCCTCGCCCGCACGCCCCATCACATCGTTATCAACCAGGGCGGCCCATTGCAACGCGGCTTTTGGGCCTGGCTGACCGACGACTTTGCCAAGGAAGCTGAAGCCTCAGAGGAAAACCTGGCCATGTTCCGCCGCCTCGTTGGAGCGATGACACGCCCCCGTACTGGCATTGAGACGGCCTCATTCATGAAGTTTATCAGCTGGAACGCCCTCTATATGGACTTTGTCCACCAGGCCTATCCAGACACGCCAACCTTGTTTTTATATCGCGACCCTGTCGAGGTCATTGCCTCGGTGCTGAAAGAAACGACCGCTGTCCTTGTCGCCAAGGATCATCGACAAGCAGAGTTCCTGACGGGTCGAACAAAGGCAGAGATTGCCAATATGTCAGATGTCGAGTTTCTGGCTATCTGCTTTTCACGCTATTTCGAGACCGCGCTGTCACGGACCGGCGACATCAAAATGCTGAATTACACCCATATCAACGCCGGGCGCTTTCCGGATATTGTTGATTTGGGCCTTGAATACAGCCCCGACCCCAGCGACATGGCCCCGATGCTGGAGCAGTTCAACTTCCATTCCAAGGATGATGGCGACAGCGCCAAGTTCCAGGATGACAGCGCCACAAAGCAAAAAGCGATCACGGACCAAGACCGCCAGCTTATTGAAAAACAATGTGCCGGGCTCGTTGACCGGTTGGATGCCTCGCCCTATAACGTGTTCAAGTGACCATGGGGTCACAAAACCCCTGCATGTAGTGTATCTACGGAGAAATTGTCGATGACCCGTCAGACAACAGACAATTTATTGTCGATTATCATTCCCAATCACAATTACAGCCAGTTCATTGCAGAAACCATTGCCTGCATTGCCGATCAAGACTATGCGCCGATCGAGCTGATTGTGGTGGATGATGCCAGCACGGACAATTCCGTTGAGGTCATCAATGCCTCTATTGCCGATTTGAATCTGCAAAATGTGCAAGTCATCGTATTGGAAGAAAATGCCGGCAAGTTGGGGGCGATCAACGCGGCCCTGGATGTTGTTCAGGGCTCCTATTGCATGATCCTCGACGCCGATGATTACGTCATCCCTGGCTATGTCACACGCTTGATTACCGAGCTGGATGCCGCCACGGCGCAGGATCCAAAAATTGCCTTCGTTTATACAGACTGCAATCTGATCGATGCCAAGGGCAAGTATCTGGACCGGGGCAAATCCATCGCCTTCGATGCAGAAAAAGTAGCTACCCTTAGCTATATTCCTGAGCCTGCCGTTGTCCGAACCAAGATCATGCTGGAAACCTATCCGTATGATGTGAAAATCCGCAAAGGCACCAAGCACCATAAATGGAAACGCATTGTCGCCAATGGCTGGAAAGGCCAGCACATCCCCGAGCCGCTGTTCAGCTATCGCATGCATGACAACAATCTGTCGGGCATTGGCAAAAAGGTGCAGGCCGAAGTCGAGAAGGGCAAAAAGGGGCACGTTATTCTGTCAGGCTATTGGCCAACAGAAACCGAGCAACGCTAGTTCCCGCCATAAACACCATCCGTTCAGAGTGCTAAAAAGCGCTACAAAACTGCATATTCATGCTGTTGGTTAGGCGCTTACCGCTATAGAATACTGCCATGACCCATAGTGATATCGCAAATTCCCTTCAGCAAAAAATTGACAACCGCAGCGCCCGCGTGGGCGTGATTGGCATGGGCTATGTCGGCCTGCCACTGGCCGCAACCATCGCCCGCAAAGGGTTCACCGTCACCGGCTTTGACATTGATGAAAATAGAATTTCCTCTTTGAACAAAGGGGTTTCGCATATCGATGCCGTGCACAATGACGAATTGGCCCGACTGGTGGGTGACAATTTCTTTTCGGCCACCAGCGATTTCGCACCGCTGGCTGATTGCGATGTCATCACCATTTGCGTGCCAACGCCTTTGTCGAAACACCGCGAACCCGACCTGTCCTTTGTGGAACAAGTGGTTGGCGTGATCGCGACACATCTGAAGGCCGGGCAGCTGATTGTATTGGAATCGACAACCTATCCCGGCACCACTGATGAAATTGTCTGCCCTATCCTGGAGCAAGGCGGTCTGAAATCCGGCGCAGACTTCTTCCTCGGGTTTTCACCAGAGCGCGAAGACCCAGGTAACCCGGACTACAGCACCGAGACCATCCCGAAAATTGTAGCCGGCGATGGCGAAACAGCCCGCGATCTGGTCACGGCATTCTACAGTGCCTTCATGCAACATGTGGTGCCCGTGTCGACCAACAGCGTGGCCGAGGCCGTCAAGATCACAGAGAACATCTTCCGGTCGGTCAACATCGCCCTCGTTAACGAATTGAAGATCATCTATAGCGCCATGGGCATTGACGTCTGGGAAGTCATCGAGGCTGCCAAGACCAAGCCTTTTGGCTTTATGCCATTTTATCCTGGCCCCGGCCTGGGGGGGCATTGCATCCCCATCGATCCATTTTATTTGGCGTGGAAGTCCCGAGAATTTGGCCTGCGTGCCCGCTTTATCGAGCTTGCCGGTGAAATTAACATCGCCATGCCCGACTATGTGATCCGCAATCTGGAGAAGGCATTGGACGACAGACAACGGGTATCGTTGGGATCTTCAAAAATATTGGTGCTGGGCCTTGCCTATAAGGCCAATGTGTCTGACATTCGCGAAAGCCCGTCAGTACGCCTGCTGGAAATGATCGAGAAACGCGGCGCCGATGTTGATTACCATGACCCGCTGGTGCCTGTGATCCCCCACACCAGTGACCACCCAACCGTGACGGGCAAGCAGTCCGTGTCCCTGGATGCCGGGACAATTGCCCAATACAACGCGGTGTTGATCTGCACTGATCACCAGATTGTTGATTATAAATTGGTTGTCGACCATGCGCAATTGGTCGTGGATACGCGCAATATCATCACGCGTCTGGACCTCGACGCCGATAATGTGGTTCGCACATAAGCGCACCCCGTATCGCGATCACGCCCCCTTCGACAAGCTCAGGACAGGCTTCAATACAATTTCCGGCTTCGCCTGAAATCACTCAGCACGAACCGTTTCTGTTAGGGACAATCTATCCCATCCAACCGGTTCGTGCTGAGTGATCGGCCCCGCGTTAGCGAGGCCGATTGTATCGAAGTACGGGATAGAAATATTGCTCTAGACAGTCAGTGCCAAAGGCTCTTCTAGCAACTCCTTGAAAGCATCCAGGAATTGCGCGCCTAATGCACCATCGATAGAACGGTGATCACAAGACATGGTCACGGTCATTACGGTTGCAACTGCCGGGGCGCCGTTCTTGGCAACCAGCCGTTCTTCACCGGTACCAATCGCCAGGATCGCACCCTGTGGTGGGTTGATGACCGCATCAAAGCTCTTGATACCGTACATGCCCAAATTGGTAATGCTGAACGTCCCGCCCTGGATTTCATCCAGCTTGAGTTTGCCTTCGCGCGCGCGTGCGGCCAGATCCTTCATTTCAATCGAGATCTGCTCAACCGTTTTCAGGTTAGCCGCCCGGACAATCGGCGTAATCAGTCCACCGTCAATGGCAACAGCCACTGAAATGTCTGCATGCTCGAAGAAATGCAGCTCATCCCCGTGGTATTGAACATTGGCCTTTGGCACCTGCTTCAGCGCCAGACCAGCCGCGCGGATGACAAAGTCATTCAACGACGTCTTCACCGAGGCGGTGGCATTATACTTAGCCCGCCGCGCCAGCAATTTGTCGATTTCCACGTCTACCGTCAAATAGATATGCGGTGTGTTTTGCTTGCTCTCCGTCAGGCGCTTGGCAATGGTCTTGCGCATACTACTGAGCGGCTCAACCGTAGCCGGGTTATCGCCAGGGATAATTTGCGCAGCAGGGGCCGCGGCCACAGGCGCTGAGCCATACGAACCGGCATCACCACCAGCACCGGCGGCTTCCACATCTTCCTTGGAAATACGTCCACCACGGCCAGAACCGGCAATTGTCGCCAGATCGATACCCAACTCTTTGGCCAGACGTTTGGCGCCAGGTGTTGCCCGTACTTCACCACCAGCAGCAGGCGCTGTTTCGGCAGCAGGGACAGCCGCAGCTGCACCACCGGCATCAGCAAAGGCCCGCACATCATCGGCAGAAATACGACCACCACGACCGGTGCCTGTGACCAGAGCAATATTGACATCCAGCTTGCGCGCCAGACGCTTGGCCGGCGGGGAAGCTTTGACACCACTGTCATCAGCAGCAGGTGCCGAAGACACGGCGGGCGCAGCGGCAGGGGCTGCGGCCGCAGGGGCAGCTTCAACACGACCAACAGCGACAGAGACATAGCTGCCGATGAATTCTTCAACTTCGGCATCGGTGGCTTCGGCCGGTCCGATGACCGCCATCAGATCACCAATAATTTTGACGTCGCCTTCTGCGACCATGATCTTTTTGATCACGCCCGCGGCTTCGGCTTCAAACTCGTTGGCTATTTTCTCGGTTTCGATGTCCATGATGGTCTGGCCTTTAGAGACCGTATCACCTTCACCTACGTGAACCTTGACGACAGTACCTTCTGTCATCTCCAAGCCCCATTTGGGCATTGCCACTGCAATCATGTCAGCCATGACGCGTCTCCTTACATCTAGAACAATTTTAGCCCCGGAGGCGTATCCACCCCCGAGGCTAATTTCTTAACAACAGGTCCGAACGCTATTCTTGCGTCTTGCGGATCGCTGCTGTGATGTCATCAACACTCGGCAAGTAGGCTGTTTCAAGAACCGGCGAGAACGGCACGGGCGAATGCGCCGATGTGATGATCTCGATTGGTGCCTTCAACGAATGGAAGCCCTTGGAAGCTACAATACCGGCAATGTCGGTCGCGACCGAACAACGTGGTGTTGATTCATCCACAATCACCAAACGACCCGTATGCTCGACGCTCTCAAGGATGGTTTCTTCATCCAGAGGCGACGTCGTCCGCGGATCAACCAAATCACACGTGATGCCTTCGCCAATCAGCGAGTCGATGGCGGTTTCAGCAAAATGAACCATACGACCAATGGCAACAACGGTGCAGTCGTCGCCTTCGCGGTACATGGCAGCTTCACCGAACGGAATGCCTTCATCGCCTTCGGGGACTTCACCCATGATGCCGAACAGTGCTTTGTGCTCAAAGAACAACACGGGATCATCGTCACGAATGGCCGTCAGCATCAGGCCTTTGGCATCCGCAGGCTTGGAAGGTACCGCAACCTTCATGCCCGGGATATGCGTGATCTGCGAATACATGCACTGCGAATGCTGTGCAGCTGCCGACAGACCTGCGCCATAGGCTGTGCGAATAACCATGGGTGTCCGAGATGTACCACCAAACATATAGCGGAATTTGGCAGCCTGGTTCTGAACCTGATCGAGGCAATAGCCAAGGAAATCAGCAAACATGATTTCAGCGATGGGACGCATACCGGTTAGGGCTGCACCGGCAGCTGCAGCCACAATCGCGGCTTCAGAAATAGGCATATCAATGAAACGATTTTCACCATATTTGGCATGGAACTGCGGGTATGTACCCCAGATGCCACTTTGGTTGTCACGGACCCCCGACGAACCACCAGCGCCACCGGCGATATCTTCGCCCATGATGATCACAGTTTCGTCGCGATCCATTTCAATCGTGAGGGCTTCGGTTACCGCTTCGCGGTAGGACATTACTGGCATAGTTTTTACTCCCTCACCTAGTAGCTAATGTAAACGTCTTCCAGCACCGCAGAGGGGTCTGGAAAGGGTGCTGCGATGGCTTCTTCGACGGCTTCATCGATCAGGATCGCCACTTTCGCGTCAATGGCATCCATCTCGGCGACTTCAAGCAATGCAGCTTCTGTGACCTTGGCACGGAAGTTTTTCAGACAATCCATGTTTTCCCGTGCATCTGCAACTTCGCCATCTGCGCGGTACTTCTGCGGATCACCTTCAAAGTGACCAAAGAAGCGCAAGCAGCTGAATTCAAGCGAGCTTGGGCCGCCGCCATTACGGGCACGTTCAACAGCTTCGCGGGTCTTTTCATAGACCTCGAAGAAGTCGGTGCCGTCGCCGCTGGTTGCGGGCATACCAAAGCCTGCGGCCCGGCGGGTCATGTCGGTTTTGCCACCACCAACTGCATAAGCAGGGGCAGTTTGTTCGGAATAACCGTTGTTTTCAAACATGAAGATCACGGGCAGGTTCAGCATAACAGCAATGTTCATGGCTTCAAACACAGGGCCAGAGTTACAGCTGCCGTCGCCAGCAAGTGCCACTGCGACTTCGCCTTTGCCGCGGTTGCGGAAGGAAATAGCGGCCCCTGTTGCCAGGGGTGGGCCACCGCCAACGATGCCGTTGGCGCCAAGCATGCCTTTACTGAAGTCGGCAATATGCATGGATCCGCCCTTGCCTTTGCACAGGCCTGTCGCACGGCCATAAATTTCAGCCATCATGCCTTTGACATCCACACCTTTGGCGATGCAGTGACCGTGGCCACGATGCGTAGAAGTAATGGCGTCGTCGTCTGTGAGGTTTTCACAAACACCGACGGCAATGGCTTCTTGACCCGAATAAAGATGCGTAAAGCCTGGGATCAGGCCTTTGGGGATTTCTGCGTGCAGACGATCCTCAAATTCACGGATGGTCTTCATCCGTTCATATGCATGGAGCAGTTGTTCTCGCGATAATTGCACTGGAATTTCTCCTGCTGGATATATCGTTTCTAGATAGTGTTGCGGCGCATACTGGCGAGTGACCTAATGCCGGTCAAGCACCAAATTTATGCACCGTGAATGGTTTAGAAACCTGACTAAAAAAGGGGTGAAAGTCGCCCTTCACCCCTTGATTTGTCTATTCCTAGAACTTAGTCCGCTTGGTCTGACCACCATCAACCGTGACGTTGACGCCGGTGACCCAGCTAGCCAGTGGGCTCAGCA
>SMVB01294039.1_pt1 | contig 10154 bp, 10 predicted proteins | sample 2456461 | NCBI WGS metagenome assembly SMVB01 (sample SAMN11095934, study PRJNA526329) | marine sediment metagenome | biome: Marine sediment; feature: Surficial sediment; material: Deep marine sediment; isolation source: Hadal surficial sediment | place: Pacific Ocean | collected 2014-05 | depth...
AAACCGAAAATGACCCAGTGTAACTACCATCTCGATAAATTGACCGATAGAAAGTATGTGCTACTGACGAGGTCCTACTCCAACTGAAACATACACTGCAATGCTTGTTGGATATCCATAGAATCACCCAGCCATTTTGATCTCGCTGTGTGCTCATCTACATCTGGATCAAGACAGTCATCAGCACCGGGATTGCCAGGGAACTGTGGGTAGAATGACTGGGTGACAACCTCATTGCGGTTATTAGTAAAGACCAGCTCGCCTGATTCGTCATGATGAAGTCGATACTCCCCTTTATGTAGTAATCCATGATGAAAACGGCACAGCGTGACCAGGTTCTCTATGCTGGTTTCACCACCTTCAGCCCAGTGCTTAATGTGATGAATATCCGTGTAGTGATTCTGGCAACAGCCGGGGTAACGGCAACCAGCATCCCGAATTCGCAAGGCGTGAGTCATCGCCCGAGGGATGACGCGGGACCGCCTGCCAATGTTAAGCACATTACCTTGATCGTCTTCCAGTACCGTGGTGAGGCTTGCATCACATGCCAATCGTCTGGCGACTTCCGGGGTTAAAAACCGTTTGTGATCAATGCTGCAATGATCTGACCTGCTCACTTTGCTATCCAGGCTGGCAGCATTGGCATTGATGTGCAGGAATATCTGATATTTTTCTCCGAGTGAGTTGCTATTGCCATTGAGATAGCTTTCAGCCAGGTGGGTGAAAGCTGAAGCACGATCAGCCAGAAAATCTTCCTTTAACATGCCTTCCGAAAAACTGCGTTGAGAAATTGTTTCCGCGGAAACATTGTTAGAATCAACTTTAACTTCTACATTTTCCCTAACTGCCAAGTCCTGTTTCTTCTTTTTGTTTTCTGCCTGAATGATCTCCAGTGCTTTGATCACCAGGGCACCTTCTTCCGGCGGTAACCGTACATTGATAACGTACATGCCTGTTTCATCCTGGTACCAACCAAAATCTTTGTAGCGCTTCCAGTTTTCGCTTTCTTTCGGCTCTTGCAACCGTTTGCAGTACTGGTATTTCCTTACCAGGAATTCCATATGGTTGGCGGTACCATACTCGGCAATCTGTAACAGGAACTTTTCATTTTCAGGAGTAGCGACCCGGGTCATTGCACGTACTTTTGAATAACTTATCTTGCCTAATGAGAATGCTTCATCAATCAAAGGTAGATCTGGCAGTGACCGGGCCACGCGAACCTTCTCACGACCCATCATCATTCCCATACCGACCTTCCAGTTCAGCCAGTGCGCAAACGAGTTGATTCCATCACCCTGCCAGCCACCATTGTCATCGAATTCAGCCAATAATTTGATGAACCGATATTGCGCTGCATTGATCTGACCGGCCATGGTCAGTATCTCAATTTCTAGTTCTTCACTACGTGCCCGACGATCAATACAGTCGCGCCGAAAGGTCTTGATATCTGATGGATCGTGACTTGCGGTGTATTGAATCAGGGCAAACATGAGCCTCCCAATAAACTGTTTATATATACAGTATTGTATAATTTTACAGCTAAAATGGAAAAGATTGACTCGGAATAAGGGAACGCGTTTTTAGAAGTAACTGCTTGATAAATATGGGAAATACACGATTCCTTAGTTCACCTCAATCCAATCAAACCCCAACTTCTGGTCAGCCATATGCAGATCTCCAGACCAGCTTTCCAGAACCGGGTACAGTGCTCCGGATGCAAGTTCAGGCAGGTTATTCTTTTCACTGATATGAGAGATGACGAGATGCTGCAAACGGCCGAGTTCGATTTTTTCGAGGAGCCCCGCGGCCTGTTCATTGCTCAAGTGTCCATGCATGCCACCGACACGAACTTTTAGCGGGTAGGGATACGGTCCGTCGGCGAGCATCACCGGGTCGTGATTACATTCGAGTAATAACACATCACACTCATTGTATTGCATCTCAACGAACGGCGTCACATGTCCAAGGTCAGTCAGGACACCAAATTTAATTCCCCCTGAGGACAACACATACTGGCATGGCTCCCTGGCATCATGAGGGACAGGAACTGGTTCAATACCAATGCTGCCAATCCTGAAATTGCGATGACAATTGATCTTGTGCAGCGAAGGATAAATACCCTGGCGTTCCGGCACATAGGTGCCTGGAGTCATATAGACTGGAGTATTAAACTTTCTTGCGAATGCAGGTACGCCGTTAATGTGGTCGGCATGTTCGTGAGTGACTAAAATGGCATCAATATCTTCCGGTGTTCGACCAAGTCTCTGCAGACGCCTTTTAGTTTCTTTGAGCGTAAATCCAAGGTCGATCAGGACGCAGGTATCTCCATCTTCGATCAGGGTTCCGTTGCCACGGCTGCCACTACCTAAAGAGGCGATACGCACAGTTAGGTCGAATACTCTTTAATAACTCTGAGTAACCGTTCCGCAATCAATGTATCCGCTAGAATCGACTCGGCTTTGAAGACTGTTACGTGGACCTCTTCGCCTTCGGCCGCGAGGTGAACCGTATACCTGTTAGCAGGTCCTGCTTCTGGCTCTTCGTCCCTGGAAAACAGATTCTTGAAAAAGCCGGGTTCCGGTTTGTGGTCAGAAGAATAATAGACGTAGTAGTTGGCTGAACTCCGATCAAGATCTTCAACAGGCACACGGGCATCTTCCAATGCTGCACCTACAGTGGCCCATGCCCGATTGAATTTCAGTTTGTATTTGAGGACGGGTCTTTCTCTGTCAGGTATCAACTCGGCTCTGCTCTGCTGCAATCCTGTTGCCATGAGTGAAATCGTACCCTGGGTGACCGTTTCTCCCAGGTAATAGGCGATAGCAGTCAGGATTTTCGACTCGAGTTCAAGATTATCCGATTCGCCCTTCCATTCGACCTGGTCAAGGCGGAACGGTGCGCCTTCAGGAATGGCCTTGTGCTCAAGATATATCTCGGTACTGCCAGAGCGAACGCCCGGCTCAACTCGCAATTGAAACTTGTGACTGGTAATGCCGGTGGAATTGGCAAATACATTGCCTGCTTTCAGGCTGTCATAGACATCATCTGCACTGCCATTACGAGCAGTGAGCCACTGGCTGGTCAGTATGCCGTTAGCCGGGTCAACGGACTCGAGGCTGAGGTCATTGGATTCCCAGTATTGTAGAACTTTCGGCCAAACGGTGGCTGGAGGCAAATCCACAAACACCCATTGTTCATCACCCAGCTTTTTGATAACAATCTGCTCAACACCAAATGACGATGAAAGTGCATCAGGCAGACCAAGCGTATATTCCCGATCTGCCAGGCCACGGGAATCAATAACCTCGGGTATCGGCATGGAATCAACGAACTGTGGCTGATCCAGAGTCGGCGGGATCACAACGGGTTTACTGTACCCCTCCTCCAGCGCCTTTCGAGCCTTCCCGGCGCCTATCCAACCGCAACCTGAAGTGAGCAGGGTAAGCGTTAAAAGTGCTAACAGACCAAGATTATGGTTAATGCCAAGGTTCATTTGTTAACAATCCCTGCCTGTCGCATCGCATCACGAACGACTTCATGGTACTCCGCTGATAACTCAGTTAATGGCAATCTGATACCTCTCTTTATTTTCCCCATTTCAATAAGGACCCACTTCACTGGAATGGGGTTTGATTCCAGGAATAGATCTCTATGCAAGGCAAGCAATGGTTCGTTCAACTTGTTTGCCTCATCACTGTTGCCTGCCACTGCTTCCTTACACATGGCTGCCATCTGAGCTGGTGCAACATTTGCCGTTACACTGATCGTTCCGCTTGCACCACTCAACATCAGATCACAGGCTGTCGCATCATCACCTGAGTAGACAGACATATCCGGGTCACAAAGTTCAAGAATTTCCAGTGTTCGTGATAAATCACCCGTCGCCTCCTTGATTGCAACAATCTGCTCTATTTCGGACAGGCGCCGAACAGTTTCAGGCAACATGTCAACAGCAGTTCGACTGGGAACATTATAGAGTATCTGCGGAATATCGACCGCTTTTGCAATCGCCTGGTAGTGTCTGAACAATCCTTCCTGCGTCGGCTTGTTGTAATAAGGTGTCACCAGAAGGCAGGCGTCAGCTCCTGCACCTTTTGCGGCCGCTGTAAGCTCGATCGCTTCACTGGTGGCATTGGCTCCGGTTCCGGCGATAACGGGAATCCGACCATTCACCGTGTCCACCACATGTTTTACAATCTCACAGTGCTCTGGCACCGCAACTGTCGCCGATTCGCCTGTCGTACCAACCGGGACGATAGCCGCCGTGCCAGCCTCTATATGCCACTCAATCAAAGCATCGAGATCGTCCCAATCAACAGACCCGTCTTCGAACATTGGTGTGACCAAGGCCACGATGCTTCCCGTAATCATGAAGCCCCCGGATAAAAAGCGACAATATTAACGATGGTCACTACTGATAACAAGAATTCTCAAGGAACAATCGTTCAAGTCTCACGGGTATAGCCCGCTGACGGCCAGGCCGTCATGATTGCCTTGATTAGAGTTGCCAGCGGGATAGCGAAGAATACTCCCCACAAACCCCACCAGCTACCAAAGACTAGGACCGCAAGAATGATGGCGATGGGGTGCAGGTTAACCGCCTCTGAAAATAACCATGGCACAAGCACAAACCCGTCAATGCCTTGTATAACGCCATAGCCAAGCAAGAGATACAGGAACGATCCCGACCAGCCATACTGCATATAGGCGATAATAAAGACAGGAATGGTCACCGCAATAAGCCCAAGATACGGAACAATGACGGACAGACCAACTAAAAATGCCAGTAAAGCGGCATAGTTCAACCCGTACAGAGCAAAGAAAACATAACTGACCCCACCAACAATCAGGAATTCTACAAATTTGCCCCGAATGTAATTTTCCATCTGCCGGTTCATCTCCTCACCGATCTGATCCATCAATGGTCTTTTTTTCGGTAGCATCGACAGACACCATCCAAGTAGCTGGTCTTTATCTTTGAGCAGAAAGAAAACAAGGATGGGTACCAGCATCATATAAACAACAACCGTCACCAACACGGGTAACTGGGAAAGGGAGAATGAAAGTATCCACTGCCCTATATCCCCGGCTTCACTGTTTAGGATTTCAGCCCATGCATTGACCTGCTGTTGTGATATGAGACTCGGATAATTTTCAGGAAGCTTGTCCATCAACGCCTGACTTTTCGTGATCATGTTTGGAAATTCCTGGAACAAAGCACGCATCTGGCGCCATACCTTGGGAATAATAAAAAACAGGAATCCAATGAAGCCGCCAAGAAATACAATAAAAGTTAACGCAACAGCAATGCCGTTGGGGACCTGGTATCGCGCGAGAAACTTGATAACGCCCTGCATGATGAATGCAAGCACAATACCTGTGAGCAGGGGGGCGAGGACGGACCCCATTGTCAGGATGACCACAATAAAGATGCCGACAATGGCGGCGACCAAAATCGCCTCTTCATCAGAAAGGTGCTTGTCTATCCATCCTTTTAAGACATCAAACATTCAGAATCTCATATCGTTATTTTTTCTGTAACCAGTACCAGTAAGTGTCCGAATCGACATTACTTGCCAACAATTTGTGCCCGCTCTGCTCTGAAAATACCTGGAAGTCTCTGACAGACCCTGGGTCCGTACAGACAACTTCCAGCACCAACCCGGATGCCATGGCATTGAGTGCCTGTTTCGCTTTCAGCAGCGGCAATGGACAATTCAGGCCACATGCATCCAGCTGTTCATCTGATTTGGGGTTTTGCCCAGAGTCCACGCCAGTTCCTCTATGATTTACTCAATTATAACAGGCGTTCAGATTTCAATCTTGAACCGATTGCGCCGCCCCGATGAACATATAGCTCACCTACCGGTCTATTCACATAAGGGTCTATAATCCTGTAGCTCATCTGTTTGTCCTTTAAATATCCAATCTGGTGATATGCAATATCGTTTGAACACAGTTTGTCTTCTTTTCACTCTAATTTTAGCTAGCAGCGACGGCCTGTGTGATAAGGCCCAGAATCTACCCGAATTCGGTGATTCCACATCCGGGATTGTGTCGCTCAAAGAGGAACGGGAGATTGGCCAGGCATTTCTGAGATCTCTTCGTGCCCAGGCTCCTACCCTGGATGATCCCTTGCTCCAGGATTATCTGGAAAATCTAATTTATCACCTCGCCTCCTATAGCCAGCTAAACGACCGGCGACTGGATGTCGTGCTTATTGAGAGCCCGGTTATCAACGCCTTCGCAGCACCTGGGGGCATTGTTGGCGTAAATTATGGCTTGTTTACCTATGGCGAAACTGAACACGAGACCTCGGCCATACTGGCCCATGAGCTTGCGCACCTGAGCCAGCGTCACTTTGCGCGTGGCGTCGAGGCTGGAAAGATCAATGCCATGGTGAACCTCGCCGGTTTGCTCGCAAGTGTAGTGTTGATGACTACCGTCGGCGGCGAAGCCGGTATGGCGTTAATGAATACCACCCAGGGTATTACAGCCAGTAATCAGATGGCACATAGCCGGGCACGTGAATCCGAGGCTGACCGTGTGGGTATCGACACCCTGGCTGAAGCTGATATGGATCCAAGAGCAATGGCTCACATGTTCGAGCGACTGGAGAAAGCAAACCGCTATCGTGGTGACAGAATGCCCGAATTCCTGAGAACCCATCCGGTTACCAAGTCACGTATATCAGACTCTTACAACCAGGCCAGGAAATATCCCAACAAATCCTGGCCATTGAAACTGGACTATCAGCTCATGCGGGCAAGGGTCAGCGCAATTACAACCAGATCGCCGCAAGATCTGGTACTCCGATTCAAAGATGGAGTAAACGATCAGGATCCTGTTAAACGCGCTGCCAATCAATATGGATTAGTACTGTCGCTGTCGAGAAATTCAGAAATCGATGAGGCAATAAAATACTTGCGACCCCTGCTGGAAGACTACCCGAACAATATCGCATTTCAGATTGCTGAGGCTGAAATTCATACCCAGGCACAGAGGTATGAACGGGCGCTGGAACTTCTCGAAGCTTCCCTCTTGATTAACCCTGGTAACTATCCATTGATCATGAGCTATGCAGAAACACTAATCGGTACAGACCGACCTAAAGACGCCCAGGAAGTGTTAATCGCGCTATCCAGCGAACGTAAAAACGACGAACATGTCTGGTACCTGCTTGCAGAAGCATTTGGTCTCGCCAACAATATTCCAGGGGTGCACTGGGCAAGGGCTGAATTTTTTGTACTAAACGGGAACTTTGATCAGGCTGTGAAACAACTGGGATACGCCCTGCCACTGGTGAAGGGTAACTTTCAGCAGGAAGCAAAAATCAAACAGCGGATGGAAGAGATCTGGGATATACAATCGAAATAACGTTTAGCTTCAGGCATTACCCTTAACGCGAATCTGATTCGACTCCGCAAACTTCACCATCTTCTCAAGAGGCAGGAGCGCCTTTTTGCCCAATTCCGGATCAACAATTATCTCATTATCCCCATTAATCAGGGTTTCTTGCAGATCCTCCAGCGTATTCATCCCCATCCATGGGCAATGTGCACAGCTGCGGCAGGTCGCCCCTTTTCCCGCAGTCGGAGCCTCAATAAAAGTTTTATCCGGCGCCATCTGTCTCATCTTGTAAAAGATGCCTTTGTCTGTGGCGACGATAAATTTCAAATTGGGTAGTTCCTGGGCTGCCTTGATTATCTGTGTTGTTGAGCCCACCACATCTGCTAATTCAATGACTGACTCTGGCGATTCCGGGTGCACCAGCACGGCGGCATCCGGGTGGACATGCATCAAATCACGCAGCCCATCAGCCTTGAATTCTTCATGCACGATGCACGTGCCATCCCAGAGCACCATGTCCGCGCCTGTCTCTTTCTGGATATATGAGCCGAGGTAACGATCTGGTGCCCAGAGCAACTTTTCACCTTTATCCATCAGGTGCTCAGCGACTTCAAGCGCAATACTAGATGTCACAACCCAATCGGAACGTGCCTTGACTGCGGCAGAAGTATTCGCATAAACAACGACGGTTCGGTCTGCATGCTCATCACAAAACCTGGAAAATTCTTCGATTGGACAACCAAGGTCAAGTGAACAGGTCGCCTCCAGTGTGGGCATTAATACCCTTTTCTCGGGGTTGAGGATCTTCGCGGTTTCCCCCATGAATTTAACACCAGCGACAATCAGCGTGTCCGCCGTTGTTCTGGCGCCAAACCTCGCCATTTCAAGCGAATCAGAAACACAACCACCAGTTTCCTCCGCCAATGCCTGAATCGCTTCATCGGTATAGTAGTGTGCAACTAATGCAGCATTGTGCTCGACCAATAGTGACTTGATTCTGTCTTTGTACGCCGCCACTTCCCCAGCTGACATGCTGTGACTCTGGTGAAGTGGTATATCGAAGGCGATATTACTCAAGATATCTACCCGTTAACTAAATGGAGCCACCTATTATAACCAATACATAACCGTTCTACGATTCAGGTAAACTCTGCCAATTCAAAATATGTGAAATCAAGCTCTTCATGGCCTTACACACCAGCAAAATAGCGCTAATGATTGCCGAGACAGACACCATCATCGATGGCAATTATCTGCGTTTTGGCAACGAGTTAAGCGCCCGTGGTAACGATGTTACCTTCTGCCTGATAGACACTCTTTCGCTTCATCAATCCCGGGTTACAGCAAAAGGCTTTAATGCTATTCACCCTCTTAAGGATGGCGACCCATTTCCGTCAACTGGAGATCATTTGCTGGAAGATTTCCAAACCATCTGGATCTTGTCCCTGGGGTTTCGGTCCAGCTTTCTCGACAAGATGCAGCTGCTTTTTTCAATCAACCACAAGGTTCGCCTGGTCAACTCTCTTGACACAATCATGCATCTGAAGAGTAAATACTTCCTCGCCAGTAAACCGGAACTCTTCAAGTACCCGGAATCCTTTGCCTCCGCCAATCCTGATAAGTTGTTCGAGATTATCTCGAAAGGTGGGCAATGGATCGCAAAACCACCCGCCGGAAGTTTTGGCCGGGAAGTATTTTTCCTTAACCGTGAGGATCCCAATGCCAGGGTTATTCTGCAAACCTTGTGTGGAGCGGAGATGGATCAGTTTACGCTGTTGCAGAAATATGTACCTGAGATCGAGCGGGGTGAGAAGCGAGTGCTGCTCGCAGGTGGTAAACCCGTGGGCCAGTACCTCAGAATTGCAGACCAGGATCACAGAACTAATATTATGCAGGGTGCCCATAGCGAAGCCTGTGAGCTGAACGATGATGAAGTAACCTATTGCCAGCAGATTGGCAAATATTTTAAGGAATTTGGTGCTGAATTTGTTGGCCTGGACCTTGCGTATCCCTGGATTATCGAATGCAATGTTATCAATCCAGGCGGACTGCTCACCATCGAGGAGCTAACGGGACAAGACCTCACAAAAACTATCCTTAACGAATTTACTTTTGGTGAAGCTGCTTCTTGAGTTTTGGGTACGAATCGGTATCATACCGCCCTTCTTGATATGGGGCGTTAGCTCAGTTGGTAGAGCAGCTGGCTTTTAACTAGTTGGTCCCGAGTTCGAGTCTCGGACGCCCCACCAAATTCAAGGTTCCTAGAGCATCAGCTTTTTCAACTGTCACACAAATCACTAGCTGTCACACAAAACTCCCAATTTATCGGTCATTTTCTGAATTTTTGGTCTTCATTTTGCTTTTAGTATTGGCACTATTTACACCTCAATCACCACGTTAAGGAAGGGTCTGTACTGCCAATTTTTTCTCAGAAAAATTTCAAAAATCCTGCCAATTTTTTTAAATCGGAAATTGCCAACAGAAATCCCCTACTCCGGTGACATGGCAACCTTTATAAACAGGCCGATAAAATTCGATTATTGTGAGATTTTGCGGAAAGCCGATTTTTGCCCAATTTGAATACAGGTTTAACCATGACTATTCAGTCAGATACGAGTGACTCTATTCTGAACTGGGCTAGTGTTCGCTTTTAGCACAATCGCTTCTGCTTCGTCCCATCGCCTCACTATTGCGTAGGCTTGTACCAACCAAGTGTGATGTTCCCGCGAGGTCGCCTGGAATTCTGCCCAATTTGGTTCTCGTTCCAGCAGGGCACGTAATTGCCCGAGGAGTATCGCTGCATC
>SMVB01241149.1_pt1 | contig 10151 bp, 6 predicted proteins | sample 2456461 | NCBI WGS metagenome assembly SMVB01 (sample SAMN11095934, study PRJNA526329) | marine sediment metagenome | biome: Marine sediment; feature: Surficial sediment; material: Deep marine sediment; isolation source: Hadal surficial sediment | place: Pacific Ocean | collected 2014-05 | depth 0-1...
AATTTCTTCTCTAATCTTTAAGGTTTTTTGATAAAAGTTTAGAGCATTCGTGTAATCACTTTTTAAATAATAATCAACACCCTTCATATTCAATGCGGACGCCATTCCTTTCTTATTCTCTCTTTCATTGGAAAATTTATACAACAAATCTGTTAAAATCACAGCACTATCAGGTTGTGAAAACAGAAAACCCTCCCAAATATAATCATCAAGAGCCTTAATACGAGTTGAATCAGCCTGGGTTTTATCTTGCCAAACACCGTATAAAGAATCAAGGTTGGTTTGAGCAGTTGTGGTTAAACCAATCAACATTAGAGTTAATAAAATCAATTCTCTTTTCATGGTTTTTTTATTTTATTGTCACAAAACACCTGAGTTCGATTAATATTTCATAAGATTTTACTCCGCAAACGATCTGTAATCGAAACGGTTAATGATGAATTAAAAAACACCTGCTAAATTGAACATTCCAGACATAGAAGCTTTGGGAATTTCTTATCTATTTTAATTGCAGGACTCATCGCTTATAGTTTTCTTCCGAAAAAACTAACAATTAGATATCAAACAGTAAAATCAAACCAAATTGCTCTGTTTTAATAATCGAACTCAGGTTATTAATAACCCATTTGTATCTTCAATAAATTATGATTCTACAATCTTATTTATTTCAGTAATAAAACGATCTGCCAATGTATCGGCTTTTTCCTGAGATTTTGCCTCTGTGTAAACTCTAATAATAGGTTCGGTGTTAGATTTTCTTAGGTGTACCCAATTTTCAGCAAAATCTATTTTTATACCATCCAGGGTGTTTATTTTTTCAGCAGCATATTTATCCTGCAATTTCTTTAGAATAACATCAACATCTATCTGTGGTGTTAATTGTATTTTCTTTTTACTCATAAAATAGGGAGGATATTTTTTCCGAAGTTCACTGACCTTTATATATTCATCCGACAAAAAACTCAAAAATAAAGCGATTCCAACCAAGCTATCTCTTCCATAATGTAATTCGGGATATATGATTCCGCCATTTCCTTCACCACCAATCACCGCATTGGTTTCTTTCATCTTGCTGACCACATTAACCTCACCCACAGCACTTGCTGTATAGGTGCCATTATACCTTTGAGTAATATCCTTAAGTGCACGTGATGAAGACATGTTTGAAACCGTATTGCCAGGTGTGTTTTTAAGCACAAAATCTGCTATTGCAACAAGGGTATATTCTTCACCAAATATTTTCCCTTTTTCATCTACAAATGCAAGTCTATCTACATCGGGATCTACTGCAATACCAAAATCGGCTTTTTCGGAGACTACTTTTTCCATAAGGTCGGTTAGATTCTCTTTTAATGGTTCGGGGTTATGTGGGAAATGACCTGTTGGTTCACAAAAAAGTTTTATTGCATGAACCCCCAGAGATTCTAATAATAATGGTACTGCAATTCCTCCGGTAGAATTTACACCGTCTACAACTACTTTAAAATTAGATTCTTTAATAGCTTTAACATTCACTAAGGAAAGGTTTAATATTTCTTCGATATGCAAATCGATATAAGTTTCGTTTTTAGTGATCTTCCCTAAAGAATCAATTTTTGCAAAATCTATAGTTCCGTTTTCTGCAATATCCAGTATTTGCTGTCCGGCATTAGCATTTAGGAATTCTCCATTATGGTCGAGTAATTTCAATGCATTCCATTGCATCGGATTATGGCTAGCTGTTAAAATAATTCCGCCATCGGCTCTCTCCAGGGTAACTGCGATTTCAACTGTGGGTGTTGTAGATAATCCTACATCTACAACATGTATCCCCATACCAACCAGGGTGTTCATCACCAATTGTTGAATCATTTCTCCCGAAATCCTAGCATCACGCCCTACTACAACAAGATACTTGTCTTTATGACGCTGTTTACGTACCCAACTTCCATAGGATGCTGCATATTTAACAGCATCAATAGGTGTTAAGTTATCTCCCTGTATACCACCAATGGTGCCTCTAATTCCAGAAATGGACTTTATTAAAGTCATACATTTTCATTTTTATTACAAAGATACTTTTTAAAATCATAAAACTTTCGACACATTTTGTAAATTGTCCATTATGAATTTTTTGGCACATATTTACCTCTCAGGAGAGGATGAAGGTATTACCATTGGTAATTTTATTGCTGATGGTATTAAAGGAAAACAATACAAAAAATATCCTCTTCAAATTCAAAAAGGAATCCTATTACACAGAAGAATAGACAGTTTTACAGATCAACATCCTACTGTTAGACAAAGTACAAAACGTTTACACGAAAATTATGGACATTACAGCGGTGTCATAGTCGATATATTATACGATCATTTTTTGGCAAAAAATTGGAAGAATTATCACTCACAACCATTAGACGAATACGTTGGTGAATTTTACGAAATGCTAAGGAAATATTTTGAAATACTACCTACACGTATTCAACGAATGATGCCTTATATGATAGCAGACAATTGGCTATTAAGCTATGCTACCGTTGAGGGAATTAGCAACATATTAACCCAAATGAATCGTCGAACAAAGGAGCGGTCTAAAATGAATTTAGCTGTCATCGAACTTGAACAATATTATACAGAATTTGAAACAGAATTCACCTACTTTTTTGAAGAACTGAAAACCTTTTCAAAAAATAAAATAAAAGAACTATGAAAAAACTTATTTTAATTTTTATTTTACTATTAGCCGTTTCTTGTAAACAGAAATCTTCTAAATTTATTGATAATACTCCTATACAGGGTCTTATTACTGAAAAGGCAATGGTTGTTTCAGCACGAATTGAAGCTTCAAAAATTGGTTCAGAAATATTAAAAAAGGGAGGTAATGCTTTTGACGCGATGATTGCCACTCAAATGGCCTTGGCAGTAGCTTATCCTTATGCTGGTAATCTTGGTGGTGGCGGTTTTATGGTATATCGTACAAAATATGCTGAATATGGCGCACTGGATTTTAGAGAAAAAGCCCCAATAGCAGCTTTTAAGGATATGTATTTAGATGAAGAAGGTGAATTTATAACAGACAAAAGTAAAGTTGGGGGTCTTGCGGTTGGAGTACCGGGAACAATTGCAGGGATTTTTGCTGTACATGAAAAACTGGGATCATTACCTATAGAAGAAATCCTGGAACCAGTAATAGCACTCGCTAAAAATGGATTTACCATTACTGAAAAACAATCAGAAAGATTTTTGAAATATCGTGACATTTTTAAGGAAGTAAATATTGATTCTTCCATTTTTACTGAAAAATACAAGCCAGGAGATACATTTAAAAATATAGCGCTTGCCAATACAATAAGTCAAATTGCAATTAATGGAAGGTCCGAATTTTACCAGGGAATTACCGGTGAAAAACTCGTAGAATATATTCAATCAAAAAATGGTATTATTACTATGGATGACCTTAATGCATACGAGGTAGAATGGCGGGAACCTGTTGTCTTTTGGTACAAGGATTTAAAAGTGATTACAATGTCACCTCCTTCAAGTGGGGGAATTTGTTTGGCACAAATATTAAAATCGATTGAGCCATACTCATTAGATGAATATGGACATAACAGTTTAAAAACAATACAGGTAATCACTGAAGCAGAACGCAGGGCTTATGCAGATCGAAGCTTTTATCTTGGAGATCCAGATTTTATTGAAATACCAACTGATACATTGGTGAGCAATAATTATTTAAAAGCTCGAATGGATAACTTTACATTTGAAAAAGCAACAATTTCTGAAAGCTTAACTTATGGTGTCATTCCTGGCTACGAGAGCACAGAAACTACCCACTTCTCAATTGTCGATCAATTTGGTAATGCTGTTTCCGTAACTACCACTCTTAATGCGGCTTATGGGTCAAAATTATATAGTAATGAGCTGGGTTTCTTTTTAAATAATGAAATGGACGACTTCAGTGCTAAGCCAGGCACTGCAAACATGTATGGTGTTACCGGGGGTGAGGCAAATGCTATAGCACCTCAAAAACGAATGCTGAGTTCGATGACACCTACTATTATTGAAAAAGATGGAAAACTTTGGATGAATCTGGGTACCCCGGGGGGATCTGCCATTATAACTTCGGTATTACAAATTATTTTAAATGTATATGAATTTGATATGAGCATGCAAGATGCCATTAATGCCCCTCGTTTTCATCATCAATGGTTGCCAGACGTTATTGTATTTGAACCCAATTCTTTTTCTAAAAAAATATTGAAACAACTTGAAAAAAAAGGATATATTATTGATGAGAAGAAAACAAAAATTACAAGTAAAGTGGATGGCATTTTAATTTTACCTAATGGTAAACTAGAAGGTGGAGCAGATCGAAGAGGGGATGATACTGCCATTGGTTTCTAATATTTATTTAATAAATATCTAGTTGTTTATCGATAAAAAGGTACATTTAAACGATTTGTAAGTAAAATACTACGAATCATTAAGAAAAAACCTATTTTTGATTCGACAGATTTTAACATTTATTAATGATCATATACTAAAGTAGGTGGTATTGGAGGTGAATAACTGTTTATAATAATCACTTACAGTGATACAACCTCTTATTTTACAGAATCGAATAAATAACCAACGGTTTTTGAGAAATCTTTAAAAATTAAGGTTTAGCAAGTATTTACAACCAAAACCTCTTCTTTTGATGATAATAAAATGAGAAATAAACCTTTCATTAAGGATTTGTATGCCCTTATTCCATTGGCGATTAGTGGGCTTCTATGTATTACATTAGTTTTTCTACTTTGGCAAAAGACAAATAATACACCAGATTTTATAAGTCTTCTTACCAGTTTCACATCGATTTTCATTGGAATAAGCGGTTTTTTAGCAGCAATTATAATGGTTTATTTGGCTTCTTCGGTAATTGGAATAAAAAAAACAAGACTTAATATAATTGACAGTCTTAGTACAGTAATTAAAAAGATGCACAGTTTTAGAAATATTATAGAAATATTACTTCAATCTAAAATGTGGTTACCGGGTTTAAAAGAATACATTGACGAAGAATTTGAGGGTCTTACTTTTTTTGATGTTAAAGAATTTTACAAAGGAAAATCGAAATTAGCAATAGAGTTTCTTCAGGAAAGTCATCATTACGGAGATACCGAAAATCTTTATCTCGAATTAAAATCTCTATTGATGACAAAACCAAAAGAAAAGAGTATTCCTAAAAATGTTTATTACCCGAAAATCTATAGTAAAGATATTATTGAAAAATGGTTAGAACACAAATGTGGTTCTGGACTGTTATATTATTTTGGTTATAAATATGGTATATATAAAGAGACATTAGATATAAATTCGGTATATGAAAGACATCAGGATAAAATTATTGCGATTGCTAATAGTATTGATTCAGACACCTTTGAAGATTCATCATTTAATGAAGTATTCTTATCAAAATTAGGTGACTATATGACTACTGATGTATTACCAAAATTATTTCAACTTATAGGAGAAACAGACTCCAAATTGCCAAACATTTTACGTTATTTATATTCTATATTTTTATTATTAGTAATTTTTGGTGTTTTATTGCCCCTTTGTTATTTATTGTTCAATTTACCAATATTGATTCTTATAATAAGTTTTGCATTTGTTATAAGCATAATATTTTTTATAGCTACTACTTTTTACCAATTCCTTTCCAAAGAAATTAATAACTAATTATTTTTCAAATATTAGCCATTAATTTAAATAAATTCAATTCGTAGTACCGTTAACCAATAATTTTCAATTCAATTAAGTACCTTTGCAAATTATGGCAAAAAATGCAGGATTTATTGAAATTATTGGGGCAAGAGTTCATAATTTAAAAAACATAAATGTAAAAATCCCAAGAGAGAAACTGGTAGTAATTACCGGACTTTCAGGTAGTGGGAAATCTTCATTGGCATTTGATACTATATATGCAGAGGGACAGCGTCGTTATTTCGAAACATTTTCGGCTTATGCTCGACAGTTTCTTGGAAGCCTTGAACGTCCCGATGTTGATAAAATAGAAGGCCTTTCTCCTGTTATTGCTATAGAACAAAGAACAACCAGCAAAAGCCCTCGTTCTACCGTAGGCACAATTACCGAAATTTACGATTTTCTACGTTTGTTTTATGCTCGGGCAAGCGATGCTTATAGTTATAATACCGGTAAAAAAATGGTTAGTTATACCGATGAACAAATACAAGAGTTAATCCTCAAAGACTACCGTGGTAAAAAAATAAGCATATTGGCACCTGTGGTTCGCACGAGAAAAGGTCATTATCGGGATTTATTTGAAAAGATTGCCAAACAAGGATTTTTAAAAGTTCGTATAGATGGGGAAATTCTAGAATTGGTAAACGGGATGAAAGTTGACCGATATAAAACGCACGATATCGAAATTTTAATCGACAGGCTTAAAATCTCTGAAGACGATAATCAAAAAAAACGTTTAAGTGAAACCATAATTACAGCGATGTATCATGGTGATGATATAATTATGGTAATTGAAAATGAAACCAATGAGGTTCGCTATTTTAGTCGTTCTTTAATGTGCCCGACAAGTGGTATTTCATACCCTAACCCTGAGCCCAATAATTTTTCGTTTAACTCACCCAAAGGAATGTGTCTAAAATGTAAAGGTCTGGGTGAACTTTACGAAGTAAATCTGAATAAAATCATTCCTAATAAAAAACTTTCCATTAATCAGGGTGCTTTAGCTCCACAGGGATCACAAAAACATAATTGGGTATTTAAGCAACTGGAATTAATAGCACATCGTTATGGATTTAAACTCAGCGATCCTTTTGATAAAATACCTGAAGAAGCAGTAAATGTAATTTTTTACGGAAGCGATGAAAAGTTTGATGTCGAATCAAAAACTCTGGGAATTACAAGAAATTATAAAATAGATTTCGAAGGTGTGGTAACATTTCTTCAAAATACATTTGAGGCTAATGAATCTAAATCTCTACGCCGTTGGGCAAAGGAATATATGGATAATGTCATTTGTCCGCAATGTAATGGCACAAGGCTTAGAAGGGAATCTCTTAATTTTAAGATAAATGACAAAAATATTGCCGAATTAACTCAAATGGATATAGAAGATTTGGCAAATTGGTTTAAAAAATTAGATAAGAAACTTTCAGAAACACAGTTATTAATTGCTTCAGAAATCATTAAAGAAGTTAAAACCCGCCTACAGTTTCTAATTGATGTAGGACTTACTTATTTGGCATTAGATCGAAGTTCAAAATCACTTTCAGGTGGTGAAGCACAACGTATAAGATTGGCTACACAAATTGGTTCACAATTGGTTGGAGTACTATATATATTAGACGAACCCAGTATAGGTCTACACCAACGCGACAATAAAAAACTCATTAAATCTCTTTTAAAATTGAAGGAATTGGGAAACTCGATCATTGTTGTTGAACACGATAAAGAGATGATCGAGAGTGCAGATTATGTTATAGACATTGGCCCCGGGGCAGGAAAGTATGGAGGTAAAATAGAATCTGTAGGAACTCCCGAGACCATAAAAAAACATGATACATTAACGGCTGCTTACCTAAATGGAAAAAAAGAGATTAGCATTCCAAAAAAAAGACGAACGGGTAATGGAAAAATATTAACTCTCACAGGTGCGTCTGGCCACAATCTCAAAAATATATCCATTAATATTCCTTTGGGTAAAATGATAGGTGTTACAGGTGTTTCGGGGAGTGGAAAATCAACGCTTATTAATGAAACTCTTTACCCTATTTTAAATGCGCACTTTTTTAATGGAGTTAAAAAACCCTTACCTCATAAAATAATAAAAGGATTACAGCATATTGATAAGGTGATCGATGTTAATCAATCTCCAATAGGACGAACTCCTCGTTCAAATCCGGCTACTTATACGGGTGTGTTTTCAGAAATACGAAATATCTTTGCCAAAATGCCTGAATCGTTGATTCGGGGATACAAGCCGGGAAGATTCAGTTTTAATGTTGCTGGAGGACGGTGTGAGACCTGTAAAGGTGGAGGCTTGCGAGTAATTGAAATGAATTTCCTTCCCGATATTTATGTAGAATGCGAAAACTGTCAAGGAAAAAGATTTAATCGGGAGACATTAGAAATAAAATACAAAGGGAAATCAATTTACGATGTTCTTGAAATGACCATTAATGAAGCTTGCCCGTTTTTTAAACTCATTCCTAAAATATACCGTAAACTTAAAACAATACAAGATGTGGGCTTGGGATATATTACTTTAGGTCAGCAATCTACTACGCTTTCTGGCGGCGAAGCACAACGAATTAAACTAGCAGCCGAATTATCAAAAAGAGACACTGGTAACACCTTCTATATACTTGATGAACCAACTACAGGTCTACATTTCGAAGATATACGGGTGTTATTGATAGTATTAAACAAACTTGTAGATAAAGGAAATACGGTTTTAATTATCGAGCACAATCTCGATGTAATTAAAACAGTAGATTACATTATAGATATTGGTCCGGAAGGGGGTAAAAAAGGAGGTAGAATCATGGCTCTTGGAACTCCCGAAGAAATTATATTGAACAAAAAGAGTCATACTGCACATTTTCTTAAAAAAGAATTACATTAGCACTTATGATATTAGTATGAGAAACGAAGCAAAGCCAAAAAACTGGAATGAAGTAAAAACAAATGACTCTTGGGCGATTTTTAAAATCATGGGTGAATTTGTTGGTGGTTATGAGAAACTAAGTAGAATTGGGCCCTGTGTATCTATTTTTGGGTCCTCAAGAACTAAACCAGATCAGAAATATTATAAGCTTGCAGAACGCATAGCCAAAAAAATAACCGAAAATGGCTACGGTGTCATAACTGGAGGAGGACCCGGTATTATGGAAGCAGGTAATAAGGGGGCACATCTTGCAGGAGGTACATCGGTAGGTCTTAATATAACATTGCCTTTTGAACAATTCGACAATCCATATATAGATAGTGATAAAAGTATAGACTTTGATTACTTCTTTGTAAGAAAAGTAATGTTTGTAAAGTATTCTCAAGGGTTTATTGTAATGCCTGGTGGGTTTGGTACTTTGGATGAATTTTTTGAGGCCATAACATTGATCCAAACTAATAAAATTGATAAGTTTCCTATTATTTTAGTTGGAACCGAATTTTGGGCAGGGCTTATAAAATGGATAAAGGGTACACTTCTTGAGGATAACCATAATGTAAGTCCAAAAGACCTGGATTTGATACATATTGTAGACCATGAAGATGAGGTGTTGGAAATATTAAATAATTTCTACGATAAGTCTGAATTAAGTCCTAACTTTTAATTTACCTCCCTTTTTAATGATTAAAGGACTACTTTCCCAAATGTTTTAGAGCAATAAAATATGACTCAAAAGAAAGTAAAATAAGAAAATATTACTATAAACGATTCTACTTCTGCAAATGGTATGTGTTATTTTAAAATCAAGCTGTCATCAATTAACAGTCTTCTTAAATTTTTAAAAACTAATTGAAGCTAAGCAGTTACATAACAGTTGTATATTTTCTAGTTGGATTCTTAATGCATTCTCAGCACCATATAACCATTAATGCTACACTAGACCCAGAAAATAAATCGTTATATATAGTTCAAGAAATTGTATATAAAAATAACTCGGATATAGCATTGAGTGAATTGTATTTGAACGATTGGGCCAATAGTTTTTCTAGTAAAACCACACCCCTGGCAAAACGTTTTGCTGAAAATTATATCAGTTCATTTCATTTCGAAAATGAAAAAGATAGGGGCAAAACAGACATAATTAGTATTGTAAATGAAAATTCTGTATCTCTTAATTGGGACCGTGAAGAAGCAGTAGATATAATTAAAGTAGATTTAGACCATCCTTTACAACCAGGTGATAGTTACACAATCAAAATAGTTTATAATGTCACATTACCTAATGTAAAATTTACTCGCTACGGGGTAACTAATGATAATGATTATAAGCTCAAATATTGGTATCTTTCCCCTGCTGTTTTCGATGGTAAATGGCATGCATATAGCAATAAAAATACGCTAGACCTCTATCTTACTCCTTCTACATTTGATATAACATTTCAAATCCCAGTAGAATATACTGTTATTTCAGATTTTG